>Ga0315330_10003523_pt1 | contig 10757 bp, 18 predicted proteins | sample M140m34915metaG_FD_203453 | JGI IMG/M metagenome (GOLD analysis project Ga0315330, IMG submission 203453) | Ammonia-oxidizing marine archaeal communities from Monterey Bay, California, United States - M1 40m 34915 | ecosystem: Environmental > Aquatic > Marine > Intertidal zone | place: USA... | reverse complement strand
ATGCCGATGACATTGCAAACGGCGCAAGGGGGCTATGGAAACTAACGGAAAACGCTGCATCAAAAGTGATGCGGCATGGCAAACTTGGAAAATTCTACAAATCCAGCTCTGACGGGCTGTGGTGGGCAGTTGACCATGCCAACCACAGTGGCAACTCTGCTTATAAAGTTTTTAGGGAAACAGGAAAAGGCCTCGAGTGGATCGCCGACGCTGACAAATACGGTGATTCCATAATCGGCAAACACAAAGGCCCGATTGGGCGCTTTATCCCGTGGAAATCCCTCAAGGGTATATGAAGTGATTGAATCAATTGAAGGTTATCTAGTCTTGCTGGAACAGTCCAGTCGAAACGCGATTACCGAGACTGCGCCCATGGACGTTTGGGTTTCGATACTTGAAAGTCGGCCTGACCTGGCTGCCGATGTTGCCATGAACAAGAATCTTCCCGCATCCATCCTTGATCGCCTAATTGCGGGTAAATGCAGCCGCGCCAGATCACTTGTTGCAATGAAACGCTCGCTAAATGATGAGCAGTTTCGCAAACTATCAACCGACAAGGACGAATCGGTACGAAATATAATTGCAAACAACAAAAAAACACCCGTTAGCATTTTAGAACAACTGCTCACGGACCCTTGGGATTTCGTGGCGCACTCCGCCAAGGAACAGTTGCAGGCTCGGTCTTCGTAGACGTTACCCAGACACAGGTCTCACGAAAGAGAAAACGGTCAAGACTCTTTTCGTGTTTCGATGCGGAGATTGCGGGTCTTTGGTGCCGAACTGACAGCTTCCATAGTGATGCCAATACTCTGGCTGCCAATTCAGCCCAGAACAATCAACCCGCCAAGGTCAGGAACCTGAATCTGGAATAGCCCCCATCGCTATTTCTTTCCGTCGCAAAGGGAACAACCAAGTCACCTAGCCGTTGTTCAGTCGGTCGACAATCAGGTCCGGGTTTCGGCGTTCATCGAGAATCGCGATCACAATGACCGAGTCACCCTCAACCGTGTAATAGATTGCGAAAGGAAATCGACTCGCGCACATGCAGTGGTATCCGAATCGCTTGCCGTGGACACCGCCTGAAAACGAAAGTGATTGCAAGTCGGTTATCAGTGAGTCAAGAAAGTGTTCACCCACTGCTTTACCAGCCGAGTCGTAGAATGTGACACCGCGAACAAGATCAAGCTCGGCATCGTCTGAAAGTAGAACGATCAACGACGTGCTCGATCTATGCGCTCACGAACTTCGTCAAGCGTGGAGAACGTGGACTCGCCGCTGTTCATCTTGCGTTGCCGCTCTGCCAGCACTTCGCGATGCCACTCGGGAGGAGTGTAGCTGGCATCTGCACGCAGTGAAGTCCAAAGCTGTTCCATGGCTTCCAGCTTCTGTGCTGTCGTCATGGTCGAAACGGGAAGGTCCATAGGTCTCTCCTGAAATTTCCAAGCGCACATTGTAACACAGCAAATGAATGATTTCTCCCCCACGACGCGGGGTGGGAACACCCAGATTAGAAAAGTCCGGAATAAAAAAATGCGGACAGAGTGAAAAAGAGGGCAGGCATAGTTTTCCTAGCTAGCAAGAAAGACTGAGTCGCGAGCTTCGGTTTTTCTTGTCATTCTTCGGCTTCAATAGAGCGATCAGCGGGTGGGCTGAGCGTAACCGCCCAGCATCACCTGTAATCCCAGCATCCAGTCTATTCGCTGAATCGAGGGTGTTTTGTTGCGGCCGGTGAGTTGTCCGCCGGTGAGCGTTTAGCGACGCTTGCCGGTCCCACCGCCGTGCTTGGCATCCAGCCACAGCACACAGCAGGCCAGCACACACCGCAAACCGTCTACAACCTCGAAGTCCAAGGACAACACGTCTTCAGGGTCACAAGCAATGGATTGCTTGTGCATAATAGTTATGGGAATGCCCCAAGGGGGCCAGTCGGCGATCTAATGATCGACACTGGGGTCATGCGCAACTTTGTTGTGGAGGGCTCCAACATGCGCCACGCACAGAAAGCTGTTGTGGGGAATCGTAGAATGTTTGCGACTCAGACGGCTGTTGACGAGTTCCGAGCGGCAATGGTCCGTACCGGATCAATCCAGGAACAACTACGTGCAAACCGACTGATCAACAGACTAACCGTTGTACCCGATAACCCAAGCGCATCATTCTCTGCATTGACACCCTCACGCAGAATGGGGGCAAATGACATTGGAATATTTGGGACAGCGGATCGGCTGGGCATGGAGATTCTGACTACCGATAAGACATTCATGAGGACTTTTTACAATCGAACCGGCCAGACCATCAACGGTCAGTGGTTTGCGCCGTACGTTTTGCCAGGGCCGTAGCGTTAGTAAAGGAATAGGATGACACTTCCACCCGAACTCCGGTCGACGCTGGAGCTATTAAAGCGAGGATTTCCCGAAGGAATTGATAAGCGTGACGTCGTTCCGCTATGCAAGTTGCTTCAGGGTGATGGAGAAATGAGCATCAGGACGACAGCATCGGTTTTGGGTGAATTGCTTGGATGTGACCCCGTTGAAGTTCTTCCGTTCATTGATCGCTCGACCGTGGACGACTTAACTACCTTCAATCGAGTTGGAGAGATTCGTCAACTCCTGAAGCCTCTCGGTTTCGAAGAGTGGCTTAGCGAAGAATGACCATCAATGCGTTTTCATGTCTTATCAGTGAATGCTCCGTCGATCACCTCCCTCCTCACCCTCCGAACCCGATACAAACTAGGCCTCCCCAACTCGACACGTCCCACCAAAACAGAAGGACTAACACCCGCCACGATGCAATCGTAAACCGCCACCCCAAGCTTCCCGATCTTCTCCATGATTTCGTCCCGTAAGAGTGCTTGATTGGGGCCTTGGTTCACTGTTCGATCGAAAGAGGCGAGGGGCACGGTGGGGACGTATTTGCGGCGGTTTTGAGCTTTCTGAATCAGCTTGGCAATTTCATTCCTGACTGATGCACCAAAGCGGCGATCCAGTGGTCCGTGTTTGTCGGACGTGCACTCGGAACGCTCCCGTCCTGATACGACCAAGTTTCGCTTTACCCCGCAGATAACACTGGACGACGCGTAAAATGAACGCATTGGAAGATATCGCCCCTGTCACCTACAATGTTAGAGGACTCCAGGGGCTTCGCGGCCAACCTCGTCCTGTAGATCCACCGTATCTTTTTCGCAATCACGGATTCGCCATGAGTATCCAGCTACCGCCTGATGAACAACAAGCAGCCGAAGCTTTGGTTGCGACGGGGCGTTTTACGTCCATTGAGGAAGTCATCACTGAGGGAGTTCGGCGTTTGGCGATGACTGAAGAACTTCGATCTAAAGTGCAAATTGGCATCGACCAGGCGGATCGGGGCGAAATGGTCGACCATGAGACAGCATTCGAACGATTGCGAACTCAGGCAGCGTCTTACGATGAGCAGACTGGATGAGTAAGCCGCGCTACACGCTAGCGGCCCTTGAAGACTTAGAGTCCATTCTCGAATTCATTGCCAAGGATAGTCCCGGGACCGCGGTAAACTGGGTTCGTCAAATCGAAAAGAAATGCGTTTCAATCGCATCAATTCCTGAAACAGGGCAAACGATGCCACATCTTGGAACCGGCGTTCGGGCTAGCGTACTAGGACGCTACATGATTTTTCATCGGTCCACTGGCGACCATGTTGAGATCCTTCGCATCATCCCCGGCGGTGCTGATGTTAGTTCGCTGTAGCACTGGGAAAAGGGGGACAGGCATCATTTCCCTAGCTAGCAAGAAACCCCTGAGGTAAACGGCTCTCTGCTCTGCTGTCCTGCTTCAGCTTCAATAGAGTGATCAGACGGCCGCACTGGGCGTGACGGCCCAGCATCCAGTCTATTCGCTGGATCGAGGGTGTTTTGTTGCGGCCGGTGAGTTGTCAGCCGGTGAGCGTTTAGTGACGCTTGCCGGTCCCACCGCCGTGCTTGGCATCCAGCCACAGCACACAGCAGGCCAGCACACAGCAGGCCAGCACAAACCGAAAACCGTCTACAACCTCGAAGTCCAAGGACAACACGTCTTCAGGCTCGGGAAGCACGGCGATTTCCCAACGCCTCGCCCGACAGGTACTCAATCGCATCACGGGACCATGTCGGCATGGATGAGAAAGCACTTTGCTGGTTATGACGCAAACAAGGCACCTGCGATACTGATGCCGACTACCAACCACCAGAAGACTTTTGGCGTCTATAACACCTGGCGAGCCGGTATGAAGAAACGCATGGCCGGAACATTCGACTGGGGTAAGGTCTCCGAAACTGACATGCGTGCGTTGTCAGAGAAGATGTTTGACGCCGCAGAGGTCCCACGAAAAATGCGAACGGATAATTGGGATTGGTTTACTCGCATCAAAGGTGCACTGTGACAGAAATGAACATTGACCCGTCGGAGAAAACATTGATTGAAATGAAGGCGTCTTACGGAACGTTTGTCGAACAATCCGTATTTCTCGAACTCGATCCAGCGGTCGTACCCGATGAATTAGTGGCCTACATTCCCTTTGCTGCTTTATGGGGACTTTCAGACGACTTGGAACGTGAACAGCGCGTTGCTGAGGCACCAGAAGAAGCGAAGGCGGACTTGGTCCGAATTGTGCAGCTGATTGACGATCAGCTTGATGAATGGCTGGCTGGAGACGAAGCGAATTCGCCGAAGCCTTCAATGGAATACATTGCTTTCTCTGCTATGCGAATGGCGGCTGACTATATGTGATCAACTTGGTGGTAGTCAGTCCTGATCTTTACGCCTCCCGTGGTAACGGTGTTCTCAGTTGCTATGACTCGCGTACTGGCCAGCGGTTGTACCGTGAGCGGCTTGGTGGAGGGGGGGATTCACTGCTTCACCAGTCGCTGCCGGTGGACGAATGTATTTGCTCAGCGAAGAGGGTGAAGCATACGTCGTTCGGGCGAGTCAGGAGTATGAACTGTTAGCCAAGAACACGATGGGCGAGGCTTGTCTGGTGACACCTGCAATTTCCAACGGCGTGCTTGTGGTTCGGACGAGAGGCCACGTTTATGGCATCACACAAAAACCCGATGACGATCATTCTTTCTACGTTGATTCGCTCGTTGCCCACCAACCTCGAGACTAAAAAGCTCCGCTTGCCAACTTGTTCATACTCGACCTACCAGTGCAATCGACGGTTTTACGCTTCCTCAGGTCGGCAGCGACGCTGTTACTTCAAACGATTCCCTGACTCTGCACATCAGAATCCTTTACGTTGAACTGATATGATGAATCGGGTTTAATAGCTTGCGCGAGAACCATGATGTCTGGTCTTTACTCATACCGCAACCAAACGCAAACGAACCATGCAACTAGAACGTCTGATCTGCAATTCGTGTGGCGCCCCACTGGAGGTACCTATGTCTGCCCAGTTCGTGACTTGCGTTCACTGCAAAACGCAACTTCAGATTCAACGCACTGGTTCAGCCACATGCACCCAGCAAATTGCAGACCTCGCTGAAAAGACAGAAGAGTTAAGCGAACGCATCGAAGATCTGGCAGCAACCAGCGAACGCTCAGAGATCGACAATCAGTGGCGAATTGAACGCGAGAACCTGATGGTCCGCGACAAGCATGGGAACAGCCATGTACCAACCAAAGGTTCGGCCGTATCAGCCGGTATCATGGTGGTCGTGTTTGGGGTCTTCTGGTTGGTGATGGCAATCAGCATCACTTCAAGCGCTCCAGCATTTGGACCGTTCGCCGCTGCCAAAGTCATATTCCCTGTATTTGGAGTCTTGATCATCGGTTTTGGTATTTACAACAGCTTGTCCAATTTTTCCAAAGCCGAAAAATATAAACGGGCCGAGCGGCGTTACGTTCAACAACGCAATGAAGCCGATCGCTCCTGAATCGCGTTATCAGACATTGAGTTACATCACAGTGATCCCGCGGAACTAAGTTCGTCTGCGACGCTGCGATATTCAAAATCCATGTGGATTTCAATGATTCGCAAACTCTCGCTACTCTTCTTTTTTTGCAATTTTCACTTCGCCTTGACGGCCCCGGCTTTCAGACAATTTACCGATGTATCGGAAGCGCTGGGATTTAGTGGTGGCGGCAAAGCAGCCTTCGGCGATTACGACGACGACGGTTTTGTCGATCTGTTTAAAGAAAACTGTGGCGAAACGAAAATGGCAGCAGATTTGTGGAAGTCACCGACTGCGGCGTCGCGGGTGGCGAAGTCATCTGGGGTGACTACGACAACGATGGAAATCTCGAACTTTTTACATCCACGGGCTCAGGAGCTCTCTACAAGAACAGAGGCGACGGCAAATTTGACACCGTTGCATTCCCTGAATTGCCGACAAAAACTCAAGAGGTGCAGTCTGGATCGACCTCAACAAGGACAGTCTGCTTGATCTGTATGTCGGGGAGATGAAATCTGGGAGCAAGCTGTACACCCTGACGTCGTCTACATAGAGCAAACGGGGACGAGCAAAATAGAGCAAAAGGGGACAGGCATTTTTCCCCTAGCTAGCAAGAAATGCTGAGTCGCAAGCTTCTGCCTTTCTCAACAATCTTCAGCTTCAACAGAGCGATCAGCCAGTGGCCTGAGCGTGACGCCCCAACGTCCGGTTGATTCGCTGGATCGTGGTTAGAACATCAGGTGAGAACATCAAAGGGGTCGGAGTTCTTCTGGCGGCTCATTTCCCCTTTTACCAAACACAAGCCCCGGAGAACGATGCCTGGACTCTTAGTTCTCCCTTTTCTTTTCCTGCTTCATCTCCTGCCGCCAGGACTGGACTGACTCCCAGGCGACGCGACGCAACCACGCGTCCTCCTCAGCCGTGACCTCGGACTTCTTCGGAGGAGTGAACTTCAACGCCTCAGGACTCTCCCCGTAGATCGTCGAGTAGATGACGTAGAGATTGAGGAGCGTGCCGTGCCAGCTCTGGTGCTCGCGGTCCCGGCTGTAGAAGTCAACCTTGGGACGCTCCTTCATGGCCCGCTGCCACGCGTATCCGCAAGGCGCAACCTCTGCGTCCAGCTCCCGCGCCATGCGCTGATGCTCGGCGATAATCTCGTCCATCGAAATCCAGTTGAGCCGCTGATAGTCCCAGCTCATGAAGAAGATGAGCCGCGAACCCGCCTGACGTGTATGTTCATCGAACAGCGCCGCGTACTTGTGGAAGTCTGCGACCTTTGTCTCTGGCAGGTCTTCTTGAAGCACGACGACGTCGTAATCACCCTCGGCGATCTCCTGCTTGGCCTTCGTCCGCTTCCAAAGCACCCGCAAAGAGGCGCCGCCACGAACGACGTGTGATGTCTTAGCGCCGAGGCCTTCACCGCGAGCTGCAGTGAGGGCTTGCATGTGAGTCCAGAGCCCTTGGTTCCAAAAGGTGAAACTGTTTCCTACAAAGAGCACCGTCCCGGGCGGCTCGGGTAGCGGAACCGTCCCCTCCTCGGCTGTCACAGGACACGAGGCAAGAAGGAATGCAACGGCGAGAGATGCCTTGAAGGGAGCTATTGTCATGGTACAAATATTGGAGGGATCAGATGTTCCGGTAGTGAAAGCCGGATCTGGCAGAAGAACGGGAGCAGACGCTTTTTTAATCTCTAGTAAATGTCAGTCCTGGAGAATTTTTCCCGGCCCTCTTTTTACCTTGTTCGTGCCATGATCGTGGCGGCGCGATGGTCAGTGTTTTCCTGTGAACGAACACTCGTTACGAACCGTTGATTGTAGTCACCTTCAAGCTTGTTTAAACCTGCATAACTAATGAACATAAACCCGTACGACGCTCCCAAGGACGCGTCTGACGATGAAACACGGTTTCCAAACTTGGGACGAAATGACTGCCCGGTCTGTGCTACACCACAGCGGCGGGTTTCTTTGATCAATCCACGGCACAAATGTCGTGCCTGCGGATCAGTTCTGCAGCTAAAATTACCGGGATGGATTAACAACCTTTTCGGTCCCGTTTCTCTAGCCAGTTATTTGTTAGTTGCCCCTTACACTTCGCGAATTAATCTCAGTCCTAATACACTGCTCGTCTATTACCTGATATTTTTGGGTGTCTTGTTTCAGGTAACGTCACTCGCGATCGGCAGAATTCATGCAAAGTCGGCGAAACCACAGGCGGAATTTTCCGGTGGTTTCATCCTTAAGTCTCTAGCTTGGTTGTTTGTTTTCTTGGGAACGTTATTCACTGTCATGATCTCTGGCATTTCTAATCGCTCGGTCATGCCAATTGTGATGGTCGTTTGTTTCTGTGCCGTGATGTTTTTGGCGTTCATGCTATTGGCTGCCAAAACTTCACCTCAAGGCCATCTGGAAATGCCAACTCTACTGCGTCCAACACGAAGCACTCTCATTTGGCTCGTTGTGGCTGTTGGACTGGGAGCGGCCTTGGGGGGATTGTTCGTATTCAAGCTTTGATAAGCTTACTCGACGTCAAGATTGACAATTTTTCCCATCGCTGACCAACTCAGTCTGTGGCAGTTGAGATGGTTCAGGTTTCCTGCTAGACGCGCAACTCACGTAGTTGCGAGAGACTATGGGCGTTCATCGGCATAGAGTTACAGCCCGTCGTTAACGCGGTGATCCATGATGCGTTCGCTGAGGGTTTCCGGTTTGGTGGTTGCTTCTTGAAGAATTTGGTTCCGCCCTTCTCGTTCCCTGGCCGTAATTCGAGAGGGAGGGACAAAAAAAGACACGAATCCAGTCAAAGTCAGCCTCGATGATCACCCGGTGTAGGCTCATAGATTCTCAAATCGGATCGTCGTTGAAAAATTCCAAGATGATCGGAGGTGTATTCAAGCACATCCGGTCGATTCCGCTGCAGCCAATCATGAACACGAGGCAAATAGCCACAGGGAAGATTGGGAAACAGATGATGTTCCTTGTGGAGATTGAAAAACATCAGTATCCCCGCGCAACGCATGCGTACCGAACGTGAAAACACCTGTTGCTCACGTAGACGATATCGATCGTTATGCCGGGGACCAGGTAAGAGCCCCACATGCTGATGCTGTGTGAAAAGATACTCATAGAATATCGCTGATACCCAGAAAGCAAACACAAGAACCAACAGATATCGAAAAGGACCAAACAGCCATGCCAGTATCGCCTGCAGCAATATGATCTCCAGCAGATTCAAAGCCCACTCCAGCTTGTGTGTGGTTGACTTTGATTTCGCATCATAAATCAAGTACGCCACATAAACGCCGCCGAGGTACAAGACCGGCACAACGTGCAATTTCACCAACCAATTAACATACACTTTATGCCAACGCGAAGTGTCAGGTGCCGCAGTGGGATCGCGTTCGGTACCAGCAAAACGATGGTGGGCATGATGCCCCCGTCGATAACTGCAAAACGGCGTCAGAACCAGAAGGCCAGCAAACCAGCCAATCAACGCGTTACCCCGCGGGCGGCGCACCAGAGAGTTGTGTGCCACCTCATGCATTACGACCTGTAACATCAGCATCCCGATAGCCAGCAACAAGCAACTGACAAAACAGGCCCAAACGCTTCCTAAGCTCAGTGTGCCATAGCCACCTAACATTAGGAGGCAAGCAACCATCAATGCAATGAAGTGCCATGGCCATTGAACTGAACCACTTTGTCGGGTCGCACAAAGCAGTTCACGGTACTCGCTATGCGTCAGCACAGGGGGTTCATGATTGCGACACATTTTGCACTCAATACTCGGCGTTGTGTTAGCCGAACGGTCATTCGTGCCGGCGGCCAAAGCAGCTGACGGTAATATAATACTAATCTATCCCCAGTTCGCGAGCAGGGCGTGTTTCGAACGTAACAGGAGAGGCCATAGTTCCCAATGGATAGCTTTTAGCAATGGTTTTTGAGTGCCTGCCCCTTCTTCGCTGCCCCTTCTTCGCACCTATTTCTCGTCCTATTTCGCTCAAATACACCCGAGGCGGTTAGGAGGCGAACTGTCAGCACCGTTTTGCACAGCCTCAGCCAAGAAACCGTTAAACTGTCGCGAATTCTTCCCATTGGTAATTTGCGTGCACCAACCAAGCCGGCAATAATATCACAAGAATAGTGATCCAACGATTGAAAACATGGCGTCTCCGCCAGTCGACTGCACCTAGCCAAGTGATCCTAAAATGAACTCCATCGTAGGCCTGACTCTGCTTGTTATTTTCCATGCTCTGCCTTCATTTGCAGAGGATGCTGTCACCGAAGTTGGATACAAGCCGACTTTGGTAAAAGAAAAGAAAATTAAAGCTTCATTTGTGAATCTCAAACCCATGCTGAGAACCGTTGGTGAGGATTCAAAGTTCGCTCTCTACGAGGGGCTTCCTCTTCTGAATGGAGATCCCCTGGAACTAGATCCCAACCTCGACCCTAAGGAAATCGTAAAACGATTTGGGTTCAATTTTTACAACACTCCCAACAAAGTTGAAGCGGAAGATATCAAAAACCTGAAGAGCTTGGTTAAAGAGCCAAAATCATTCAAGAAGTTTGGAGGCTTTAAATTTTGCGGAGGTTTTCATCCTGATTACTCTCTTGTTTGGGGGACAGGAGATGGAGCAGTAGAAATTCACATCTGTTTTGGGTGCCACGAACTCAAAGCTTTTAGAAAGGGCGTCGAAGTCTACTGCGATATCCCTGATAGCACGTATGCGACGCTAAAGCAGCTGCTCCAGAAGTATCGCAAGCAAGGAGTGGAACCAGCGGCAAGATAACACGACATGAAAAGAAGAACGTAGACATTAATCAGCCGCTACTACATGCTAGGTTGGCGTGCGATGCCA
>Ga0315330_10003521_pt1 | contig 10759 bp, 8 predicted proteins | sample M140m34915metaG_FD_203453 | JGI IMG/M metagenome (GOLD analysis project Ga0315330, IMG submission 203453) | Ammonia-oxidizing marine archaeal communities from Monterey Bay, California, United States - M1 40m 34915 | ecosystem: Environmental > Aquatic > Marine > Intertidal zone | place: USA... | reverse complement strand
GTCCTCTATCGCAATTGAAGGACCATCATGTTCATGAAAATGCATTTTATTTTCATTGTTTTCATCATCGTTTTCCGGTGTTTCGTTCATTGTAAAGCCCAATGTTTAGTTTATCTATATTTAGTGTGTCTAACCATAGCAAATACTAGATCTATTGGCAATTAAAACTGCCAATTTATCACTTATTATTTATTAAGTATAATCGATAAATAATAATCAATTGTAAACAATAAATTGCTTTATATTCTGATACTAACACATTGTTTAGAAAGGGATTTCATCGTCAAGATCATTATTAATATCTGTTTGATCATTACCAACAGATATATTTGCTGCATTTTGATCGTAGCCGCTATTTTCAACATTATTGTTAAAGCTGTCATTTGCACCATTATCGTTACGATTTCCAAGCATTGTCAATTGACTGCTATAAGGTCGCATTACTACCTTTGTAGTATAACGATCTTGTCCTGATTGGTCTTGCCATTTTTGCGTTTGCAACTGCCCTTCAATGTAAACTGATGATCCTTTTTTAAGATATTGCTCAGCAATTCTAACTAATGGCTCTGAAGTGATTTCAATCCGATGCCATTCTGTTCTATCTCTATTTTCTCCAGTATTACGATCCTTCCATCTTTCTGAGGTGGCGATGCTGAAATTGCAAACTTTTCCTCCAGATGGAAATGTTCTTACTTCGGGGTCATTACCCAAATTTCCTACAATAATTACCTTATTTACAGAACCTGCCATGCTAATTCCCTTCTAGAATCTTAAAATACTTACGAACCTTTAAAACACTGGAAGGTTGTGATGAAAAGATTTTTATTTATTTTTTTAAAAAAAGAATTTAAAGAATTGATTACAAGTTTCTTATTGAGCAGTAGTTTTTTAATATTTGTTGTTTAAAATTACTTGTTTGCGAAAATAAAAAGGTATAGAAATCTATCATCAAAGAGTTAAAAGTTAAATTTTTATTAACTTTCTTTGCATAAGAATGACGCTTCGCTGTCTTAAATCGCGGAAAGGAAATTAAATAAGTGATTAAACCTTGTGTGTTTCTTTTAAATCAACCTTATCTATTTACATCAACAATATTGATTTGGTAAAATAAATGCTAAACCTAAATAAGTTGAATAATGCAAAAATTAATAAAGATCCTTTTAAATATATTATTTTGAAAAATTTTGTTCAAAAGGAGTTTTTGAATAGTGCAAGAGATCATTTTCCAATTGTTCCAGGCCCTGGTTCTCATCCCCCAAGTAGATTAAAAATTGAAGGTGGCTTCAAGTTACTAATTGAAGAACTTTTAGGAGATGAATTCCAGAAAATAATCGAACGCAAGTTTGCTGTCAAACTTGAGGATAAGCCCACAATGTACACCGTCCGCGGGTTTTGCCGAGCAAAAGATGGACAAATACACACTGATAGTGAATCAAAAATTATGACGGTTCTTCTTTACATGAATGATGATGATTGGCCGAGTGATAAAGGTCGTTTGAGACTTTTAAGCAATAACAAAAATCTAGAAGAGTATTTTGATGAGGTTGAGCCCAAAGGTGGAACTATACTGATTTTTCAACGCTCAGATAACTCGTGGCACGGTCATCATAGCTTTACGGGTCAGCGTAGGGTAATTCAGCTAAATTGGGTATTAAATGATGGTATAGTTGAGCGCGAGCAGGGGCGTCATAGTTTCTCTTCAAAAGTGAAAGAGTTTTTTGAAAAATTTAAACCTTAATATTTATAATTATAATATTATTGTTCTAATCAAAGCATACTGATTTATTATACATAAGCACTTGAAACTGAAGTGGATTTGTCAGAGTAATTTTGTGGCGAGATGATTTAACATTAATTAGTTCAAAAAAAGAAGGTTTTCCAAATCTTTGTCTCATGTTCTTTAAAAATCTATGACCTTTTACGTTTAACTCCGCTATAATTAATGTTGGTCCATTTGTGCATTTATTTTGATTAAGGATCCATGAAAAACTTTCTGGATTATTACTGTTGATTATTTGTGGTTTGGACTCGCTGTAAAAAACCATACCCTGTGCAGGTCTGGAATTTGTAATGACGGTATCAATGCGGGATTCTATCCTATTGGACCATTGTAATTCAATCTCTTGCATTGCTTTGGGAATTGATGTTGGTCTTGCAACAGGGTAAAAATTATTCAGTATTACAATACTTCCCATAATTACCAAATAAACTGGAAGGAATATCATGTACGGTTTTAATGATAAGTTCTGTTTTGAATTGCGAAAAATATATAATAAGAATGTTGGAAACAAAAACCAGGACGTTAATCCCCAGCTACCAAGTATAGACACACCACTTATTAATGAGAATATTATCGGTGCTGCTGGTAGAACTATCGCCATAAAAAACAAAAAATAAGTTTTATTATCTTGATGCTTTAAATTGGGAAAAAAGATATTTTGTCTGATGTTCCAAATTAAAATATAAAATCCAAATAGGCCGGTTAAACTTTGTACAAATGAGAATTTAATTATGGACCAGCGGCCATAAAACAAACTGTTTTGCTGAGAGCTCTGTAAAATATATTCACTCATTGAATAGTCTGTTTTTAAATATGCTAAATAGTGTGGTAACAACAGTAAGATAAAAACTGCTAAAGATACAAAAAGTTTGAAATTATACAAATGTTTTCTGAAGCTTTTTATTGATAGAATCATGACAAGAGCAGTCAGTATAATCATTGCTGATTGGTATTTTCCTAACACTGAAAGTGATGCCGTGGCTCCTAGAAGGATCCAGTCCTGATATCTATTATCAGTAATTGATTTCCATAATAAAAGTGCAAATAATGGCCATAATAAGTGCAGTATACCATTAGCATCTAATTGACTCATAAGTACGATATAAGCGTATGTAGATGCATACGATGCGGTGGATATTATTGCAAGTTGAGTAGACAAAAAGATTTTATTTAATCTGTAAATTACAAATAATGCGATTAAAGCATTTAGTTTTGATAAGGCAAAGAAAGCAAAATTTGAAAATAATGTGAGTTTTGCCCAATTGTAAGCTACAAACCCAACCAGTGGCGGGTGCTTGTCAACAAACCAACTTTTTGTAGCACCCCATCTTACAGCCTCTAACTCATCGTGGTCAATTGATGGAAGGCCCAGCCATTGAATAATGGTCCCAATAAAAACGCATACGATCATGAAAGAAAAAAATATTTGAACGTCGTTATTAAGAATTTTTCTAATCAACTAAATTTACCGTACTTTCTTTTAAAATTTTTGCTTCCAAACTTCTAAGTTTATTAGAATGTCCAGGTAATTGCACTTTGCTGTCACTTGAACCAGGGTGTACCATTACTAATTGGTTAGAGTGAAGATTTTTTAACATCGTTTTATACTGACTTTTAAAATTACGGGTTTCTGCTTTTAGGTTAAAAAATCCAGTAAAATCTCTATTAGTTTTAAGAGATTTTTTAATTATTCGTTTTCTAGCCACTTGACCCAATGCATTAATTATAAGTGATTTAAATCCAGAATTGTGATATTCATTTAAGAGGCCAGCGAAATTCTGTGATGCTGAAGTCCTTATCCAAAATTTTGGCGGTAATGTTTCATGTTCTAATAGCGTCAATATGTTACTGAGGATACCTGGAAACATATGAATATGTTGATGTCCATCAATAAAATCGGGGAATTTTCCAAAAATATTTTTGAAAGATTCAATTTGAGTAAAAAGATTATGTTTTATTTCATTGTTGTGAGTAAAACGAAAAAGATTTGTAATCATTAATCTTTTTATTGAAAATGTTTTTATTATTTTTGGTAGGGGGGTGGTTAAATTTAAATGCAAACCTACAGAAATTATATTTTTATTAAGTATTAACTCTTTGATGCGGTTTTGATTAAGCTCTTCGTGCACAAATACGCTTACAGCATTTATTTTTTTTCCATGTATTAAATCAATAATAATTGCGTCATGTTTTTCGCATAAACCAAAATCGTCAGCTACAATTATAGGCCCCTTCAATTATCATTGCCTTTCGATATAATCAGATTTTCCTTTATCAGATATGCTGGCCTTCTTTTTGCCTCAAGTAAAATCTTGCCAATATATTCTCCGATAACGCCTAAGCATAATAATTGGACCCCACCAAAAAAGGAAATCAGAACAAATATTGATGCATGACCAGGTGTAGACGTATTTAGAAATAGGCGTTCAAAAATAATAAACGAGAAGTAGACAACACTTAAGAATGATATAATTAACCCAAAAATCGACATCATTCTTAGTGGAGTCACCGAGAAGGACGTGATACCGTCGATTGACAGAAATAATAAACGCCAAAGTGAAAAGAATGTTTTTCCATGTGTTCGGTCTTCAGGCAGATAAGGCACGCCAACTTTTGTATATCCAACCCAAGCGTATAAACCTTTCATAAACCTCTCATTTTCTGGTAATTGTAAGATCGCGTGAACTACTTTTTTTGATAAAATGCGAAAGTCACCTGCATTTTTGGGAATGTTATATCTATTATTTATATTGATCAGAGAATAGAAAATTTTTGAAAATTGCTGAGAGATAAACCCTTCTTTCTTTCTACTTTTTTTGAATGCATAGACCATATCAAATTCTTCTGTTGCGAATTTTTTTACTAATTCGTCTATTAACTTGGGAGGATGTTGAAGGTCAGCATCCATTATTAAAACTGCGCTATCCTCTTTTCCAGCATTTAAGCCAGCTGAAATCGCTGCTTCCTTCCCAAAATTTCTTGATAAAGAAATGACTTGAATTGGTAAGTTGAAAGTTTCCATAGATTTTATAATATTTAAGGATTTGTCAGTGCTTCCATCATCGACAAATATAATTCGAAAATTAATTTTGTATCTTTTTGAAACACTATCACAATGGTATTCCAATTCCTGTAGCAAAGAGTTTAAAGACTTTTCTTCATTATAAAGTGGAATTAGAATTGCGATTGTATCCAACTTAATCTCCCTTTAAATCCTTATTTATAGATTATATCAATGAGGGCTTAAGCGCAAAGTTTAAATACACGCTTTGAATTAAATTTTATTAGTCTTGTATTCAGATAGAACTATATATTGTTTAATAATTACTCGGTAGAAAAATGGTTGAATTAAAAAACATAAGTGTTCGAGGAGCTCGGGAGCACAATTTAAAATCGATTGATGTGGATATTCCTCGTGATAAATTAGTTGTAATAACTGGTTTGTCTGGATCGGGTAAATCATCTTTAGCGTTTGATACTATTTATGCAGAGGGCCAGAGGCGATATGTAGAAAGCCTTTCGGCTTATGCAAGGCAATTCCTTGATATGATGGAAAAGCCAGATGTAGATAATATCTCTGGACTTTCACCAGCTATATCAATCGAGCAAAAGACAACATCAAAAAATCCGAGATCTACTGTTGGAACGATTACAGAAGTTTATGATTATTTAAGATTATTGTTTGCTAGAGTCGGCACGCCGTATTCACCAACGACAGGCAAGCCAATTGAGGCGCAGCAGGTTAGTGATATGGTTGATAGGATAATGCAATTACCTGCCGACACGAAAGGGTATCTATTAGCACCGATTATAAGAGACAGGAAAGTGGAGTATCGTAAAGAATTTGTTGAATTGAGAAAGAAAGGATTTCAGCGTGTTAAAGTAAATGGGGAGTTTTTTGAGTTGGACGAACCACCAACTTTGGATAAAAAGTTTCGTTATGATATTGATGTTGTTGTTGACAGACTTGTTATTAAGTCAGGAATTGAAGGGCGATTAGCCGATAGTTTTAGAACGGCGTTAGATCTAGCTGATGGAATAGCTATTTTTGAAACTTTGGACGATAATGATAACCCTCGAATAATATTTTCGGAAAAGTTTGCCTGTCCTGTATCCGGGTTTACGATTCCGGAAATAGAACCACGATTATTTTCTTTTAATGCACCGTATGGCGCTTGTTCCAATTGTGATGGTTTGGGCGTTGAGCTATTCTTTGATGAGAGATTAGTTGTTCCAGATGAGAAGATATCTTTGCTTGATGGCGCAATTATGCCATGGCGAAAGGGAAAGTCTCCATACTTTACTCAAACAATTGAGTCTCTTTCATTGTTTTTTGGATTTGATCCAAAATGCAATTGGGAAAAGCTACCAAAAAATGTAAAAGAATTGATGTTATATGGATCTAAAGATCAAGAAATTGATTTTAGGTATGATGAGGGTGGAAGAGTATACAATGTTTCTAGAACTTTTGAGGGTGTTATTCCAAATATGGAGCGACGGTATCGTGAGACTGATAGTAGTTGGATAAGAGATGAATTTGAACGATACCAAAATAATAGAGCATGTGGCAACTGCGATGGATTTAGATTAAAATCAGAGGCCTTAGCAGTAAAAATTGGTACTGAACATATTGGTCAAATAGTTAAATATTCAATAAGTGATGCTTTGAATTGGATTAAAGGGATAGATTCAAGCCTGACAAAACAAAAGAATAAAATTGCCGCAGCAATCGTAAAAGAAATCGAGGAGAGACTTGGCTTTCTTGTAAATGTCGGATTGAACTATTTAACATTATCTCGAAATTCAGGGACCCTTTCTGGGGGAGAAAGTCAAAGGATACGGCTTGCAAGCCAAATTGGTTCCGGTTTGACAGGCGTCTTGTATGTGTTGGATGAGCCATCAATTGGGCTGCATCAGAGAGACAATGACAGACTACTCGGGACCTTAAAGAATTTGAGAGATCAAGGTAATACTGTAATAGTTGTTGAGCATGATGAAGAAGCAATAAGGTCAGCTGATTACGTATTTGATATCGGGCCAGGTGCTGGCATTCATGGTGGAAGAGTCGTGGCATCTGGATCTCCACGCCAAATTGAAAAAAACAAATCCTCAATTACTGGTCAGTATTTAATCGGAAAAAAGAAGATAGAGGTTCCTAAGGTTAGGAGGGCTGGAAATGGTAAGTTTATTAAGGTTATCAACGCATCCGGAAATAATTTAAAAAATGTGTCAGCTGATTTTCCGCTAGGACAATTTATTTGCGTAACTGGAGTATCTGGAGGAGGTAAATCTACTCTGACAATTGAAACTTTGTTTAAAACTGCATCTTTAAGATTAAATGGAGCCCGACATACCCCTGCGCCTTGTGAAGAGATAAAGGGATTGGAATTCCTTGATAAAATTATTGATATTGATCAGAGGCCTATTGGAAGAACGCCAAGATCAAACCCAGCAACTTACACTGGAGCATTTACTCCAATAAGAGAGTGGTTTTCAGGGTTACCGGAGGCAATGAGCCGTGGTTACAAGCCTGGACGCTTTAGTTTTAATGTTAAAGGTGGCAGATGTGAGGCTTGCCAGGGTGATGGATTGATTAAAATAGAAATGCATTTTTTACCTGATGTTTACGTTACTTGTGAAAGTTGCAAGGGGAAAAGATATAACAGAGAGACTCTGGAAGTTTTATTTAAAGGTAAAAATATTGCAGATATATTAGATATGACTGTCGATGAAGCCGAATCGTTTTTCAAAGCTGTCCCTTCTATCCGAGAAAAGATGACAGCCCTAAAGAGGGTTGGTCTCGGCTATATAAAAGTTGGTCAACAGGCAACCACCTTATCTGGTGGAGAAGCACAGAGAGTAAAGTTATCTAAAGAATTGTCTAAACGCGCCACAGGAAGGACCTTATATATCTTAGATGAGCCAACTACTGGATTGCATTTTGAAGACGTTAAAAAATTATTGGAAGTTCTTCATGAACTCGTTAATCAGGGCAACTCGGTGATTGTTATTGAGCACAACCTCGATGTTGTCAAAACCGCTGATCATATTATAGATATTGGCCCTGAGGGAGGAGATGGCGGTGGAGAAATAATTTGTTTTGGTACTCCAGAGCACATAATCAGCTGTAAGACTAGCTATACTGGGCAATATCTTAAGCCCATGCTAAACTAATTAGGTATCGATTGATAGTTAATGTGAGTGCTTACGCTTTTCAAATCTCTTTAGCATTGCAGAGAAATCCTGATCTCCACTATTTTCATCTTCTACAAATTGACGATACAACTCAGTTGCTTTTGCGCCGATAGGTGTGTCAGCATCTGCTAATTTTGCAGCTTGTTGTGATAATTTTAAATCTTTTAACATTAAATGAGCTGAAAAACCTGGGATATAATTATTATCTGATGGGGATTTTGGGCCAACACCAGGTGCGGGGCAGTAAGCATTCATGCTCCAAGAATAGCCAGACGAAGTTGACACCACATCATACATCTTTTCTCTAGATAAGTTTAATTTATCAGCTAATGCAAACGCTTCACATGTAGCAATCATTGTTGCTCCTAAAATCATATTATTACAAATTTTTGCAGACTGTCCACTACCAGATGGGCCACATAGAACTGATTTTTGCCCCATAATATCAAATAGTTCTTTTGCTTTATTGAAGTCACTTTGTTCGCCGCCAACCATAAACGTTAATGTGCCCGCTTCAGCTCCTCCAACGCCTCCTGATACAGGTGCATCTAAAGCGCCAATACCCATATTTTTTGATATAATGGCCACTTCGCGTGAGCTTTCCACATCTACAGTTGAGCAGTCTAGTAATATTGATTTGTCTTTCATGCCTTTTATTGCGTCCGCTGCAACTTTTTTAAGTATTTCCCCACTGGGAAGCATGGTGATGACAATATCTGCATTGTTAACACACTTTGCGATACTGTCACATTTCACCACAGCATCTGGAATTTCTCCAGAAATATCATATCCTGACACTGAGTGAGATCCACTTGCTAAATTTTCTGCCATGGGCTTCCCCATGTTGCCCAAACCAATAAAGCCAATTTTCATGATAATTCCTCTTCGAGATTTAGTTCATTTTCGTTCAATGATTTCAACATAAAATCTATACTTTCAACAGGCACATTGACTGCATCTTTATGTTTCCATTTTGGTTTCTTATCTTTTTCGATTATTTGCGCGCGGATGCCTTCCAGAAAATCTCCGTGTTCAGTTGCTCTAAAAGTAAATCGATATTCAATATTCAAAGCATCACGAATACTATTAGTTCCCTTTAGCAAGTTTATAAGTCTAACCGTACATGCTGCCGATAGGGGGGACGAACGGTTAAGAGACATTAAACTTTTTTCTGCAAATTCATTTTTTGCACATTTTAGCTCTGAATATATTTCAGTTAGTGAATTCTTCATGAAATATTTTCTTATCAAACTTTTATTTTCTTCCAAACTACTTTTTTGAGTTTTCTCACGGTAATCGATTATTCGTTTCCAATTGCCAGTTTGAATAAGTAATTCTTTTAATTTAGGCCAATCTTTTTTAGGCACGTAAGTGTCCGCAAACCCAGCATAAATTGCCTCTGCTGGACCCATTCTTTTGCAAGTTATTCCCAGATAAATTCCAAGACCCTCAGGTGCATTAGATAAAATTAATGATCCACCGACGTCTGGCATTAATCCAATGCCACATTCTGGCATCGCAATTTGACTATCTTCAGCTACTATTCGGTAGTTTGCATGACAACCGATACCGACACCACCCCCCATGGTGAAACCATGTAAAAAACTTATGATTGGCTTAGGGTACTCATGGATTTTTGCATTAACCCTATATTCATCTCTCCAGAATTTTTGACCGAATTTAAAATTTCTTTTTTTCCCTTCTGAATATAAATCAGCGATATCTCCTCCTGAACAAAAAGCTCTTTCACCATTAGCATCAAAGATAATTAAGGAAATAGCAGGGTTATCTCTCCATTTATCAAGAGCTTCTTCTATTTGTAATATCATTTTATATGTTAGTGCATTTAAAGCCTCAGGTCGATTGAGAGTAATCTTGCCAGCTTTGCCCCTGGTTTCTATAATAATGTCTGACATCAATTATTTTCATCGATAAGCGATCGAGATATAATCATACGCATTATTTCATTTGTTCCCTCTAGGATTTGATGCACTCTTAAATCCCTCACTATTTTCTCAATACCGTATTCACTTAAGTAACCATAGCCGCCATGTAACTGCAGACATTCATTCGCAACATTAAATGATACATCAGTCACAAATCTTTTTGCCATAGCGCAATATTTTGTGGTGTCTTGTGCATTATTATCGAGTTTCCAGGCGGACTGTCTAAGGAAAGTACGTGCCGCTTGTATTTCTGTTTCTAAATCCGCTAGGCGGAACTGTAGCGCCTGAAATTGATTAAGTTTTTTTCCAAATGCGTCTCTTTCACCCATATATTTAATTGTACGATTTAATGCAGATTGCGCTCCACCCAATGCTGAAGCCGCAATATTTATTCGCCCACCATCTAAACCATTCATTGCGTAAGTAAAGCCTTCTCCTTCTTCACCTAGGAGATTGTCAAAAGGCACAACACAATCGTCCATTTGGACTTGTGCTGTTGGTTGAGCTCTCCACCCCATTTTTTCTTCTAAAGCGCCAAAACTAAGACCTTTTGACTTATCCTCTACGATAAAAGCTGAAATACCTTTTGGTCCACTTAGGCCAGTTCTTGTCATCACGATATAAGCGTCTGAATATCCTCCTCCTGAAATAAAAGATTTTGTTCCATTTAGGGAATAACCTTCATTTGTTTTTTTTGCCTTTGTTTTTAAGGCAGCGGCATCTGAGCCAGAGCCAGGCTCAGATAAGCAGTATGAGAATATAGTTTCCATTTTGCACAATTTTGGCAGCCATTTTTCTTTTAGCTCTAGAGATCCAAACTTTTCAATCATTCCTCCGC
>Ga0315330_10003517_pt1 | contig 10760 bp, 10 predicted proteins | sample M140m34915metaG_FD_203453 | JGI IMG/M metagenome (GOLD analysis project Ga0315330, IMG submission 203453) | Ammonia-oxidizing marine archaeal communities from Monterey Bay, California, United States - M1 40m 34915 | ecosystem: Environmental > Aquatic > Marine > Intertidal zone | place: USA... | reverse complement strand
ATTGCGGAATCCGGAAGAACCATCAGGTTTCCAGGGTGAGGATCTGCGTGGTAAAAGCCATCGCGAAATATCATTTGCAAGAACATGTTTGCCCCGCGTTTTGCAATCTCGCCTAAATCGAAATCCGACTCTTGCAAGGCTTTGCGATCCGTTAATTCAATTCCATTGAGGCAGTCCATCGTAAGGACTCGCCGGGAGCAGCATTGTGGGTAGGATGTCGGAATCGCAATCATCGGATCATCGCGGAAATTGCGTGTGAAACGCATTAAATTGCTCTGTTCACGAGTGAAGTCGAGTTCATCGCGGAGCGTACGAGCAAATTCCCTTGCCGTGGCCAGCGGACGGTAACGGGCAATGTCCTGTGAGTAATGTTCTGCTAGTTCAGCAAGTTGGATCAAGATTTCGAGATCATTGCGTACACGTTCTTCGATGCCCGTGTGTTGGACTTTCACTACCACCGATTTGCCGTCCTTGAGCACGGCGCGATGAACTTGCCCAATGGAGGCTGACGCGAATGGAACCGGGTCGAATTCGTGAAATACTTGGTCGGGTGCGGCCCCCAGTTCCTCTGCGATCAAAAGGTTGACTTGTTCGACGGGATCGGGTGGCGTGCTCGATTGCAGCTTGGATAATTCTTCTGCCAGATCTGGGCCAATCAAGTCTGAGCGTGTGCTCAATATTTGCCCAAGCTTGATGAACGTTGTGCCCAATTCTGTGAGGGCCATGCGTACACGCACTGCTTCTGGCAGGTCACTGATCTGTTGACCATCGGTTGTACGCAGGTGTCGTTGCACCCATTCTGTTCGAATGCCGCTAAGCCACGGAGCAATTCCGTATTTCATCGCGACGGATACAACTTCGTGGAACCGAGCAGTGTTACGGACAAGACGCGGTAGGTCGGTGACTTCCACTGTGGAGCTCAGGCGTTCGCGGGATTGAGGTGCTGTGGGTGATGCCGGTAAGGCAATGAAGCTTCACTTACTCTTCGGTGTCACGTATTGCCTTCCGTACACGTTGGAAACCCAATTTCAATTCGTCAGCAACCATCCCCAAAGCAGAGACGACGTTGTCAGCCGTCTTTTCGACTGCTTCAGTGACCGGTTGGTATTCGTCTGCGAGTTGATCGCATTTTTTGGACAGTCGTTCGTACTCATCCTTTGCATCGAGACTCGCGAGATGAATCTGCAATTTCAGTTCGTCCCGTTCCTTCCTGACCGTGGTGACGAGATCGTCCAGCTTTTTTCTTGTATCTGACATCGGTGAATTCTTAAGCAATTGAAAAAAAGACCGCTTTCTTGTTTGCAGTCGTTACCACGTTTGTATCAGATTTTGGTCAGCCTCAGTTTGACGAGGCCGCGATCGCTCGAACTGGATCGGCGTAGAGGTTGGTTGCCTGAAGCCCGAATGCACTGGACACGTTTGAATGGGCGTCAAAGACATGGATTGGGAGGCATGCAGGTGGTTACGCGTTGAGTGGACTAATCGGGGGGGGCGGTGATTGACGCCCAAACGCACTCCTGGAGCGTTTTTTCGTGGGTGGTGATGTGGGGGCCATGCGGGTTGCCTCGGTGGCGCCGAATTTCCGGGTTCGGAATTTGACGAGGGACTTGCCCTGCATTGCCCAGACGTTACCGTTTAAGACGGATGTGACAAAGCTTGCTGGAAACCCTAACGAAAATCAGGCAGCTACTTCCGGTTCTGGGCCCATCCTGTTCCACTAGCGATTAGTGTGAAGACTCTGGTGTTTGCTGGGATTCAAGTTTGTTCAGGAGAGACGTATGCGTTGGATATCAACCTATTTTGGTGTTGGCTTGCTGGCCGTTGGTGTGATGCTCGCTGACCAGCGTGACGCTGAGGCACAGTACCCCTACACCATCAATGCTGGTGCGACCTATGTTGCTCCAGTGCAGGCATACGCACCCGCTGTGGTGGGTTACACAGCCGAACGTCGTGGTCTGTTTGGGCGTCGTACGGTCTATCGCCCGGTCCTCGGCCCTTCTGTGGCACAGCCAATCGCGGTTGTTGCTCCGGTTCAAACCGCCACCCAAGCGACTGCCTTTGCACCTGCTTCCATCACTGCGGCGAGACCTGTGCTGCAAGCACCAGCTGTCTACCAGGCTCCACTAGCCGCAGCACCTGTGGTCGTGTCGCAGCGTGTTGTAACCAGCGGACCTGTGATCATGGGGAGACCTGTCATCAGCACCCCAGCACCAGTCCTCATGGCACCTGCACCAGTCTTTATGGGCAGACCCATGTTGGCACCCACGGTCGTCAATCGACCCGTGATCGTTACACGGCCAGCGGTGATCAATAGCTACTATCCGCCCGTCTATCCGGCGCCGTTTGCACCCGTCGTCGGCTTTTGATTCTTACCGTTGAATCGATGTCAACCGATTCAGCGCTAATTCTCGAGGCAGATCTGCACCGTGTGAAAGTGTATCGAGCGGCTCAGTCGATCTAAGAATCGCTGGGTCTTTTCGCAACCGTTCGGGAGAATTGGCCCCAGTGGAGGAGAGTTCCAGAATGCTTTTCCATTGGCTGTCCCTTTCTAGTCACCCACTCTTAAATTGTCCCGTTCTGACTGCCTGTCACCTCTACCGTTGTAAGTAGCCAGATCTTGCATCGGGGCCGCTGGCTGATTGCCGGGGCGCAGGTTCATTGCGGGGGATGGCCGAGGGCTTGCGTGAGGTACGAAGCCGCTTCCCTCACCCAAGGGGTCGTTCAGGTGGAGGGCTTGGGTGGGCAGTTTTATGGCACTCAGGCTGACTGTTCTGTCGTCAACGCTGGTTTGCCACCTTTGCTTCGGATGCGGTTGATGATGCCCAGGATGCCTTTACGGCGTGCGAGCCTTAGCGTCAGTTCATGTTTGTAGGGGAGGTCCATCAGGGTGACCCCAAGCAGGATAAATAAGACACCTTGGCCAGGCGTGAACAGCATGATGATACCGGTGATCAAAAGAATGAACCCAAACAAGTTGAGCACGATTTTTCGAGCGAAATAAGATAGCGGCGACTGTGGCGTTTCACGACAGTTGGTAGTGTCAGGGCGGCACAGGTAATCTTCGGGAAGACGTAATATCAAAAGCCACGCGATCACCAGGCTACCGATGAACACAAGGACTGACACTGCCAGTACCCAGATGAAGTACAGTGAGGCCCAGTCTTTGGTTGTTTCGATGGTATTTGAAAGTGACGACATCAAACGGTGGGGGGCTTAGACGCGCGAACGACGAAAAAAACGGGACGCAAGGCATTTGATGCGTATGCGACCTTATTTTTTGGAATCATCGGGGTGACACGCTGAAAGTCAAATCACGCTGCGGTAGGTGCCTCAGGTTATCACCGTGGCATCAAAGAACCGGGACACCACGCTTGGCAATGAACGCTAGGGTTGGCGTTGGAAACTAATCGCAGGGATTCTGTTAGCGAGCGGTTTGGCCTCAGCGATTGACAGCGTTTGCCCGCTGGGCGAGTTGCCAATAGGTCATGGGGCCGACTGCTCTCTGGATGAGCGAGGTGCGTTGGGGGGCGGGTAGACGCGCTCGGACGACGTCATAAAGATCACGCAGCATGATCTCATTGTCACCGTAGTAGCTGTGCCCAAGCAGGCTCAGATCCGTCCCGCTGACGTCGATCGTGTCGATCCCGGGAGCGATGACAATGTCGGCACCACTGTCCCCGGCTCTGGGGTAACCGTTTACCTTTCTCGAAGCGATCAGTGCTTGGTCCTCCGAAGAGGCATAGAGTGTCACGTGGTTAGCAACCTGCACGAGTGCGGGTGCTGCATCACGGCGGAAGTAGTCGGCATCAATATCGGGAGCTGCCAAGACAATTCGGTCAAACAGTGGGGGATCGACCGAATCTTGCTGCTGACTGATTTGTCGAATCGCAGCCGTCATCGCTCGATTCCCCATGCTGTGGGCGATCACACTGATCGAGTCCGCTCCTGTTTCCGTGGCGAGTTCGAGCAGGAAATCCTTGAGGTGCGGAACGGTCCAGTCTGCGTTGTTGGCATCAATCGGGTAGCCTGTCAGGGTTGCTTGACTGGGCCAGCTGTAGCAAACGGGCACACCTTCGAATGGCAGGTCGACTGCCAGTTGAGCGGTCCGAAGCAAAGCAGCCTCAAAACTTACGTTGTAACCATGAATGAAAACCAGTAGGTCGTGAGCGGGGGCTGCAGCAACCGCTTTGGAAATTTTGAGATTGAAGTCTTCGTCAAGCAACTCAACGGCTTCTGTCAGCACAATGTGTTTGGTTTGGTCTTCACGTACTTCGAATTTCAGCAGGCTGGGGCGTTCTACCACCCCGCGTTCATGCAGGTCGGGAACTGATACCTCTGCAATACCATGGGTGAATTGCCCTCGCTCACCCGTGTAATTCACACCGTGTTTTTCAATGGTGGTTTGGCCGAGAAAAATCAGGCCGCCTGCCGTGCACCCCGTCAAGCAACCCAGCATCGCGCTGAAGCCTGCAGCCTTTGTTCGGCTACGTAAGGTCGACAAACCTGCATACGCGATCGATACAAGTGAAAGGAAACTCAATGCCATGAAGGTCGTTTTTTGACCTGACAATTCGTAGGCAGCAAGGGAGACATGACTTCGTTGACGGTCTGTGGCGTAATAGACCTGAACCTTCGAGTAGCCTGAGTCCGTTGCCAGAGTTCCCACCGGCTTTCCGCGTGCGGCTTTGGTGGGCACTCGGGCGTTTTCGGTATCATCCGCTGGTATCGACTCGCTCGCAGCGAAAGCACTAGGGCTCATCTCGAAAATCCGAGGATCAGAATACGGTTGGCTTACGGTTGCTCTCGCTGCTTCTACCTCCATCGCTTGCACGCGTCGTTCTACGTCAGCATTGTTGCTTAGCGCTGCACTTGGTGACATGGGCGGTGCGTTGGGCCTTTGCGGCACAGCGTTTGAGGACAGTGGCTCAGAAGGCAGTGGCTCAACCGGCGCCGCGATTGAAAATGGAGTATGAGGTATTGAGGGAACGGTGCCCGGGGGCAATGCACGTGATCGGGGGCCTGACTTTTGTGTGGGAGGTGTCGCTGTAATGTTGGCGTGCCCAAGCGGCTTACGACGCTCGGTGATCCCGGGCGGTAAGGGGAAGCCTCGAGTGGAATCTGCCTGCGGACGCCGTATTGTGCTGGGGGGAGCGAAGCCGCTTGATTCTGCCGCTGCTTCTGAAACGGACTCCGGCAAATCCAGCGTCGATATGTTTGGAATTCGGGGCGGAGGTGTATTTACGGCGCCGGCGGTGTCAGTGGGCAGTGCGGAACTCTCGGCGCTGCCCGCCGAGTGAATCGGTTCTGGCTGAACGTTTGACCTTGAGGGTGTCGGCGCAGGGTCTTGCCGTGGGATCGATGCTTGATTGCCAGTGCCAGCGGTCGGAGCGGCGGTCGATTCTCGCTCGGGTGTGCCCGCTTGCTCGCCTTGAGAGCATCCGGCTAGCAGAATGCAGCATAATGCGATTCTTAACGTGTGAGTTTGGGCTCTGGCTGTCGCTATCATCATTTGGATTCTCGGCCTGCTTGACGAAGTCGTCGTGGAATCCGAGATCTAGCAAGTTCTCCGGCTCCGCGTCGATGCCAGCGGGCAACGCGGAAATGCCTGCAGAGGACGCAATGCTAGCGAGGAGACTCACCTCTCGCGTTGATTTGCGAGGTCAGCAGAGCGGAAAACGTTTGAATTTCAAGCCTTTGACCGCAGGCGTTCTCGCAATGGCTGAATGATTTCTTGCGGCACGAACTTGGCCAGTTGCTCGTCGTCATCGCTCAGTGCTGCGATTTGCTTCAGCAGTGAACTGCTGACGTGGGCGTATCGCTCGGCTGCCATCAAAAACACCGTTTCAATATCTGGTGCCAGCTGGTGATTTGCCATCATCATCGTGAACTCACCGGCGATATCAGTCAAAGGTCGGATGCCGCGAACCATCACTCTCGCGCCCAAGCTTCGCACAAAGTCGACGGCCAAGCCATCGAACACCTCGACACGAACCTGAGCCAGTCCACCTGTCACACTGCGTACCAGTTCAACTCGCTGGTTCGGATCGAACAGTGACCGCTTGTCTGCATTCATTCCCACGCCAATGACCAATTCATCAAACAGGGGAGCAGCTCGCTGGATGATGTGCAGGTGTCCAAGCGTGATAGGGTCAAATGAGCCTGTGTAGACAGCAGTTCTTGAGGGTGTCATCAGTACGCTTGTTTGTCTGAGATGTTGGTTTTTCTGAAATGCTGTAGCAGGCCTGTTGCCGAACTGCGTTGGGGGAACGGAAACGCTTTTCTGGCACCCCTGGGCGTTCTTGTCCTCTATCCATGAGTTTACTGTTTTGAGTTTCCCGTCTCGAGTCCACTACCTGCCCTTTTGGAGGCGACAGTCACTTGTTACGGGGGCTATCTATTTTGGATCATCGCACGCACGACATCAACAAGTCGTTCAAGGTCATGCTCGTCATTGTAGGCATGAATGGCGGCTCTGACTCCGCCGTCTCGGCACGATAACACGACCTTCTGTCGCATTGCTTCTTTCCGGATTGCGGCAGGCTCAAGTCCGGGGACTTCGAATGTCACAATTCCACTTTGGTGCTGTGCTGCACTGGGGAATCGAGTCGCCGCGCCAGCATCCTTGAGTTCTTGGTCGAGTGCTGCCGCTAAATGGCAGATTCGCTCCGAAATTGCATGTTGCCCCAGTTCCTCCCTGATATCGATGATCATTTGCAGGCTCGCCGAAAGTGCAGCTGCCCCGATCATGTTGGCTGAGCCCGCTTCGAAACGGGCTGCGGAATCCCTGAGCTCTAGCGAGGGTGCAGCGTAATTGAATGAGTTTTTGACGCTGCCCCAGCCCACGTTGAGGCAACGCAGTTGATCCAAATGGCGTTTGGCAATCATGGCGACCCCAGCTCCCTCGGGGCCGAGCAGCCATTTGTGTCCATCGGCAGCTAGAAAGTCGACCGGGGTTTTTTTCAGATCCAGTGGATAGATTCCGAGTCCCTGAATTGCGTCCAAAAAGACGAGAACCCCTCTTTGATGGGCCTGTTCGACCAGATTTTCAAGGTCGATCCGGAATCCGCTTGCGTAGCCAACCCAGCTAACTGAGATCAATCGAGTGGTGTCGTCTACTTGTGACATCAGCGACTCGACGGTCACTTCGCCATTTTTGCGGGGAGCCATTCGCACCTCGACCCCCTTGGACTGCTGATTTTGCCACGGAAACAAGTTGCTGGGAAATTCGCCCTCAGGAAGGACCACACTGTCTCCACTTTGCCACGGCCAACCTTCGGCGACGAGGTTGATACCTGTCGTGGTGTTCGGAATCAGGCAGATCTCACTGTCGTCGCAATTCAGTAATCCGGCGAATTGTTTCCGCAGGTGTTCGACTTTTGCGGCCCATTCAGGCCAGACGGTATCACCCTGCTCAGCCGCCTGAGCGGTAAAATGGGCAATTGCCTCGGCAGCGGGTTTTGACAGGGGCCCAACCGCTGCATGGTCGAAATAAGCCCACTCAGGGGCGATGGACATGTGAGAACGCCACCATGCCCAGGGCGAGTCAGAAATTTTTATTGAGATGAGAGTTACCCCCTATCGGCAATTCATGGGCTAGAATCAGTTAACATTTGCAGTTAGTCTGCGAGTGGAGACACGTAATTCCCGGTTTTATCCGTACATTCGGTCCACCGTCTCGCTTCGCTTAATTTAGCCGCCAGACGTAGGCTTGGGAAATACGGCGACTAGTAACTATACTTTGATGCACAACGTGTTTATTTCCGTGACTTCTACTCCTCTCATGTCCAATCGGCGAGGTTGTTAATGCCCAAGGCGCTTTGCCTTATCAGCCTTGTGGCGTCGATTCTTGTCGTCGTCTTGTTTCTCGCCGATATGGCGTTGGGACTCCTTGGCATGCAAGATTTGGCCCCATTACGGTCAGCGAATACGCTGATGGACGTCGTGTTCATCGTTGCAGGTGCAGCGTTGATTTTCATGAGTTGGACGACGTACCGCGAACAACGTTAGTTGGTCTGTAGGTGTTCTCACCGAACGCCTTTCATGACCGCAGCACGCATACGCTAGAAAACTAGTCCGCACTAGCGAAAAATGCGTCATTGGCTGCATTGGGCTCTGCTGCCCCAGCATCGCTGTCTGAAACCGAGAAGCTGTCGATGCTTTCGTACCTCTTTGAACGCATTCATGCCTACTATTCTGTCGTGCTTCCATTTTCTTTTTCGGTAGACATCCACAGCGACCGGTGTCGCGCTCGCAACAGCGGTTAGCTCGCATACGCTTCAAACGCGAATTTTCACTGATCTGCAAGCTGAGTGAGGTTGCAGAGTGTCCTCGTCAGTCGGCGCTGTGTGATATCATCCCCAATAGGTACAGCCCGCCGTTGATCCAAAGCGGGCTTGATTCTTGTTATGAACGCGGATTCATTCGCTTGATAGGCCTGAATGAGGAGTTTTCTGATGTCACTGTCTCGCCGCCAATTTCATCGCACGACCTGTGCCGCTGCAGTAACGGGCATTGCGGCATGGCCATGGCATCAGTCGGCCAATGCAGAGCAGGGCAGCACAGGTCCGCTGGAGACTTTTGTCCCCACTCGATCCATCACGCGAGGTCCCGCTAACCACTGGTTTGGGTATTACGATAAACGTGAGTTTGATCCGAGTGGACGGTATGTGTTGGCAAATGAGACCTCATTTGAGGGACGTCCACCCACGGGCGATGATTCTATCAATGTGGGGTATGTCGATACGCAGAATGAAGATAAGTGGTGTCCGCTAGGAACCAGTCGAGCATGGGGATGGCAACAGGGATGCATGCTGCAGTGGGTCGGCGACCAAGGCAAGCAGGTTCTTTGGAATGATCGTGAAGGCGACCGGTTTGTTTGTCGCATCCGTTCCATGGCGGATGGAAAGGTTCGCACCCTGTCCCGCCCGATCTACACCATCTCACCGGATGGCAGATTCGGTTTGTCTGCCGACTTTCGAAGAATAGACAATCTGCGTCCCGGCTACGGCTATGACGGTTTGGCTGATCCCCACGTCGCTGAGCGCGCGCCCTCGAAGTCAGGGATTTGGCGGATCAATATCGCGACCGGCGAGGAACGTTTGATCATGTCGCTTGCTGAGGTCGCAGCGATTCCTTGGCCCGGTGGTGATCGTTATGCAGGGGCATGGCATTACTTCAATCACCTGCTGATCAATCCATCTGGAACACGTTTTACCGTGCTGCACCGTTACCGACCTGAGTTTGATCCAGAGACATTGAGTTTTGGGGGGACCGCAAACAATGGTTTCATTACTCGCATGATCACAGCCAACATGGATGGATCTCAGCGTTTTGTTTTAGATCCCAGCGGTCGCACCTCGCATTTCATTTGGAAAAATGACGAAGAAATTACGATGTGGACACGACCCAAAGGGGAGGCGTCGGGATTTTATACTCTCAAAGATCAGACACGGGAAATCATGCCTGTGGGGCACGAAAAAATGCCCACCAATGGGCACAATACCTACTTGCCACATCCTTATCAGGACTGGATTCTGAACGACACGTATCCTGATCGAAAGACTTCACGCCAGACGGTGTTCTTGTATCACGTGCCGAGTGGTCGGCGGTTTGATCTTGGTCATTTTCCATCACCCAAGGCTTATCGGGGAGAGTGGCGATGCGATACTCACCCTCGTTCCAGCGACGATGGCACGAAGGTGGCAATTGATAGTCCGCATGATAACGGACGCCAGGTTTATTTAATGGATGTGCGAAGTGTCCTCGACTCCATCTGACAGGCGGGGGGATGATTTTCCGCCCTGCACTATTCCCGTTGTTGGATCACAACTGGTTCGGACTACTGCTGGTCTTTTTTCAGTAGTTCCAACGCAGCGCCCGTCATCGTAAGAATTCCAGTCGCAAGGGTGGGCTCGACGTCGGGATAGTACTGGCTGCTATGCAAGGATGGTGCCGGAACACCAAGTGCTTTGAACCGATCAAGGCGTGATTGGTTCACGCTGCCCAAGCGGTACATCAGGATTGGGACACCCTCGCGACCATAGCGGCTGAAGTCCTCGCCGCCCATCGAAGGTTCATCGACTGAAACCTTGTCTGTTCCAAGCGTGGACTCGAACACTTGTTTGAGACGTGCCGTTAGGTCATCGTCGTTGCGGAGTGACGGGGTGCCTTCGCTAATGGTGATCTCTGGAGGTGGAGCATCAAAGCTGACTGCCACTGCTTTGGCTTTGCGTTGTATCGCGCTGAGGACTTTTTGGCGGACCGACTCGCTGTAGCTTCTCACTGTCAATTGCAAGTCGCATTCGTTGCCGATGATATTGTGTTTGGTGCCCCCATGAATCGAGCCGACCGTCACTACAGCAGGTTCGATAGGTTTGATTTCGCGGCTCACGATCGTTTGAAGTGACATCACCAGTTGCGCTGCTTGCACGATTGGGTCGATCGTCGTGTGAGGTGCCGAGCCATGCCCTCCTCGCCCCTTCATGCGGATGTCCACACTGTCGACGTTGGCCAACGCATAGCCGGGTAGCACTCCAACGTTACCGGTCGGTTTGTCACCGCTAACATGCAGGGCTACGGCAAAGTCAGGCTTGAGGAAACGTTTGAATAAACCATCTGTCAGCATCGCCTTGGCACCTGCACCACGTTCTTCCGCTGGCTGGCCGATGACCATGAGTGTGCCGGACCAAAGATCGCGATGTGCTGCCATGTACTGAGCGGTTCCAATCAGACTTGTCATGTGGATATCGTGCCCGCAAGCA
>Ga0315330_10003514_pt1 | contig 10770 bp, 10 predicted proteins | sample M140m34915metaG_FD_203453 | JGI IMG/M metagenome (GOLD analysis project Ga0315330, IMG submission 203453) | Ammonia-oxidizing marine archaeal communities from Monterey Bay, California, United States - M1 40m 34915 | ecosystem: Environmental > Aquatic > Marine > Intertidal zone | place: USA... | reverse complement strand
TAACCCATGCCCCTAGCCTATGATCACCCTATTTGTGACGGACAAACACCAGATCAGGCGCACTTAAATGCGTTAAAGCCACTCAAGGCGGCAGCGTAACAAGGGCTGAGATCAACTTATAAAGCCAGACCCCACAATCAGAAAACCGTCAAAGTTTATCTAGCTAGTTATTCAAAGTATCATAGTACCTTTGCTTCATTCTCATCTAATCGACTTGATTTAATCAGGCGAACTCGACCTTTAGCGGCTGTGCACCCTCCCAAAGAACCTTATTGCCGAGCTTCATTAAATTTTCCTGGTCGCTGGTGATTGTCATGAAATGATTGCCTGCTAGCTGTCCCATCTTTGACGCAAACGCGACACCCCCATAAGCAAGCAGAATCTCCGTTTCGCTTATCCCACCAGGATACAAGATGAATTGGCCGGGTGCCGGATAACTTGTGTGGTTCTCATAACTGACTCCAAAATCCGTTTCACCTAATGGGACCCAGACACCCTCCCCACTCCATCGCACATGCACCAGTTGGTTCTCATAAGGGATGCGCGCTTTGAAGGCATCGCATGTTTTGGGAGCCGCTTCTTCTTCAAGCACGCCGTCAAAGACAAACGGGCCGGCGGTTATGCGTAATCGGGTCAAGTGCTCAATCTCCTACTCATTGGACTCTCTTATGGGCTGCGCACATCATCCAAGAATGCCTGGCTAGCTCGCGCCGGAGACGCCCCGCATAGGGTTGCTAGATGCTTATCGACATTGCGGGGCTTCGGTTTAGGCATGGATTGCGATACTTCCTCGCCCCAGCCTGGTGGGGCAAGAATTTCGCCATCGCCCATAACCTGACGTCCCCGCACAAATGTGGCGACGGGCCACCCTTTGACCTTGCGACCTTCATATGGGGTCGCCTTGCCTTTTGAGGCCAGACCCGCCGCAGATAATCTTTCAGTGCGATTCATATCGACCAGAACCATGTCGGCATCAGCGCCCGGAGCAATGACACCCTTCCGCCCATATAAACCCCATGCGCGCGCCGGCGCTGCAGAAGAAATCTGCACATAACGCTTCAGGTCAAACCGCCCCTCATTTACAGCGGTCATCATCAAAGCAAGAGATGATTCCAAGCCAGGAAAACCGCAGGCGACATCCCATATACGATTGCCACTTTTCTCTGCGGCCGTGTGGGGCGCATGGTCGGTTGCCAGCATGTCTATTGGTCCATTAGCCAATGCGTCAAACAGTGGCTTCTGATGATATGCCTCACGGATTGGCGGGTTCATGCGCAGAACCTCACCGCCCGGCCGCTTCATGTCATCGACTGACAAATAGAGATATTGCGGCAATGTCTCCACGGTTACATCAACGCCACGACTTTTGTAAAAATCGATATATGGAAGGCTGAGAGACGAACTCTCGTGCACGATATGAATGCGGGCACCAGTCCACTCCGCCAGGATGCAACTCTTAGATAACGCCTCTAGGGCGCAGACATCAGTACGGGCCAAAAGATGCGCCATGGCGTCATCGCGCCCAGCGGTCTTCAAACGATCTTCCCGCCAGAACAAGATCGGTGAGTTCTCCGCATGGATGGAGCAGCGCTTCCCCATGCGTCCCAGGATCTCAAACGCTTCAAGGATTGCACCATCGGATGGGCACGGGAGATTGCCGGTGGTGTTGCCTAGGAATAACTTGAAACCGATTATACCGGCTTCTGCCATAGGCTCCAGTTGATCAAGGCTATCGTCCGAAAGCACGCCATACAGGCCATAATCAACGACCGACTTCGCGTCCGCAAACGACTTTTTGAGATAATAATTCTCAACGGAATTTACCGGCGGGTCGGTGTTGGGCATTTCAAAGACCGTTGTAACACCTCCCATGGCCGCAGCGTGTGAGCCGCTCTCCCAGTCCTCCTTATGATCCATTCCTGGTTCGCGGAAATGCACATGCACATCAATCACACCTGGCATCAGGTGCAGCCCTGAAGCATCAATCGTTCGGGCTGCAGGCGGCATATCGCCGGCGGCGCCAATAGCAACAATGCGGCCATCGCGAACGGCAACACTCGCTTCCCCCGTCAAGGTTTCGCTGACGAGGGTAGCATTGATAATTGCAAGATCTGCGACTTTAGACATGGTGAATATCGAGCTCCTTGGCGTCAATTGACGCCTAATCGGTCAGCAAGTGCGTTCTTGACGGTGTCTGTCGTTTGACCAATGTGAAGCGTGAGCAGCGCTGACGCGCTATCAGCGTCACGCCGCATAACAGCGTCACACAGCATTTCATGGCTCACACTTAGTCCAGTCGCCGCCGTGGCGATGGTGCCGGCAATTCGCCGATACCTGTCGAAATGGTCCAATAAACTATCCAACATCCGCAATTTCCAAGGCGAACCACATGCATGAACGACCGAGATATGAAACTCACGATGGCGCGCTTCCCATTCTGGCCCTGGCTTCGACGAATCACCCTCGGCGGCGACTTTCTGCAGACGGTGGCTGGCGGCCAGGACACGTACTTCCCATTCCTCACCGCCATGTTGCATAGAGCTTCGCAGGCAGTCGCATTCCAGTTCGATGCGGGTCTGCGCCAGATCTGCGAAATCTTCCAGTGAGGCGCCTGACACCCAGTAGCCGCTCTGTGGTGCCAAACGAACCAAGTGATCCGCCACAAGCTGCGACAACGCCTCGCGGACTGGACTCATGCTGGTGGCATAGGTCGAACACAAATCTTGCAGAATTAGCTTGCTATCCGGCCGTAGCTTGCCGCTCAGGATATCTTCGTGGATGTCACGATAGATCACCTGGCCGCGCGTCATCTTCGCCGTCCTTTGATAGTCTTTAGCTGTCATTTGGACCAAAAATTGATGTTCGACATGGGGCCTCCTAGATGGAAAAATCAAGCATTTTCTAGAGCTGCTTTCTAGGCTAAGTCGAAGGGTTTCTCCAAGCTGCGTCAATGACCAAATTCCACGTCGCGCTTTGCCCAACCAACGGCGCGCCGCTCCACGACAGCGAACACCGCATACATGGCGATGCCCATTAGCGCCAGCAGAAGTAGTCCGGCGAAAGCCAGTGGTACGTCGAAGTCAGCGCTAGCTCGAACCATCATCGTCCCGATGCCACGGTTAGCCGCAACGGTTTCTGAAACGACCGTCCCAACAAAGGCGAGCGTAATAGCTATTTTTAACGACGCGAAAAAATATGGCATCGAACGCGGCACAGACACATAACGCAAAACATCGAGCCGGTTTGCACCAAGCGATTTCAGGACGTCCTGCAGATCACGTTCCGTTGTCGCTACACCTGCAGCAACATTCACCAGCACCGGGAAGATGCAAATCATCATGCTGGTCAAGACTGCGGGCACTGTGCCGGACCCAAACCAAATGACAAATATTGGCACGAGAGCAACCTTCGGAATACTGTAGAAACCAACAAGCGCCGGATAGATTGTCTGATAAACAGTTTTGGACGCACCCGCAGCGATTCCAAGAAACGCCCCAATCATTGTGCCAAGAAAGAAGCCTAGTAACGTTGTTTTCATAGTCTGAAAAGCATGTACCGAAATGCCGTTCCAGTTTTCTAATAGCGTTGAGAGAAACTGACTTGGCATCGGTAGGATATAAACAGAAATATCGAAGGACCTGCAGGCGATCTCCCAGACCAGAAAAAGCAGAACTGGGAAAACGAACGGAAATGTCGACCGTGTCCTCATGACTCAAGCTCCTCGATAACTTCGAGGCTGCGATGGTCAATCTTCGACCTTAAACGCTGCATCAGCGCACTCGCTTCCGGGCAGAAAAGATCTTCGACTTTCCGAGGCCTGGAAAATGGTACGCGCTCCTCGTGCAGGATACGGCCAGGACGTGGGCTCATGACCACAATGCGATCTGCTAAGTAGACCGCCTCGCGCAAGTCATGGGTCACCAGCAAGACTGTAGGCGACTTATCCAACCAGAGGAATTGTAATACCCGCCAGAGCTCTTCGCGCGTGAAAGCATCAAGAGCGCCGAATGGCTCATCCAAAAGCAGTAATTCAGGTTCATGAATCAATGCCCGACAGAGTGAGGCGCGTTGCAACATTCCGCCAGATAGCTGCCAAGGGTATTTACCGCCCGCCCCTTTTAGCCCCACTCGGTTAAGGAACGCTTCGGCGCGCGCGCGGTTCTTGGAATAGTCCCGGCGGAAACTTCGTCGATGCGGCTCGACAATTTGCAGTGGTAGCAGAATATTCTCAATCGTCCTGCGCCAAGGCAACATCGTTGCGCTTTGGAAAGCCATCCCTACATTTTTCAGGGGCTTTTCTACGCTTTCACCATCAACTGTCACACGCCCTGCAGCAGGCGGAGTTAGTCCGGAAATCACTTTCAGTAATGTTGACTTACCGCAGCCGGATGGGCCGACAATGGCAACAAACTCGCCTGCAGTAATGTTCAGCGTCGTGCGGTCAACAGCATAAACTTTATCGACGCCTGAGCCGTAGGCAACTGTCAGATCGGACAACTGGACGAACGCATCAGTCCTTTGATTTGTCGACAGCTTTCCGGTTTCAGACGGGGACCCCGGGGAGATACCCACGGGGTCCTGAAACACGCCTTGCTTCAATTGACCGCTACCATGCGCGCTTCAAGAGGCGGCAAAAACGAACCGTCAAAAACAGCTTTTGAGTGAGGGGCGATGGGGAGGCCATAAGCCTTCGCCACCAACTTGATTGACCGCGTGAGGCGATCGGGATCGACGGCACCAAGGCCTACTCGCTTCATCTCATCTGAAAAGACTAAAAGATCAAAGACCGTCTTAAATCGGTCGCGCTCGATTGGTTCTTTTATGAGCGGCTCGCGCTTTTTCAACGCTGTAATAGCGAGTTCTGGGTCAGCAAGAACATCCTGCATGCCTTTGTTGATTGCACGGACAAGACCCGCCACTTTATCCGGATAGGTTTTCATCATCTTCTGGGAGACAACGACGGCGTTCGAGTATAGGTCCAGCCCAAATTCAGCAAAACTAAGGAAGTGAAGATCTTTGGCAGGATCGACTCCCATCCGCTTCGCCCCAAACCAGATTGTTGTGTTGTATCCTGCGATCCCAGCGACCTCATCCCGCATTAGCATCTGCTCACGTAAGTTTCCCTTCATGTGGCTCCACTTCACTTTTCTAGCGTCAATCCCTGCAATCTCCGCGAAGGCAGGGAACAGCTTATAACTAGCGTCACTGGCTGGAGCGCCGAGCGTCTTACCCTCCAGATCAGACGGTTTTATTAGCCTTGCGCTCTTCTTAGAGACGATCACAAAGGGCGGCTGGTTGTAAATCATATACACGCCAACCGGCGCTTCACCTGGTGTCTTCGCGGCAATCTGGATCAGGGCATTAATGTCGCCAAATCCAACATCGTATGATCCGCTCGCGACTTTCCGAATGGCAGCGCTTGATCCACTGCCTTGGTCAATCGTGACGTCCAGACCTTCTTCTTCAAAGTAGCCTTTGTCTTTCGCGACAAAGAAGCCGCCCTGGACTGACTGGAACTTCCAGTTCAGCACCATTTTAACCGATAACACCTCAGCACTTGCGCCGGCGCTCATCGCCAAAGCAACAGCCGCAGCGCCCGCAGCCAGAATGTTTGTTCTAAAAGTTCGCATCGTGTCTGCCTCTTGTTTCTGTTCATTCAGGTTCTTTACAGGCCTCACAATGCAAGATGCGTGCCATAGTAGAATCGCCTGTAGGTGGGCATTATTTTCGAAATTTACTTAATATTGCCTAATATTTTCGCAAGACGTGAACACGAAATTGGCGCGCCACTTAAAAGGCCGCAGATCAAATGACCCAACCGCCATCCACCGCGATGTCTTGGCCGGTAATCTGCCGAGATTTGTCACTAGCGAAAAATATCACTGCATTCGCCACGTCTTCATCCGTCGAAACGCGCCTCAGCGCGTAGTCAGCCGCATGCTTTGCTTTCGCGTCATCGAGCGAAATGTTCAATCGTGCAGCCATATCCCCACAGACCACTTCAAACCTTGGACCATCAACCATTCCTGGACAGACACAGTTTACGTTGATGTTGTGTTCGCCGACCTCGAGGGCAAAGCTCTTTGTCAGCCCGCGCACCCCCCACTTAGACGCGCTGTAGCTGAGGCGGCCTGCACGCCCGCGCAGGCCGAAGGTGCCGCCTACATTCACAATCTTGCCATAGCGACGACTGATCATCCCTGGCAGCGCAGCCTGCATCGTCAAGAAGCACCCTCGCACATTCAAGTCCATGATTTCATGGAACTCATCGGGCGTCGTCTCCAATCCAGATTTCCCAATCGGACCAGTCCCACCGGCCACATTCACCAGTATGTTAACACCGTCGATCGCATTTGCGTTTGCGACGGTAAAAGCCGAAGCCACCTGCGCGGGGTCTGTCACATCACAACGAACGACAGTCGCTTTCCGGCCTAACGCCTCAACCTCGCGCGCAACGTCTTCAACAGGCGCCAGATCACGGCCAGCCAGAATTACATTTGCCCCTTCCTTTGCTAGCGCCAAGGTGATGGCACGCCCCATCCCCTTCGCCGGCCCCGTAACAAAAGCCGTCTTTTTCTCAAGGTCCATATCGAAAACTCCTGCAAAATCAGAGACCGCAGAACCGGTCTTCTCGGGAAGGGCAGTGTTGTTAGACCTGCAAGACGCAAGCCCAACAGCGTTCGTCCTGCTAACGGATTTTCGAAAATATTGCAATGTTGTCGATAATAGTTTTCACTTGATTGATGCAAGCTTAGCTGAACAGGACTCGTTACAAGCCTCTACACAGAAGCACTACAGAGGGCCTGAACTCACAATTAGGCGGCAGTCTGGCTCAACTAATTACGAAGCCGCCGCCCGTCGTGCCGTTGCATACGGGGTAGATGCACTGGTGGTAAGCCTAGGTTTTAGCCGAGTACTTCCTCAACACCCTTTGTATTTCTTTTTAAATACCTTTTTATCTCAGAAAGGGTATTAAGTTCATGGAATATATGAATTTTTTCTCAGAGATTGAAAATCCAAATCACCTACGACTTTATCTACATCAACCCCTACCAGTTTTGAAAACTCTGTATCACCTAGAACCTCCTTTTCTGAGAGGAATCCGTCGTTGTTGCAATCAAAACTGTGCAGGACTGATGAAGCCGTTATTGGTAATAAGTATAATTGATGCCAGGTTTATTGCAGTGATTTCTTCCGTCGTGACTGCATTTTTATCCTGATTTACTGCTGCAAATTTTACTATATTTCGTTGAAATTGCTCTATATCTGCCAACGACAGACGACCATCTTTTGAAATTTCAAAATATAGCCAGACCTTATCAATAGCATATTTTATGTTTCCTTTTCACAAGTTCGCCACAGAATGTTTCAGGTTTTCCAACTTCTGAATATCATTCCCGTACACGAAGTCCTGTAACAGTTTTTGACCTCTTTCGCGTTCTACCTTCTCTTGAAGTTATTCAACATATTTCTGATCAGTCGCATTCCCCTGTTCTGCAGCAAGGCTGTACCACTTTACCGCTGTCTTATAATCCTGGGGAACACCTTCTCCGTTAGCGCACATCCAACCCAAAAAATATTAGATAAAGGTCTCCTCCTATTTCGCAAGAGGTGTCCATTCCCGCAGAGCAGTTGGCTAGTCAACACTCCGGTATGCGGCAGCTCCCTTTTGGAAATCTTGGTTCCAAGACACTCCGGTACTTCCAAGAAGCAGGGCAACGGTGAGGCAGATGGTGGCGGTCAGGTTTCTCATAAAGGAAGTCTGGCAGAGTATGTTGGTGTCTGGAACACAGGGGTATGTCTGAACTTTTCCACTAACCTTTGATTACCCTTCAGAACGTGGGTTTCTGAAGGCTGGAAAGCGAAATACCCTCGAGACTGTCCGTCTGTTTGTAGTTTTTGTTCAAACCGAAGCTCGCCTCGATAATATATACATTGCCAAAGTATTGCTGCTTTTTAAGCAATCAAATGCCCCATTGGATTGCGAGGTTAACAACCGACGCAAAAGCGAGGGGCTGTTATGCAAAAAGAACATGAATTTTGGATTGCCTTTTTAATTGGAGCCCTAATTGCAGCTCTTGTTTTTCTGTTTCCCGGTTGGGCGCTTGCAAACCCGGTAAATAACACCACTCAAGGCACACTGTTTGTAAAGCACCCAGGCACTGACCTTCACACCGAACTTCCACAGCTGAGTACTGATGTTGAGATTAATGTAACGGGTCCAATTGCTCGAACACATGTAACGCAACGTTTCTCCAATCCAAGCGATCAGTGGACGGAGGCCCTCTACGCCTTTCCGCTACCTCAGAACGCTGCTGTTGATACACTCCATATGGTCATCGGTGGTCGGACAGTGGTTGGTAAGATCAAGGAGAAGGATGAAGCTAGGAAAACTTATGAAGCGGCAAAGGCTTCAGGTCAGCGGACAGCTCTTGTTGAACAACACAGACCTAACATTTTCTCAGCGGCCGTCGCCAATATCCCTCCTAATGGTGAGGTTGAAATAAAGATTGAGTACCAGCAAAAACTAGAGTGGAAGGATAATCGCTTCAGTATCCGCTTTCCTATGGCTATTACGCCTCGGTACGTCCCAAAACGAAAGCTTCCGCCGACTAAAATAGTTCACTCTAAGCAAAATCTCATAGGTGGCTGGCAAATCCTTCCCGGGGAACTGCCTCAAAATATCAAGACCGCTGATCAGACTGAAGGCACTTTAAACACTCAAAACCTAGTGCGCTTGGCAATCAATCTTGAAGCGGGATTCCCACTGGAAGGTATACGCAGCTTCTACCATCCCATTAAGGAGAAAAAAATAAACGGTGTTATACGAATTGAATTATTGGAGGGGCATACTCCAGCTAATCGTGACTTTGTCCTCGAGTGGCAGAATGCAAAGAAGACCAAACCAACAGCAGCCTTCTTCACCGAAGCTACTGACCAAGGAGACTTCGGCCTTCTAATGGTCTTGCCTCCGCAGACCCAGCCCGAGGCGATACCTCCTCGTGAGCTCACTTTCATCATCGATACTTCAGGCTCTATGGGAGGTCAGTCAATTATTCAGGCCAAATCGGCTTTGTTGGAAGGACTGTCTGATCTGCGCCCTTATGACACTTTTAACGTTGTCGCATTTGAATCATCAGCACACCGTCTTTTTACAATGGCCAAGCCTGCAACGGATAAAGCTCTGAAGATAGCTAAGCAGTGGGTCCAATCTCTAGAGGCCAATGGTGGCACAGAGGTCATGGCTGCCTTCATGGAAGCTATCAAAGGGTCCACCGATCCTAGTTCACGTCTGCAACAGATCGTGTTTTTGACCGATGGAGCTGTAGGCAACGAACAGGAGGTCTTTCAGTTTGTTCGAGATAATTTAGGTAATCAAAGGCTTTTCATGGTCGGCATCGGCTCAGCCCCCAATAGCCACTTCATGACAGAGGCAGCGCACTTCGGAAGAGGCACCTTCACTCATGTCGGAGACGTTAATGAAGTTGGTGCAAAGGTTAAGGTTCTCTTTGATCAACTCAAACGACCAAACCTTACTGACTTAAAACTAACTGCTAAAGGCCTCACTGAGCTTACACCTACCATTGTTCCTGACCTCTATGCAGGCGAACCCATAGTTATAGCCATGAAGCTACAAAAGGGAGATGGAAGGTTAGCTATAACTGGTCGCCTGGGATCAACCGAATGGCGGCAAACCCTTAGCATACAGAATGATGTTCCACAGTCAGGCATTCGGATCAATTGGGCTAGAGCGCAGATCAAACAGTTAATGCGGTCAAAGATAATTGGTCGTCCGGACCATGAGATTAAAAGAGAAGTTACGGCGTTGGCACTGCGGCACCATCTCGTTAGCCCATTCACATCATTGGTTGCTGTTGAGGTAACACCTGCTCGTCCAGGCTCCTCCGAGCTATCTCAAAAGGTCCTTAAATCTGAGCCTGTCGCAGGGATCGCGGCAAGAAGTATACCAATGGCGCAAACGGCGCTTGGCATTGAGTGGAGATTGCTGGGTGGCCTGATCCTCATAGTCTTTGGCTCCTTGCTCTGGCTGACTAGGAGAATGAGGGAGCAGCTTCTGTGAGGATTAGATGGAGGATCGCAGCATTTGCTTTAGTCGTTGTTACGATCGGATTGACGGGAGTGTGGTGGCAGTTTGGGTACCCGCTTCCTTCTTTTGCCTATTCTCTAGCGCCAAAATTGGAACTTACTGATCCACCGAGCATCCTTACAAACTGGCAATTAGAAGCTGTTACCCGTGATCCACAGCTCTGTGAGAAATTGGTTCTCAGGTCACCGCTAGTCTCAGCCAAACGTGTGCCGCCGAAGCCTGTGCAATCAGGATGTGGTTGGACAAACGCTATTAGTCTCCAGCGTGTTGGAAATATAGAGGTAAACGCGTCGCCGATTGATTGTGGGGCTGCAGCGGCTCTTATCCTTTGGTTAGAGCATTCGGTACAGCCTCTGGCAAAAGCTAAGCTCTCCAGCCGGGTTCAGAAGATTACGCACGTCGGAACGTACTCCTGTCGAAACATTGCTGGCACATCCCGGCGAAGCGTCCATGCTCGAGCTGCCGCTATCGATATTGCTGGCTTCAGATTGGCTAATGGAGCATCCGTCAGCCTAAAGCGAGATTGGCACGACGATGATTCTAAGGCCGCATTTCTCCGCGATATACACGAAACTTCCTGTCAGTCGTTCAAGGTATCTTTAAGCCCTGAATTTAATGCGCCTCACGCAGATCACTTTCACCTGGATCGTGGACGGTTTCGC
>Ga0315330_10003508_pt1 | contig 10779 bp, 14 predicted proteins | sample M140m34915metaG_FD_203453 | JGI IMG/M metagenome (GOLD analysis project Ga0315330, IMG submission 203453) | Ammonia-oxidizing marine archaeal communities from Monterey Bay, California, United States - M1 40m 34915 | ecosystem: Environmental > Aquatic > Marine > Intertidal zone | place: USA... | reverse complement strand
CCACCGCAACTTTATATAAGAGTTTCTCTGAGTTGCCTTATTTATATAAAGTTCGCTTTCCGATTTCAAAAATAGCTGGTGGCAATCCTAATGACCCTATGGGCATCATAAGCAGAAATGAAATAACTTTGCCCAAAGAACAAGCTGAATATTTTTTTGAAAAAGCAGCAAAAAACCTCAGTACAGATTATAAGGCAAGATTTCAAGTAGTCAATACGGCCCTTGAAGTGGGTGTGTATGACGCTTCCCTAATAGAGGTAATAGAGTGGAACCGTCTTTTCACCGATGACGATGTAAGAAAGTGGTTCGATAAAACTATCCGCCCATATCTCGACGACTATTTAAGCACAAAAAAATTACCTGACGGAAAATATGAAGTCTATAACTCCGCAGTAGAAGAGTCTGAAATATTCGATAAAGATCAGTTGATAGAATACCTAGAGGGAGATATTGAAGACATGCTTGATGCCAAAGATATCTCACCAAAGAAAAAAACAGCAATGCAAGAATTTAAAAGAATTTTTCCGAATGAATTCAAAAATTATAAAACTAGTTTGCTGAAAGTGTTAGAAATGTTAAAACAGGAAAATAAATTATGAAAAAGATTTTGAAAGAGTGGAAAGACTTTATCAACGAGTCCAACGAGTCCACTGGAAAATACGAACATTATTATGATGAAGGAAGTGAAATGCATGTCGCAAAGCCGTCATCTTTAAGTCTATCATCTACCCACTATAATGAGGTTGCTGGGGAATACGAACCTATTAGTCCATCATCCGGCATCGAAAACAACATTCCTTCTTGGATCAATCAAATTGCAGATGACATGGCTTCGCTTAAGGTGCCGAACATAATTGTTATGCTATGTGAACCTTATGGCGATAGTCATATCGCATCTGTGGTGGACGGAACCGAAAGTTCCGTTCCGATATTTTGTCTAAATATTGAAGGCATAATGAAATATGGAAAAGGAGCACATGAGGAGATTGTTCAAGATTCAATTCTGCATGAATTAGGACATGTCTACATTAGAAATCATGGAGTAGAGTACAAAGAGATCGAAGAAGAAGTGGTGGAAGACTATGCAATGTTCAGAAATAAATCTTTACTGGATGAATACATAAGCCAGCACACACAAGAACAATAGGTCAACATATTCAAATAAATAAAAAGAATACTACAAAAACTACAGGAGTAAGTAATGGATTTAGAGAAGAAGATTTTATCGGACATCACCGTCCACATGAAGTATGCAAGATACATAGAAGACGAGCAACGTCGAGAGAACTGGGACGAATTAGTTACCAGAAACATGAATATGCACATCAAAAAATTTCCCAGTTTAGAACAGGAAATCCGAGAGAACTACAAGTTTGTCTACGACAAAAAAGTTTTACCCTCAATGCGCTCAATGCAATTCGGAGGAAAGCCAATCGAGGTTTCCCCAAACCGCATCTTTAATTGCGCTTACACACCTGCAGATGATCCACGAGTTTTTGGAGAGATTATGTTTCTCTTACTTGGTGGAACAGGCGTTGGCTATTCAGTGCAGAACCACCATGTAGACAGTTTACCTGAGATTCATCGCCCATCAAACAAGAGAACACGACGTTTTCTCATTGGCGATTCAATTGAAGGTTGGGCTGATTCAGTCAAGGCTCTGATGATGTCTTACTTTAAAGGCACATCAAAGTTACGTTTTGACTTCTCAGACATCCGTCCGAAAGGTGCGAGACTAGTTACATCCGGTGGTAAGGCTCCCGGCCCACAACCACTTAGAGAATGTCTAGTAAAGATAGAGGGGATTTTAGATGCTAAAGAAAACGGTGACAAACTCACTCCTATTGAGGTGCATGATATCATCTGCTACATTGCGGATGCAGTTTTGGCGGGGGGTATTCGTCGTGCCGCTCTCATTTCTCTATTTTCAGCTGATGACGAAGATATGCTCTCGGCGAAAGCCGGACCATGGTGGGAACTCAACCCACAACGAGGACGAGCAAACAACTCCGTAGTCGTGATGCGTCATCGCATTGACAAGCCTACGTTCATGAACTTGTGGAAACGAGTTGAAGAGTCACGCTCAGGAGAACCAGGATTTTACTTCTCAAACGATAAAGACTGGGGCTGTAACCCATGCTGCGAAATCGGCTTGCGACCAAACCAATTTTGCAACTTGGTCGAGATCAATGTTTCCGATGTTTCAACTCAAGATGAATTAAACGCACGCTCTAAAGCAGCATCGTTCATAGGAACGCTCCAGGCGTCCTACACGGACTTTCACTACCTTCGCCCTGTCTGGCAACGAACAACCGAGAAAGATGCGCTCATCGGCGTCTCAATGACTGGAATTGCGTCTGGTGGAGTGCTTGGTCTAAGCATGACTGAGGCTTCTTTGGAAGTCTCCAAAGAGAACCGGAGAGTTGCAATGCAGACTGGCATCAATCCTGCCGCACGACAGACATGTGTTAAGCCAGCAGGAACAACTTCACTTACTCTTGGCACGTCAAGCGGCATTCACGCATGGCACAATGATTACTACATTAGACGACTTCGCGTTGGAAAGAATGAAGCAATCTATTCATATCTCGTCAATAACCTGCCTGAGCTCATCGAGGACTGTCGCTTTAGACCTCATGACACTGCTATCCTATCTGTGCCTCAAAAAGCTCCTGAAGGGGCAATAACGCGCCACGAAACAGCACTTGACTTGCTCGAGAGAGTAAAGAAGGTTTCCGCAGAGTGGATCAAGCCCGGCCACAAGAAAGGTAACAACACTCACAACGTTTCAGCTACAGTGAGCATTCGAGATGACGAGTGGGAAACTGTTGGAGAGTGGATGTGGAATAACCGTGGAGTCTATAATGGCTTAAGTGTTTTGCCCTACGATGGCGGTAGCTACGTGCAAGCTCCATACGAAGATTGCGACGCTGAGACATATGAAAAAATGCTCTCGTTGGTCAAAAACGTTGACTTGGACCTAGTTATAGAAGCAGAAGACGAAACTGACTTAAGCGGCGAAATCGCTTGTGGCGGAGGCGCCTGCGAGATATTCTAACAGGAGAAATTTATGAGAGAAGAACTAGAAAAAATTATTCGTAACTTAACTGAGATCAAAGAAGATCTCGACAAGGTAGAGGCTGGGTCTTATGGTTATAAGTCAGCAGCCCCACGAGCCAGAAAGGCTCTTATGGAGGCCTCAAAAGAACTCCGTGAGATCCGAACTGTCATCCAGGAACACAAGAAAGGTCACGAAGAAAAGTAAACTTTCTATTTGACAACTCAATCATGATGTGTTATATTATAGACAAGGACATTTATCTTTGTTCTTAATATAACACATCATGATTTTTTTATTTGGAGGAAATATGCATTTTGAACCACACAATCGACACCTTTGGTTTATACCAAAAGAAGAAACAAAAGAAGACAAAGAGGCACCGCTATTTGTGATGCCGGAGGAGTACCAACCACCAAAATCCCCCTTTGTCATAGGAGAAATATTGGCAATGGCTTGCGATTGTCAAATTAGCTTAGACGTTGGAGATCTCGTCGTAGTAGATAGGACCACAGTTCATGAGATAAAAGCCGGATCTGAAACTATTTACGTCGTAAAAGAAAATTATGTCTATGGGAGACTAGAAGAATGAAACTGACAACTAAAACACTAAAAAATATGATCTTGGAAGCTATGAATGAGGCAACACAAGAAACTGAATACAAAAGAACTGTAGATATGTTAAGCGGCGATGTGGAAAGCGTCGATCAGGTCGCTATCTTAACCGCCGAGAATCCAAAATCAATGGCGATATCGCCACAGCAAAACGCAGCACGCCTCGAAGAGTTCAAAAAGGAGCTTTCTAGTGCTGGATACGGCTGGAACGATGTTTCCGGCATGTACGATAGACCAGAGCAATCACTTATGATACCACACATGAGTTTAGATGATGCGAAAAAGTTCTCTTACAAGTATGGACAAGAGTCTTTTGTACATTCGAGTAGAGGAGAAGAGCAAGATATGACCCACAGTCTAGAATTCCCAGACTTCACAGGCGAAGAGATTGATGAAACATATGATGACGCAACATATGGTCCAATTCTCAACGTACCACCAAGTGTCAACATTAAGAGTTCTACACCAGGCTCCACAGTCCTAGGTGATGACCAAATGGGCTCAGCGAAGAACTATTATTCTCATGTGCCAAATAAGGAATGGGACGCGAAAACAAAAGATGGCAAAGAACGAGAAGCTGGTGAAAAACTGGGTAAAAAATATGCTGTGGATTTGGAGTTTGACAAGACCATGCCACACGGATATACTCCAAAAGCCGGACTTCGTTCCCCACGATATTTTCGAGAAAACAAATACATCCACATCGCCAAAACTGATGTTCCAAATACTATCGAAGCGCAAGCTCTGATGGAGAATATTCACAAACTATCCCTTAAAATATCGGAGAGCAACAGACTTGGCTCATCGAAATATTATGCTAGAATGAGAATGCGAAGCATGAAACAACAGCTTTTTGAACTAATCCAGGAGTCACGGTGAGAGAAATAGAACTTTACGGAGATAGCATTGGCAAAGTGTCCTATGTCCAACATGTTGGAGATGATAAGATGATAGCTAATGCTGCTCGTGTCTCGTTCGGTCAAGACAACACAAAGCCCTTAACTAAAAAAGATAAGGGTTTGATTAAGTATTTGATCCAACATAAGCACACGTCACCATTCGAGCACAACTCGATTACATTTATGTTTGAGGTTCCAATGTTCGTAAGGTCTCAGCACATGAGACACCGGACTTGGGCTTACAATGAAATCTCACGACGATATACTGAGATTGACCTCAAGTTCTATGAACCAAAGGCTTTCAGAACTCAACATCAGAGCAACCGACAAGCATCCAATCTAGATGGCTTAATAGATCCTGTGATCACTCCACGGTTTGCCGACACTTACATTAAGTCATCGGACGCCATGGTTGCTTTTCACAAGCATGCTTTGGATCTATTCAACCACTTGATCGCTAAAGGAGTTTGTCGAGAGCAAGCGAGAGGCGTTCTTCCTCAAAATCTTTACGCAAAGTATTACGGAACTGTGAATCTATCGAACCTACTTAAGTTCATAGGCCTGCGAACACACGAGGGAGCCCAATGGGAGATTCAGAGGACTGCCGAGGCTTGCTTGGACATAGCGTCTGAGATCTGGCCATATTCAGTGGGGGCTTATAGGGAGTTGAGAGGTGAGGTTTGAACGAGGTGATCTAGTGATGCTTAAGGCGGATACAACAATTTATTATTCGTTGGAAGCTGCATCTAATGTTGGAATTGTCGTAAGCACAGCAGTTCTAATGTATGCTCACACCACACCAAAAGGTGAAAAACTTAAGTTTTATGCTTATGATGTAATGTTTGATGGACGAACCTATAAGAACGTCCCAGAAGAAGTTTTAAGAGGACTACAAAATGAAGATGAAGAAAATATTAAATGAATGGAAGCAATATGTCATCAAAGAGGCTAACCAACCTCTTATTGACGAGGAGCTAGGTGCTGACTTTGACGGAAAGTGGTTCGGAACGTTTAATTTCTGGCTTGGACTAATACAAGACAAGTCAACTGAAAATAAAAAGTGGCAAGACCATCTAAGGCAAAACTTTCCTAAGCTAAAGTCCAGCATAATGTCAAAAGCCCCATCGCAGAAAGAAGCTAAAAGAACAATAAAAAAAATCATAGGTGGTCATAGCTACTATGTCGACAAGTTCTTAGGCAGAGAAGCTGCTGAGGCTCTCATCGTAATTAAAGTCAATGGCTATGTTGAAAATGCCCCCAAAGACCAAGTGGAGTTCTTTTTAGCCAACATGGAGAGAATCTTGGAATATGCTGGTCAATCGATGAGTAATCACAGCATTGCACCAACGAGTGTTGGCTTTAAAGCTCGTCCGACAGACTGGTGGATGTTTGGCGGTGGATTTGAATTAACAAAGCAAGTCTTTACATCTGTAAAGGCGAATTACGAAGAACTAGGGAGTTTGCCTGGTGCAACCGAACCAGAAGAGCCCGAAGCAGCCACACCAGAAGAAGCAGCAGCTCACGAAAGAGGGATGGAGAGAACCACTGGAATGGCTGACTTCTTCTCGAAGTTCTATGGCCAAAATCCAGAAGCACTAAAACAAAAGAGGCCTCGTCGGAGTCGTAAGTGATTCAACACGATAAGATAATCATAGGCAGGACACCATCCTGCCTTTTGTTTTCTTGGCGTACACAAACTCCATGTATTCTAAAATCACACTTGATATATCACCCTTGCGACTCTCAATTTGAAGGTCTCGATTTTTCAGAGTTTAATGCCAAAACCATCACCGAGATGGTAACCAACCTGTCTTTCATTATGACATTCACGGGTTTATTGCTGCACCCTTCTAACGTACAAAGTTTGAGGATGGATGACAAAATCAATCTCATTACGAACAATAATAGAAAAATTGTCTACGATGCAGAACCAATTCAATTTGATGGAAAGCAGGATGAGCTCTTCGATGTTTACGATGAGTTCTATTGGCGAAGAGGAACCGCACACAAGGTTGGCTCCTTAGCCTCGAGAGAGCGTTTCTGTAGAAGAATTGATTTCTATTCTTCCAACCGCCGCAACGTTCGACCTGATACGAAAGACCTCACAGTAGTCTCTATTATGGATGCAGAGCAGCTTTTAAGCCCTGACTATGGCAATGGTGTTGTTCGCATCAAAGCGCTTAGGATGATGGCAAAGGCTGGTATAAAAGGACAGTTGGGAATGATCAAGAATGGCAAAGAGTACTATAAGAGAATCAGGATGGACTTCCACAAGAGAGAAGCCATTCCGAGATTTAAGCAAATGATGGGCTTTGAAGAAGCCTTCCAAATGGAACAACAAAGGGAGAAGCCATGGAAAACATTCGAGAAACTAAGGTTCAAACGAAGAATCTCGTAGGTATTATTCCAATAGCCGGACAAGAGGTTCGAGACTTCAATCAGCCATGGCCAGATTGCATGATGCCTATTGCTCCGAATTATAATTTAATTGAAGCAGCCGTCGTTGAGTGTGCATGGGCAGGTTGCAAGTCAATTTGGATTGTGGTGAATGATGATTTTGCACCAATCATTAGAAAGCGACTTGGAGACTATGCTGGAGATCCCGTCTGGGCTTATCGCTCCTTTGATCCAAATCCAAGCCATCACAAAAAGAGGATTCCAATCTTCTACACAGCGGTTCCAATGAAACATCGAAACAAGAGAGACTCTACAGCATTCTCTGTTATTCATGGTTCTCTGACGGCATTTAAGCTAATGAGTAGCTTGTCTAACTGGGTAAAGCCTTCTCGTTATTATGTGAGGTTTCCTCATAGCTATTTCCCACCATGGCAGATCCGAGAGCACCGAAAGCTTATTGGTGGAGACAAGAACTGTTATTTGACATTTCACGGAGAAGGGGTCAAAGAGGGTTCTCTCTGTTCTTTCACATTTGGAAAGGACGACTGGTTGGAATTTAGAAGAGTCATTAGATCTGGTACTGGCCTTAGGCCACCCGGAACAACTCATCTAGATGGTTTGAAGCTTCCAATCGAAGAAAGATGGTCAGCACGATGGTTCAAGCCAAGTGATGTGTTTGCGCCGCTAGATTATGAAAATGCACATGAGATAAAGATTGACGACTTCTTCAGCATCGAAAGTTGGAGTGAATATTGTACCTTCATCGGACGGTCCGAATCCTTACAAATAAAAAAGCCCGAGAGTTCCGTGCTTTTGCGCACTAGTTACAATAGAGTCGGAGGTGACGATGAATGAGGGAACATCTTAAGTTTAAACAATTGCTGAATCAATTTAAATCTTTAAAATTCGAAGAAGAATACGTCAAAGATTTTTTGATGGAAGCTGACGAAGATTTTGAAGAATCTTTTGATAGTTATCTTAAAGAAAACGGGATCACCATGGAAGACCTTGACGGACCACCAAAAGAGCCTGAACCCACGATTGAAGATGACGGGCAGCTACACGAGTCAAGCACTGAATCTATAGAAATGAAGCACTTCAAGAAAGCTCACAAGAAACTCGTCAAGATGCTACACCCAGATCGTCAAAGGGAATCTGACCCGAAGAGAGAAGAGCGCGAAGAGGACTTTAAAAAGATGTCAACAGCTCTTAATGAATCTGTCTGGGCTGAATTCTTCGAGATCGCTGACAAATACGGCGTTGAACTCGACAGGGTTGAAGAAGCAAACAGGCTCCTGTTAGAAGACATAGGAAAGACGTCAGAAACTATCGAAGGAAAAAAGAGAACATTCTCATGGTTTCTATCTCAATGTGCAGACAGTCAGGATTGCCGAGACAACGTGATTGAGGTTTATTTGAAATCTAAATATGGTTGGATAAAAGAGTAGTAAATTAAATTTACAAGATCTAAAAGGCCAATCGTGAACTATTTATAGCGAACGAGGGTCGATTATGCAAATAACCAGTGAAGATCTCCACCAAATCATCAAAGAAGAGCTTGCTGCTGTTCTAGATGAGAAGAAAGGTAAGAAAACCAAAGCCGCTAAGAAAAAGAAGAGCAAGAAGAAAAAGAAAGCCAAGAAGAAGGATGCTTGTTATAACAAAGTCAAGTCTCGCTATGATGTCTGGCCATCCGCTTATGCTTCGGGCGCTCTTGTGAAGTGCCGAAAGGTTGGAGCAGCGAACTGGGGCAATTCTAAGAACGAATCACTAGATGAATCTGAAGAGTTAATCGAAAAGAAGAAAAAGAAGAAGAAAAGCAAAGCCAAAAAGAAAGCTGGAACCGAATCAAGCAAAGAATCATCGCTCCACGACTGGTTTGGCCGGAAAGGAGCTAAGGGCAAGAAGAAAGGCTGGGTCGATTGTAATTCCCCAGATGGTAGCGGTGGCTATAAATCTTGTGGAAGGTCCGACGGAGAAAAGAGAAAGAAATATCCATCATGCCGTCCAACTCCAGGTGCCTGTAAAGAAAAGGGTAAAGGAAAATCTTGGGGCAAAAAAGCAAAGAAAGGTAAGAAGAAATGAATATCACAAACGAACAATTGCGCAACATCATTCAAGAGGAACTAGAGGCCGTCCTAAATGAATTCGAAGAAAAAGAGGTAACTGACCCTTGCGTTTGGAAAAAGGCACCATCGCATAGGCCACCAGGAATAAGTCAACCAGATGCTGAAAAACTCTGCAAAGATAAGGAGCTTGAAGAGGCCGCTAAGAAACCCTGCAAGCCATCCAAAGGCAAACGCTTCGCAAAGCGAGTCGATGGAAAGTGCCGTTCATTCGGACAGAAAGGCTCAGCCAAAGGTGGCGGAGATAGAATCCGGCCCGGAACAAAGAAGGGCGATGCTTATTGTGCGAGATCTGCCAAGATCAAGAAGTGTAAGAACCCACCCTGCGCAAACGCTTTGTCACGAAAGAAGTGGAAGTGTAAAGGCGCAAAGAGTCAGAAGTGATTGTCGATCTTTGGTTTAGAATGATATTCTGGAAGGCAATGTTCTTCGGGATAGTGATCCCATCCGTTGCTTTCAGCTGCTATTGGTACTTGCTCTACAGGCAACAACAAGAGTTTTTAAAAAAGTTAGAAGAAATGCTTGACAAGTGATCCTCAATAGGTTATATTGTAATATACCCAAAAGGAGGATGTATGACAATAAACAAGCTTATTCAGAAGACAATAGAGAAGAACGAACACAAGTTCCCAAAACAACTAAGACAACCTATAGCAGACTTTCTAAGGTACTCGCTCATAGGCTACTCTTACACACACAACCTCATGACAGAGTTGCATGCACTTATGACATTCTTGTCATCACCAATACCATCGCCCAAATTAGAAAAGAATTTCCGAACCGATAGTTTTTTTGCGGACAACTTTCCATCTATTCAAAAGAATAAACTGTTTCCCTTCTTTTGTGCCAACATGTATGGTGTAAAACAAAAAAACTATGGAGCAGGAGAAGCACTTTTAGCAATGTTCTTTGATGATATCGAACAAGCAGGTAAAATTGGAGACTTCATTCTAGAAGGAAAGCACTTGGAGATAAAATCAGTTGTGCATGCAGCAAGCCTAAAGGCACACGAGGATTCTAGTTTCCGACCATCGAACAAAGTTTTTAGGAGAATTTATGGAGAAAAACAGAGGGGCTTAGGCCAATTTTGGAATGGTGAGTTATCACTATTCAGAGAGTATTGCAACGCTGTCTATCCACATTTGTCTGACGCTCTCATTTCAGAGGTTCACTCCTTACGTGATGATATCAAATGCAGACAACATTTAGGAACCATCATATTGAAAAAGTACAAACAAATAGATGTGTTCGACAACCTAATTGTTGTAAAACCATCAGAAGACAATGATGACATTTCTTTTCTCAATATTGCTGACTTTTCAGCAGAAGAATTTATTAAAAAACATTTAACATTCACACCCGTACTGCATCGAGGCAAAGGTACTCAAGCATTGGGTGATGGATACGTTGACATTAAACTAAAAAAATAGGAGAACACATGACAACAAAACAAACAAAAACAGAAACAAAGGGCGTACGATACCTAGGTTCAAAGAACAAGATCATCCCAACCTTATTAAAGGTAATTGGTGACTTACCAGTAGACGATAAGACAATGATAGATGTATTTACAGGAACTACAAGGGTAGCACAAGCATTTAAGTCTCACGGTTGGGGTGTGACCACATCTGACCTAGCATGGGCTTCTGAGGCCTACTCTTCAAACTTTATAGAGTTGTCAGAC
>Ga0315330_10003507_pt1 | contig 10780 bp, 9 predicted proteins | sample M140m34915metaG_FD_203453 | JGI IMG/M metagenome (GOLD analysis project Ga0315330, IMG submission 203453) | Ammonia-oxidizing marine archaeal communities from Monterey Bay, California, United States - M1 40m 34915 | ecosystem: Environmental > Aquatic > Marine > Intertidal zone | place: USA... | reverse complement strand
TGCTATTGAAAATAAAAATAAATGTAAAGTAATTGATTTTGGAGGATCACTTGGTAGCACATACTATAACAACAGAAGTTTTTTTAAAGATATAAAAGATTTAAAATGGATTGTAGTTGAACAAAATAATTTTGTGAAAATAGGTAATAAATATTTTTCTAATAAAATAATAAACTTTAATGATAAGATTGAAAATGCTACAAAACAATTTAAAAAGCCCAACGTGGTAATTATTTCAGGTGTAATTCAGTATTTAAATAATCCATATCAAATTTTAAAAAAAATTATTAAAACTAACGCAGATTATATTGTAATTGATAGAAGTCCTTTTCTTAAAAAAGGAAAGACTATTATCACTGTTCAAAAGATACCTAAAAAGATTATAGATTCTAGCTATCCAATTTGGCTTTTTAATGAAACAGAGTTTAAAAAACATTTTAAAAAAAATTACCACGAACTAGCAACATTTGATGCCTTAGATGGTGTAATTGGTCATGGAAAATTAAAATCTTGTTATAAAGGAATTATTTACAAAAGGAATATGAACAGTTAGTAGTTGATAAAACTTAGAAAATATAATTATAAATATATGGTCGAAATTATTGAACATTTAGGAACAAGATACGCTGAAATAATCAGATCAGATTTGACCATAGAAAAAACTAAGTTTTTTTCTCCTCCAGAGTCATCATTTCAATTTGGATTATTAGCACATAAAGCAGGATATCAAGAGCCTCCACATTATCATCAGGAATTTGAACGTAATGTAAAAGATTTACAACAAATGTTTGTAGTGCAGAAAGGTGTTGTTGGTGTCCAGTTATTTGATGATAGTGGCAAACTATTAAAGGAAGTTATTTTAAATGTTGGTGATGCGATAGTTTTAATTCATGGTGCACATGCAATTCGAGTGATTGAAGACATGCAATGCATAAGTGTAAAACAAGGGCCATTTCTTGGAGACACTTTCGATAAAATAGAAATTAAGGTCAAAAATGATTAAAGTATATGAACCACTAATTGGCAACAAAGAAAAAAATTATGTTTTAGATGCGCTTAATAAAGGAGAACTTTCAGGATCTTTTGGAAAATATATAGAAGACTTTGAAAACGAATTTGCAAGATATTCTGGTTGTAAGTATGGAGTTGCAGTGAGTAGTGGAACAACAGCACTTCATCTTGCAATGTCAGTGATTGATATAAAGCCAGGAGATGAAGTGCTTTTAAGCTCCAGCACTAATATCGCGACTGCTTTAAGCATTGTTCATAATGGTGGAATACCAGTTCCAGTAGATTGTGAAGAAGAAACTTGGAACTTAAATGTGAGCTTACTTGAGTCATTAATTACTAAAAAAACTAAGGCAATTATTCCTGTGCATTTATTTGGCCACCCAGTAAATATGAGAGCACTCATGAAGATAGCTAGAAAATATAATTTAAAGGTAATTGAAGATTGTGCAGAATCTCATGGTGCTTCCTATAGAGGAAAAATAACAGGTAGTTTTGGTGACATGGGATGTTACAGTTTTTATGCGAATAAAATTATTACCACAGGTGAAGGAGGAATGGTCATTACAAATAGTAATAGTTTATACAAAAAATTAAAACTTTTAAGAAACCTTGCGTTTGAAAATCCAAGGTTTAAGCATCGACAATTAGGTTATAATTTTAGAATGACAGGATATCAAGCTGCGATGGGACTTGCTCAAACAAGAAACCTAAATGATATCATTCAAAAAAAAAGAAAAGTAGCTCATACCTATAATAAGTATTTGAGAGATATTGAAGGATTACAACTTCCAGTAGAGCGTAAAAATTATAAAAACGTATATTGGGTTTATGCTATAAATATTTTACCTTCATTTGGCATCGATAGAGATGAATTAATAAAAAAATTAAAAAATGAGGGAATTGAAACTCGAACTTTTTTTTGTTCAATGACTGACCAACCTTGTTTAAAAAAAATAAAAAAATTTAAGAAAATAAAAACACCTATTGCATCAAGGATTTGGAAAACTGGTATTTATCTTCCTTCATCACCCTCCTTAAATAATAAAACTATAGAATTTATCGCAAAAAAAATTAAAAAAATTAAAAAAACCATTTAGAATGCGTGTTGGAATTTTTGTAAGTAATTCAGACCCACAAATTGGTGGAGGTTATACTTTTGAGGAAGATTTAATTAAAGCTTTTGTCGAGGAGTCCCAAAATAATAAAGAACATGAATTTTATATAATTTCTAAGAATAAAACTAACTATAACGATTTGATTAAAAAACATCAAAATTTTAAAATTTTACATTGTTACGAAAATATTTTTACTAGAATAATTGAGAACCTCAAAAGACACTTTTTTACATCATCTTTTTTGTCTAAGTTTAAGGGGCCAATTGAAAGATTAGCAAATAAAAATAAAATAGAAATGATATGGTTTACAAGTGGATATTGTTATGAAGCAATGGATATACCTTATATCGCTACAGTTTTTGATTTACAACATAGAGCACAACCGTGGTTCCCTGAAGTTGCAAATAACGGTCAATGGGCGGCAAGAGAACTTATATATCGATATTTTTTATCCAAAGCATCTTATGTAATAGTGGGAACTGAAGTAGGTAGACAAGAGGTAGAATTTTTTTATCAAATACCAAAATATAGAATTCACAAGTTACCCCATCCAACCCCATCTTATATATTAAGTTTTGAAAATAAAAGTAAATCGTATATTCGCAAAAAATATAATCTTCCTGAGAATTTTATTTTTTACCCAGCGCAATTCTGGTCTCATAAAAATCATATTAATTTATTATTAGCTATAAAGATAATTAAAGAGAAATATGGATTGAAGTTAAATTTAGTGCTTACTGGCTCAGATAAAGGAAACAAAGATTATATTATTCAAAATGTTCAAAAACTTAATCTGTCAAATCAAATTTATATATTAGGTTTTGTACCAAAAAATGAGATGGCAGCTTTTTATAAAAGTTCTTCAATGCTTGCTTACATAAGTTTGTGTGGCCCAGAAAACCTTCCACCATTAGAAGCTTTCTCTGCAGAATGTCCTGTTATAAGTTCACATATAATTGGAAGCGAGGAACAGTTTGGTGATACGGTTTTATTTTGTGATCCAACTGAGCCAAACGATATAGCAGAAAAGATATATTTAATGCTCACTAATACTGATTTAAAAAAGAATTTAATTATCAAAGGAATAGAAAGGGCTAAAAAATTTAATTCAAAAGAATTTTCAAATAAAGTATTAAAAATTATTAATGATTTTGGTAAGATTAGAAGAAACTGGAATTAGCTAGTGACCAGAAAGTATTTATAAATTTGTTTGAAATTAATCTACTAATTTAGTTTTTTAATATTTTATTATTTCCTATTCTATATAAAAAACTTTAGCTATATTGGATCTGAATAATTTAAAATTGAACAATTTATGAAAAAGTTAATCAAAAAATTATTTAATAAATTTGGATTAGAAATCCATCGATATCACCGTGATGATGACTTTTCAGTACAATTAATCACGGCAATGAGAAAAGTTAATATTGATATTATATTTGATATTGGCGCAAATACTGGTCAGTTTTCATCGGAACTAAGAAGCAAGGGATATAGTGGAAAAATAATTAGCTTTGAACCCCTCACAAGCTCTAGAGAAGTATTAATACGTAACACATCTAAAGATAATAATTGGATAGTTCATGATAGAGCAGCCTTAGGAAATTATAATGGGTATACAAATATTAATATATCCAAAAACTCTTACTCTTCTTCTTTATTGCCTATGCTTAATTCTCATCTAATAGCCGAGGCCAATTCAAAATATATTGGTAGCGAAAAAACAAAAATTATTACACTAGACTCCGTTTCAGAGAGTTATTTAAATAAAAATTCAAAACTCTTCATTAAAATAGATACTCAGGGATTTGAGTCGCAAGTTTTAGATGGTGCTCCCAAAACTCTTAAAAAAAGTATGGGAATTATTTGTGAATTATCCTTAGTCCCACTTTACGAGGGGCAAATTCTTTGGATGGATATGATTGAAAGATTAGAAAGGGAAGGTTTTATACTTTGGTCTATGAAAAATGATAATTTTGTTGATAAAAAAGAGGGAAGATTACTTCAGATAGACGGAGTGTTTTTAAAAAAAGAGGAAATATAATATTAATATTTATGTCAGTAAAAACTAATCTGTTTAAATTTTATGAAATCAAATCTATTACCTAAAAGTTTTCTTAAAAAAATAAGAATAGACAAAATTAGCAAAGAGAAAAAAAAATATCTAAAAATTTCAATTGTAATTCCCTCTTATAATAGTGCAGAATTTATCGAAGATTGTATAATATCAATCATTAATCAAAAATACCCAAATACAGAAATAATTATTATTGATGGGGGATCAAATGATGGAACGATTGAAATTATTAGAAAATATAAAAAATTCATTACTTACTGGATCTCTGAGAAGGATAAAAACCAAAGTCATGCACTAAATAAAGGTTTTCAAAAATGTACAGGGGAGGTTTATGGTTGGCTTAATGCCGATGATGTTTATTTGCCAAATTCATTTTTAAAAGTTGTAAAGACATTGCGAGATAATCAAACAAAATCTATTTTTCATGGAGATTGGCTGGAAATTGACGAAAAAAATAAAATATTGTCAAAAAATTACACGTTTAAATATAGTTTCAATCAATTCCTTAATGAAGGTTTTTGTCTTCATCCTCAATCTTTATTTTGGAAAAAAGATGTGCATTTAAGATTTGGTAAATTTGATACAGATTTAAAAACAAATATGGACAAACAAATGATTATATTATTTTCAAAAAACGAAGGTGAAGAAAAATTTCAAGTAATTCCGAATTTTTTAGCCGCATGGAGACGTCATAAATTTCAAATCACTGGTAATTTTGAAAAAAGATCTATAGATGATAATAATTTACTCTATAAACGCCTTATGATTAAAAAACAAAATTTCATTTTATCTAAATTTCTATGGTTAATTTTTAAACTTAGACGAATATGGTGGTATTTTAAACGTGCCGGGTATTTGTATGTAATTTTAAAATTTAAAGAGAATATTAATCGTATATTTTTATAGCCAGAATAAAGATTTAAAAAATTTATTTAATTTATAATTTTAATAGATATTGTATAAATAATATCCTAAAATTTATAAATAAGTGTCTTATATTTTATTTTCTTTCTTACTCGCTATATTATTTTTTCTTTTATCATGTTCTAAATTTTTAAAATTTCCAATAAAAGATATCTTTAAAATTGTTTTAATATCTCCATCTTTTTTAATATGGGTCTTTGTAATTATTTATTGTTATATCGGTTTTGAATTATATTGGAAAGGAAACTATTTGTACCTTGAAAAAAATTATGAGCATAGTTTACAAATAACCTCAATAATATTGATTTTATTTTTTTTAATTTTCGCTTTTACAGAGTTCATTGCATATTTCTTGATTAAGATTAACGTGCCTAAAAACATAATATTTACCAATCGTATTACATTTTTAAGCTTTCTGAATATTTATACTTTTGTTATTTTAGCAATATTTATTATTTTTTTACCAAACTCTGACGGTATGGGTGTGTTAAATTTTTTGTTTAACAGTTTAATTCCGATAATTGTATTTGGCGTTTTAAATAAAGATAAAAAATTTTATATATATTTTTTTACATTTTTGTTTATCTCTTTTTATGCTGAATTTCGTTATCGGTTTATATTAATTTTTATTCCAATAATATTATACCTTTTTATATCGCAAAAATTTTTTTCAAAAAAAATTTTAAATATTTTAATTTTATCTATTTTAAGTTTAACATTGGTTGCTTTTCTGGGTTCTTTTAGAAAATATAATTCTTATTTAGATATCGAAAATTATACAAATTTCAATTTTTTTGAAATGATAATTTTGGGATTGTTTAATGATACAAGTACAGTACTAGTAACAGGAAAATTTATTGAAAAATTTAATGAAATAGGTGTATTTGCACATTTCTATCAATTAAAATATATTTATAATTATCTAGTTCCTTCTATTTTGCTTGAAGAAAAGGCATATTCACCAGTCTTATCTTACATTTATACTTTAGTTGGTTCAGATGAAGCTGGTTCAGCAATTCTAGCAATTGGTGAGTATTATCATACAGGTGGTATTATTGGATTAGCATTTTTTGCTATAGTATATTCTTTTTTTCTTACCTATTTTTACAAAAAATACATAAGATTTAACATTAATTTTTATTTGATTTCATATCTTATGTACGTAACTTGGTTCATTAATTCTTTTACAAGAGGATATATTCCACAAAATATCGCTGATTTAATTGCTATAATTATAGGTTTATGTATCGTTAAAATTTCAATAATAAAAACTAACTAGACTATTTAAAATAACTATGTAGAGACTTAATTTAATCTGATAGTAATACGTCATTTCAAAAAAAGCTTTCAATGAAAAAAAAAAATAAAGGTTATAACATTATTAGTTTTGGTGCCAGGGATTACTACCAAGTTGCGATAGCTTTACATAATAATAATTTACTGAATAAATATATTACTGATTTTTATACACCAAATTTTTTAAAAAAATTCGTTAAAGTCAGAAAAAATGAAAAATTAGCCTCAAATAAAACAATATCTTTATTTTTTTTTCTAATTTTAAATAGAATTGTACGTAATACCAAAATTCAAAAAAATATAGATTATATTTTTGGTTTTATTTCAGCATTTTTGACTTTCTTTTCTACAAATAAAGCAATTGTCTATTCTTATTATCTAAATGGTTTTTTAAAGTTTTATAAAATTTTTAATCTAAAACCAGCAAAACTCATTTGTTTTCAAGATCATCCAGAAAATAATTACATAAATAATATTTTAAATAAAGATAAAGAAAAGTTTTTCAAATTATATAAATTGAAATTACCTCAAAATCCTGAGTCATTCTATAGTCATAAAGAAAATAAAACATATCTAAAATCTATTTTGTCTGTAGATAGTATTATTTGTGCTAGTTCAGTAACAGCAAAAAGTTTACAAGTGAATTTTAAAAAAAAACTAAATTATAACATTGTGCCTTATGGAAGTAGATTTCAAAAATCTGCTCACAAAATTGTAAATAATAAAAGAAAAGAAAATAAAAAAATTAAATTGTTAACAATATGTCATATGTCTCAAAGAAAAGGATTACACTGGGCATTTAAGGCGATGGATAGCTTAACCAATGAAGAAAAAAAAAAGTTTGATTGGACAGTAGTATGTGAATTTTATGATGATATTATTTATAAAATGGCTCCAAAAAATGTAAAATTTAAAAAAAAATTAAAAATTCAAAATTTAAAGAATTTAATTAAAAAGTCTGATTTATTCATTTTACCATCATTGATTGAGGGATTTGGACATGTATATTTGGAGTCACTCTCATTAGGAACACCAATTTTATATACAAAAAATACAGGCCCAAATGATTTTATTATAAATAATTCGAGTTGTGGCTTTAGGGTAAATATTTCCTCTACCAAAGATATTTCTCTTGTTTTTAAAAAAATTATTAATAATTCAGCTATTTTAAAAGAAATGAAAAAAAAAACTCAATTAATTAATAGTAAAATTAATTGGAAAAATTTTAGAAAAAAAGTGGCGAAGATTGTAATAAAATTAGATGAAATTTAAAATATTTTTGAAATGCGTATTCTGCAAGTTACAAATTTTGTAAGTCATCTCCAGCTACCGGTTGCAAGGAGCATTGCGTCAATAGTAGGAGAGAAGAATTTTAGATTTGCAGCTATGTCTAAGATTGATCCTAATAGGGTAAGTTTAGGATGGTCTGATGTTGATAACGATCCATGGATATTAAAAACTTACAATAGTACTCAGGATATGTCCAAATTTAATGATTGGTGGGATCAAGCAGATGCAATTATATGTGGAGAAAGACTTTTTGAAAAAATGATGAGCAGAGTTTTAAATAAAAAAATTTGTTTTTATATGTCAGAAAGATGGTGGAAACCTCCGATTGGCGCTGCAAGAATACTTCATCCAAAATTTTTTAAAATGATCCTAAAGTTTAGAGAATTAGCTAAAAATCCAAAATTTCACTATTTACCCAAAGGACCCTATGCCAGCAAAGATATTGATTTTTTATGTAATCTTAAAGAACGTAAATGGAAGTGGGGTTATTTTAGAGATAATTTAAAATTTACTAAAAAGTTAAATAATCCTAAACCTTTGTCTAAAGTTCTTTGGGTAGGGAGGATGCTATCATGGAAACGAGTGGATACCCTAATCTATGCATTAGAAAATCTTGACAAACAAGGTATTAAAGCTTTTTTAACTTTGGTTGGTGATGGCCCATATAGAAAAAAATTAGAATATTTAGCAAAACGAATACTTAAGCCTTCATCATATATTTTTATTGACCCAATAGAAGTCCACAAAGTTTCTAAATTAATGAGTGAAAATGATATTTATGTATTGCCAAGTTCAGCTTATGAAGGTTGGGGGGCGGTAATAAATGAGGCTATGAGCTCTGGATGTGCAATTGTTGCAAGTAAAACTGCTGGTGCAGCTGGTGCAATGATTAAAAATAATTTTAATGGTTTATTATTTGAGTCTGGAAATTGGAGGGAACTTTCATTTAAACTTCGACTTTTAATTGATGACAAAAATTTTGGATATAAATTAATTAAGGAAGCTAAACACACAATTGAAAATGATTGGTCTGCAAATTGTGCAGCTAATCGTTTTATAAGTGTTGCCAACTCTATTCTTAGTGATAAATTACCACCAATTTATAATAATGGACCAATGTCTAAAGCATAATAACTACTTAGTTTTCTTTATATTTATTTTTATTACTAAGCTATTATTAAAATAAAATGAAAAAAAATTTAATTAATGCTACTAACCTTCACTATGGGGGAGGGGTACAAGTTGCTGTTTCATTTATCAATGAGATTATATCAAATAAACAAAATAAAGATTTAAAAAATATTTCAATCTATTTATCTAATAAAGTTAACAACTCTCTATTAAACTCAAATAAAAAAGCTAAAATATTTTTTAAATGTTTAGTTCATGATATTTATGGATTAAATCTAAGGTCTTTAAAATTTTATAAAAGCTTAAGTGAATTTAACACAGTTTTTACAATTTTTGGTCCTCTTTATAAAATTCACACACCTTTCAAGAGCATAGTTGGATTTGCACAACCTTGGATAATTTATCCTAAAAATGAATGTTATAAAATGCTACCTTTTTTTTTAAAAATTAAAATGCGTCTGAAATATTACATTCAAAGTATATTTTTTAAGAGAGCAGATATGATTGTGGTCGAATTAGAACATGTAAAAAAAAGATTAGAAAAAACTTTGAATATTTCAGCTAATCGTATTTGTGTGGTACATAATTGTGTATCCTCTATTTATTATGAAAAAAAACTTTGGCAAACTATTAATGTACCTAATTTTAATGGTTATTTGCGTTTAGGATATCTTGGTAGAAACTATTTTCATAAAAATACCTCTATTTTTCCTAAAATTGCCAAAGAACTCAACAAAACTTATAATATGAAAGTACTATTTTATGTTACATTTTCTGAACAAGAATGGAAATCTTGTTCTATTGAATTTAAAGAGGTCTCAGTTAATGTTGGAGAGCTTAAAATAGCACAATGTCCACATTTTTATAAATCTATGGATGCCATGATCTTCCCCTCACTCTTGGAATGTTTTTCATCTATGCCACTTGAAACAATGTTTATGAAAAAACCATTATTTGCATCAGATAGAGTATTTAATCGTGAAATATGTGGATCTTTTGCAAATTATTTTGACCCTCTTTCACCCATTGATGCTGCAAATAAAATTTCAAATATTTTTTTGAATAAGTATCCAAAACATGAAGATCTTCACAAGGCTCAAGAGCATGCTATAAATTTTAGCTCACCAAAAAAGAGAGCTGAAAAGTATTTAAATCTAATAAGTAGACTTGAAATTACTTAATTATATATGTTTTTATCTCTGTTCTAAAAAGATAATAATTATATAAACTGATATAGAATATTTATTAATGTTTAAAAATAAAATAATTTTAATCACTGGTGGTACAGGTTCTTTTGGTGATGCAGTTTTAAAACGTTTCTTAAAAAGTAACGTAAAAGAAATAAGAATATTTAGCCGAGATGAAAAAAAACAAGATGATTTTAGAAAAAAATATAATAATTCAAAAATAAAATTTTATATTGGTGATGTTAGGGATTATAGTTCAGTACTTAATGCAATTAGAGGAAGTAATTATGTTTTTCATGCTGCAGCCCTGAAACAAGTCCCTTCGTGCGAATTTCATCCTATGGAAGCTGTTAAAACCAATATTCTGGGTACTGAAAATGTTTTAGAAGCAGCTATTAACGTAAATGTTAGTCGAGTTACTGTTTTAAGTACTGATAAAGCAGTATACCCAGTTAATGTAATGGGAATAAGTAAAGCTATGATGGAAAAAGTGGCAATACAAAAATCATTTCTTAAAAGCAATACAGTAATTAATATAGTTCGATATGGTAATGTGATGGCTTCTCGTGGATCCGTTATACCACTTTTTATAGAACAAATTTTAACCAAAAAACCGATTACAATAACAGATCCTAAAATGACTAGATTTATGATGTCATTAGATGAAGCAATTGATTTGGTTTTATATGCTTTTAAATATGGAAAACCTGGTGAAATCTATGTGCAAAAATCTCCTGCAACTAATTTAC
>Ga0315330_10003504_pt1 | contig 10784 bp, 13 predicted proteins | sample M140m34915metaG_FD_203453 | JGI IMG/M metagenome (GOLD analysis project Ga0315330, IMG submission 203453) | Ammonia-oxidizing marine archaeal communities from Monterey Bay, California, United States - M1 40m 34915 | ecosystem: Environmental > Aquatic > Marine > Intertidal zone | place: USA... | reverse complement strand
TAATTAACCGATAGAAATTCTGATAAAGTTTTCTACTTTCAAATCCGGAGAACAGCTGGATAGATATTTATCAACTGTCATGGAACCATCCTTTACAAAACTTTGGCTTAGCAGCGTATTCTCTTTGAAAAACTTCTGAAGTTTACCCTGAGCTATTTTCTCGACAATATTTTCTGGTTTACCTTCCTTAATCGCCTGCTCCTTTCCTATCTCAATTTCTTTATCAATTATAGATTTATCAACACCATCGCTATTAAGTGATATAGGGTTCATTGCAGCTATTTGCATTCCAATATCTCTCCCTGCACTTTGGTAATCCACACCATCAGTACCAGTTAAAGAAACTAGTACACCTAACTTACTTCCTGCATGAATATATGGAACAATCTTCTCTCCTTCAACAGCTCTGAAGTTACTTATCTCAATCTTCTCTCCAATTTTTCCAATTAGATTAGTTACGAGTTGGTTTACAGTATAACCATCAATTGTTGCAGAAAGTACCTCATCTACATTATTTAAGTTATTATTAAATGAATGTTCAAGTATACTGTTTCCCAAATTGACAAATTCTTCATTTTTTGCTACAAAATCTGTCTCACAGGTGAAGGATAACATTGCAGCTTTATCTTCAGACTGACCTATTTTATATAAGACAATACCCTCTGAAGTCTCCCTTCCCGACCTTGCCTCAGATACCTTTTGACCTTTTTTTCTTAGTATATCAATTGCCTTCTCAAAATCACCTTTAGCTTCAACTAAAGCTTTTTTACAGTCCATCATTCCAGAACCTGTCTTCTGTCTTAACTCGTTGACTTCCTTAGCTGAAATACTAACTGACATACTTTAATATTTAAATTATGCTTTTTTTGATTCTTTTACCTTTTTCTCCATCTCCTTCTTCTCCTTTGCCTCTTTTTCAGATGCCTCTTTTTCCTGCTTTATTCTTAACTCTTCCTTAATTTTCTCTCTTTCTTTAAGACCCTCAGCTATTGCTTCACTCACGTAATCCATTATTATTGATACGGAAGTAAATGAGTCGTCATTTGAAGGGATCTCAAAATCAATAGAATTTGGGTCTGAATTTGTATCTACCATACCATAAATAGGTATATTTAATTTTTTTGCTTCTTGAACAGCAATATCCTCATGATTAATATCTACAATAAAAAGTGCTGCAGGAATTCTGTTAAGGGATGATATCCCTCCTAGAGCTCTCTCTAATTTAATTTTGTCTCTAGTAATCATTAACCTTTCCTTTTTAGAGAAATCAGAAGTATATGTGTCTTGACTCTCAAGATTTTCAATACTTGATAATTTTTTTAATGATTTTCTGATTGTTGAAAAATTGGTTAACATTCCTCCTAGCCACCTCTCAGTCACGTATGGCATGTTTAATTCTTTAGCTTTCTCAGAAACGTATGTCTTTGCTTGCTTCTTAGTTGCAACAAACATAATTTTTCTTCCTGACTTAGCGATATTTTGCAGAGATGCTGCAGCTGTATAGGCACAGTCTATAGTCTTGTGTAAATCTATTATATGGATACCGTTATTCTCCATGAAGATGTATTCCGACATCTGCGGGTTCCACTTTCTAGTCAAATGTCCGAAGTGAACACCTGCCTTCAATAAATCTTTATGTTCTAATTTCTTCATATAATTTATCTTTTAACCCACTGGAATGCTCTCCTAGCTTTTCTTCTTCCGTATTTTTTACGTTCAACCATTCTTGGATCTCTAGTCAAAAACCCTTCTTTTTTAAGAGCAGGTCTATTTTCCTCATCATTTTTAACTAAAGCTCTTGATACTGCTAGTCTAATCGCCTCTGCCTGACCCTTAAGTCCACCTCCGTGAATATTAACTTTAAAATCAAATTTATCTATAGCATCTACAGATTTAAGAGGTTGCTCTACGATTAACCTTAGCAACTCAGATGAAAAATATTTATCAAGATCAGAATTATTTATTTTGAAAGAACCTTTACCTGGTTTCATGTAAAGTCTTGCAACGGATGTTTTTCTTCTTCCAACTGAACTGATATATTCCATATTAAATTTTTATTTCTTTTGGTTTCTGGCCTTCATGTGGATGATTTGAGTCTTCATAAACAAAAAGGTTTCTAAATAATTGTCTTCCAAGTCTATTCTTAGGCAACATACCCCTCACCGCCTTCTCAATAATAAACTTAGATGATTTCTTGTCTTTCAAGTCTAGAGGGTTAATTGTTTTTTGTCCACCAGGATATCCACTATGAGAGACGTATTTTTTATCTCTCCATTTGTTACCCGTTAGCTTAATATTATCGGAATTAGTTACAATAACATAGTCACCACAATCCATATGAGGTGTGAAAGATGCCTTGTGCTTACCTCTGAGGATCTTTGCCACCTCAGATGCAAACCTTCCTAGTGTCTTTCCATCTGCATTTGCAACGAACCAATTTTTAACTATTGATTCTTTATTTAAGTAAGATGTCTTAAAACTGTTAGAGTCCATAAGCTTTTAAAAGTGAGCAAAAATAGATTTATTAATAAATAAAAACAATAATTAAGAGGTAAATATTATACTTGCTCTACTTCGGTTTTTCTCAGTATTTTCCTTAAAGATTTCTTCTTTTTTTTCTTATTTGGGGCAAGCTTCAAATTAAATGAGAATATAGAACCTTGATTTATTTTTGATTTGAGTTTAATCTTTGTCTTGTGTCCCTCGATTATATGCTTTACAATTGCTAAGCCAAGACCTGTACCACCTCTCTTCTTTGACCTACTCTTTTCAATCCTATAAAACCTCTCAAATATTCTCTTTCTATCATTTTTAGGTATTCCAATTCCAGAGTCTTCAACACTTATGTTTACAACTTTTTTTCTTTCTTCAATACTAATAAGTATATCTGTACCTTTTCTAGAATACTTTATAGCATTACTTAATAGGTTTTTGAGTACCTGAAAAATCCTATAATAATCTGCGATCACAACTACTGAACCTTTACTTACATTAATTTTTAAATTAATATTTTTTTGTTGGGCTATAGGTTCAATCTGTTCTGCAGTCTCTTTTATTAAAGAAATAATATCAAACGGTTCCATTTTCATCTTAATCTCTCCAGACTCCATCTGAGATATTGTTAATAAGTCTTTAACCAGAAGGTCGAGGTGGTCAAGGCTTCTTGCAGCCTTCCTAAGAAATTTTTTTCTTATCTCTTTTTCTGCATCAATATTATCTAATAATGTGAGCACAAATCCTTGTGCAGAAAATAGTGGTGTTTTTAACTCATGAGAGACATCTTGTAAAAACTCTCTTCGAAAAGTCTCAAGTCTCTTAAGCTCATTAATTTCAAGTTGTTTGATACTTGCAAAGCTGTATATCTCTTGGTTGATTCCTTTAAGTGGATTAATTTTTCTGAGAAGAGTTCTATCTGACTCAACTTTTTCAAAGTTTTCATTTCTGATATTTTCAAATGATTTATATATCTCACTTATTTTCTTATCAAATAGATTTTCTGTAATAATAGCAAAGAGTAGTGTGGAGGATGAAAAAGATATTATTGCAGCAGTTACTAGGTTAATACCTTCATCTACTCCTAGTAAAAGAGCTGTTAATGTTGATATCACACCTACAATAAGACCAAATAATACAGAGACTGCCTTTGAGTTATTCATTTAATAAATTTACTTTTTTGAATAACTAAATCGAAATTCTTTTAAGCAAAAAATTTTTTGAGTTTTATTAATCAGATATATACACTCGAGCTTGTCTCCAAGAAGAGAATTTAAGTTAAGCCTAGTAATTAACTTTTAAATTTATACCCTACTCCCTTTATTGTAGTTATATAATCCTGACCTATTTTTTCCCTAATCTTTCTAATATGAACATCAACAGTCCTGGCCACGACATGTACATCAGTTCCCCATATATTCCTTAAGAGGGTATCTCTTCCATAAACCTTCTTTGGGTTAGAAGCTAGAAAGTGTAACAAATCAAACTCTTTCTTTGGGAAGAATATTTCTTTACCATTTAACTTTACTACATAGCTTTCTTTATTTATACTAAGTTCACCTACTTCAAGTAATTTGGAAGACTTTACTTTAGCTAATGTTTTTTTATAGAAGGAGTTTATTCTACTAATTAATGCTCTTGGTTTTATCGGTTTTATTATATAATCGTCAGCACCTGCATCAAAAGCCGCAACTTCTGAATATTCTTCAGCTCTAGCAGTTAAAAAAAGGATATGTGAAGATTTAAGATTATCAATTTCTCTTAGTTTTATACATGTCTGTATACCGTCCATTTCTGGCATCATTATATCAATCAGTATGAGATCAGGATCTGATTTTTGAGCAATTGAGATTCCTTTTTTTCCTGATGAGGCAGTCTCGACATGATAACCCTCAGACTCCAAATTATACCTCAAAAGAAGTAAAATATCTTTATCATCGTCAATTGCTAAAATCTTAAAATCAGATTTGTTTTGCATACTGTAATTTATAATTATTATGTTTATTTACTTTCTAAATTTAACTGAAATTAAAATTGATAATATTAAATTAAAGGAAGATTAATCTTTATTTAACATTGCTGTAATCATCTATTTCAATAACAAAATTTCCAAAATTCATTTTAGCTTCTAACTTTAATGGGATTTTCTTTTTATCATCTGTGATCCAAAATTTCACAGCATCTTCCTCCTTAAAGAGCTTATTTTTATTTGGAATTAAAGGTGAGAGGACAATAGTATTAAAACTTCCAATTTTTGAATTAATTTCCTCTTTCCTAATAAACTTCATCTGATAACTAAACTTAGAGTTATCTTCAAAGTAAGGTATCTCCACAAGGTCACCGTAATTAGCAGAATCATAGTCAAGGGATCTAAGGTAAGCTAGACTGGCTATCCAGTAATTCATGAAATAAGACCTAATTATTTTCTGTATGTCATCTTCAAAATGAAAACTCTTATATCCCACAAAATCTTTTGTCTCTTTATCTAAAATCTCGATCTGGACACTATCAGAATCATTTTGGAAGTTTAGTATTTCATTTTTCTTGTACTTACCTTCTGATAGATATCTGTAAAATTTTTGAGGATTAAAATCAGATTCGCTAACATAAGAACCCCAATTATTTCTAACCTTAGCAAACAAATCAAATACGCCAGTGGTTTTTCCACCAAGATTAATTTTATAAGTCTTTCTATCATTTATATTATATGTGACCGAATCAGTTAACATGGTTGCCTTACCAGCAGAGAAAATTCCAAAAGTTACCACAAAGTCTATTTTCTCACCAGGAATAGGATGCTTTACTACCTGTGATTTAAGAGAAAAAAAAGAAAATATTAATAGTATGAATGGAATGATGAATTTCAATTTATAAACTTTATTTATTAGTAAACTAATATGGCAAAAATATTAAAATAAGAACAGTATAGTAGCTATATTTAAACATCTTTATATAAATAAGTTAAATTTTACTAAAAATATTAGTATTATAAAATATTACTACTTATTTTAGCAAAAATTATAAATTATGAAAGAGACAAAAGAAAAATCAAACGCGCTAAACCTAGCAATAGAGAAATTAGAGAAGACATACGGTCAAGGGACCATTATGAAGTTGAGTGATGAGAATATAGTCAAAATTCCTAGTATACCAACAGGCTCTCTCAGCCTAGACATTGCCCTTGGTATTGGTGGGTTACCGAAAGGAAGAGTGGTCGAAATTTATGGACCTGAATCCTCTGGTAAGACTACCCTTTCCATGCACTGCATAGCAGAGGCACAAAAGAAAGGTGGTGTTGCGGCATTTATTGATGCGGAACATGCATTCGATAAGTCTTACGCTGAAAAACTAGGTATAGATACTGAAAACCTACTTATCTCCCAGCCAGACAACGGTGAGCAGGCACTAGAAATAACTGAACATTTAATCAGATCTAATGCTTTAGATATAATAGTAATTGATTCAGTGGCAGCATTAGTTCCAAAAGGAGAAATAGAAGGTGAAATGGGTGATAGTGTTATGGGCCTCCAAGCCAGACTGATGTCTCAAGCTCTTAGAAAATTAACTGGAGCGATACATAAATCAGGATGTGTCTGTGTCTTTATAAATCAACTAAGACAAAAGATAGGAGTTATGTTTGGAAACCCAGAAACAACTACTGGGGGAAATGCATTAAAATTCTACTCATCTGTAAGACTTGATATAAGAAGAATAGGTCAGATAAAGGATAGTCCCGATAGCATTATGGGAAATAGGACTAAAGTTAAAGTTGTAAAAAATAAAGTTGCACCACCATTTAAAGTTGTTGAGTTTGATATAATGTATGGTAAAGGGATATCTAAATCAGGAGAGATATTAGACTTGGGTGTTGAGCTTGAAGTTATTCAAAAATCTGGGTCATGGTTCTCTTACAACAATGAAAAGTTAGGTCAGGGAAGAGACTCAGTTAAAGTAATTCTTGAGGATAATCCTGAGCTAATGAAAGAGCTCGAAAAAACCATCAGAGAGAAATTAACTACTAGTTAGATCTTATAGCTTCTACTGGGTCAAGATTTGATGCAAATAATGCAGGGAAAAATCCAGCAAGGATGCCTATAACTGAAGATATAGATACGCCTATAATAACATTTTTCAAAGATATAATAAGGTCAAAGCTACCTAAGTCAGGTAAGGTTATCAGAAAAACTAAAAAGATTCCAATTAACCCCCCAAAAATACTTAGAAACGAAGATTCGAATAGAAATTGAGTTAATATAAAATATTTTTTTGCACCTAAAGATTTTTGGAGACCAATTATGGGGACCCTCTCCTTTACAGAAACAAACATTATATTAGCTATACCAAAACCACCCACAAGAATAGAAAAACTAGCAATTACCCATCCAGCAATACTTATTGTACCAAAAATAATGGAAACAAATGAAGCTAAGTATTCAGGTCTATTAATTGCAAAATTATCTTCTTCAATTGGCTTAAGTCCTCTTTTAGCTCTAAGCAGACCCTTGACTTCATACTCTAAATTTACGAGTCCTGGATCTCTCTCAGAGTCTCCTTTTATCCTTATTACGGCGTTACTGCCTTTTCTACCTACCCTAAATATTTTTTTAAATGTATTAAATGGTATTGACATCTGCCTATCATAAGAATCACCAGCACCAAATGATTCACCTTGCTCACTCTGAACCCCTATTACGGTAAATGATCTCCCCTTTATTTTTATCTGCTTTCCAATAGCATTTTCTGGTGACCTAAAGAGGTCTTCCATTATTTTATAACCTATAATAACTGCGTCAAGACCAACAATTGTCTCATTCTGTGTGAAAAACCTTCCTGCAATAAAATCCCAGTCATTAAAAAACTGGTTTTCAAAAACGACACCGTTGAGATTATCAACCGATGAACTATTATTTAAATATTTAACATTTGATATTCCTCTATTTGTAGAAATCTCGACTGACAAGGCAGATGGTAAATTATCTTTTAGAAACTCATATTCTCTGTAAGTTGGCTCAGGTCTCTTCCAAAATTTCCACCACTCGTAAGAAGGGTTATCAAAATCCCAGGGCCACTTTTCAACTCTAATATTGTCAGTACCAAGAAAACTAAGGTTATCCTTTATACTTTTCTCGAGAGAATCTACAGTAGATAAAACTGCAATTATTGTAAAAATTCCTATTGTAACGCCCAACAATGAAAGTATTGTCCTTACCGGATTTGCGATGATGGCATTGAATGAAAATATAAAACTTTCTCTTAGAAGCCTAAAAAATAATTTCATAAATTAAAGGTATGTTAAAACAATTATTTAGCTTTGCAAACCTCAAAACTACGTTAATTTTATAAATTTAGTATGAAACTCTCAGAATTTGATTTCAAGTTAGCAGCAACACGAACAGCAATACATCCAGCAGAAAACCGAGACGAATCAAGATTAATGATTTTACATAAAAAAACTGGAAAAATAGAACACAAACAATTTAAGGATATAATAAAATTCTTTAAAGAAGACGACGTATTAGTACTTAACGACACAAAAGTTTTTCCTGCAAGATTATATGGTCAGAAAGAGAAGACAGGAGCAAAAATAGAAGTTTTCCTCTTGAGAGAGCTGAACCCAGAGCTCAACCTTTGGGATGTTTTAGTTGACCCTGCTAGAAAAATTAGAGTTGGAAATAAATTATATTTTGGAGAAGGAGAGCTCGTCGCAGAAGTTATTGATAATACTACATCTAGAGGAAGGACAATTAGGTTTATTCCCGAAGACTCAGAGAGAGATTTTCATGATATTATACAAGAATATGGAGAAACTCCACTACCAAAAGAGATCAAAAGAAAGGTAGATAAGAAGGATGAAGAGAGGTTCCAAACTGTATATGCTAAAAATATAGGTGCTGTTGCTGCTCCAGCAGCAGGACTTCATTTTACAGATATCTTACTAAAAAAGTTAATACTTAAAGGGGTTAAAATAGTTAGCGTTACATCTCACACTGGTCTCGGCACTTTTAAAGATATAGATGTTGAAGACCTGACAAAACATAAGATGGATTCAGAGAATTATTCAATACCAGAGGAGACTGAGATAGAAGTTAACAGGGCTTTAGACAATGGAAATAGAATATTTGCCGTTGGAACATCAACCATGAAGACACTTGAGACAGCAGTATCTGCAAGTAATAGATTAAAGGCAAAATCAGGTTGGACTGATAAATTTATATTCCCACCATACGATTTTAAAATATGTGGTGCGATGATAACAAATTTTCACTCACCTAAATCAACTCTTTTAATGATGGCGTCTGCATACGGTGGCTTTGATCAGGTAATGAAGGTATACAAGATCGCAATTAAAGAGAAGTATATGTTCCATACATATGGTGACGCACTCATGATCATATAATTCTAATATGATTAAATATTTTATGTTAATGGCAGCAGGAAGTGGCGAAAGGATGAAATCAAATGTTCCTAAACAATTCATTGAGATAAATGGATTACCTATATTGATTCACACATATAACAATATAAAAAAAATAGATAATACTAAGTTTATTATTGTTTTGCCAGATGAAAATTTTAAGAAATGGGAGTCATTAGTAAAGAATTTTATAAAAGATGACGTTGATATTATTAGAGGCAGTAGAGAGAGAAATCTATCCGTGAGAAATGGGATAAAACATATCAACGATGATTCGGGATATGTGGCGATACATGATGGAGTGAGACCATTTATTAATGAAGACCTAATCAAAAAATTATTTAATGAAGCTAAAAAAAGAGGTAATGCCATACCATTTACGACTTCACATAACTCGATGAGAAGAGTTGATAAGAAAAATAATTATGCTGTAGATAGATCTAGTTATGTACAGATTCAAACACCTCAAGTATTTCAAATTTCAGAACTGAAAAAATGTATGAAAAATACTTCAAATTATAATTTTACTGACGAGGCTAGTCTTTTTGATGAGTTTGATATAAAGATAAACTTAGTGGAAGGTTCAGATGAAAATATTAAAATAACAACTGAGAAAGACCTAAACTACTTTAGTTAATATTCATCTTCATTAAAGAAGAAATCGTCTTTTGTTGGATAGTCAGGCCATATTTCTTCAATACTTTCATAAGGTGCACCATCATCTTCTAGCTCTTGAAGGTTTTCAGTCACCTCAGCTGGGGCTCCAGTTCTAATCGAAAACTCTATTAACTCATCTTTTGTAGCCGGCCAGGGGGCATCTTCCAAATGATTTACAAGTTCTAATGTCCAGTACATCTTAAAAGTTTAGTTTATCAACCGCTAAAGAATAAGTTTATATTTAAAAAATCAAATATTATTTGCTTTTTTTTTAATAAACAATGTTATGTTAATTGAGAAGCATAAAATAAAAACCTTAAAGAGAATGAATAAATAAAAAAGATAGAGTTTTTTTGAGTATAATAAATAAAAAATTAGATTTGCAGACTTAATTAATTATATGGCTAATCATAAATCAGCACTTAAAAGAATACGATCTAGTGAGACTAAGAAACTTAGGAATAAGTATCAACACAAATCCACTAAATCCTTTGTAAAGAAATTAGAAATGGAAGAAAAGAAAGCAGCAGCTAAAAAATCTCTTCCAAAAGCAGTTTCTATGATAGATAAGCTTGTAAAAAATAATATAGTTCACAAGAACAAAGCAGCTCACATGAAGTCAAACCTTGTTAAAAAGGTTAACTCACTAAAATAGATCCTACTTCAAATGAGGGGGGTCATTCCATTCATCTTACTATCTATTACCTTATCGATATCCTACTATCTTTATAACTCTAGTGTTGAGTACGAAGATTATGCAGAAATATTAAATAATTTCAGAGAACAAAGAGAAAAAAAATTATATTCCTCCTCTAACTCCCCACTTAAAAATTCCAATTATAAAATAAAGTATTATGATGCAAATGTAAATTTTAAGGTGATTGCTAGAGTAGAAAGTAATGAAATTCAAGATACATTGACTCTTGCCACTTCAACGGGAAATTCTGAAAGATTTATTGATTTTGCAAAACTTAACTTCAGACTTGGCAGAAGAAACTTTTCACTACCAGTACTAAAATACTTAGAAGGTGAGGAGAAAGGAAAGCTGTTTTTTTGTTTTCTTGACAAAACAAATGAACAATCAACCTACGCTGGGGGAAGATATATAGATATCGACTTTAAAAATGCTAAAAGAATAGAATTAGATTTTAACAAATCATATAACCCATTCTGTGTGTACGATAAAAAATTTAGTTGCCCGATACCTTCTAAAAGAAAT
>Ga0315330_10003496_pt1 | contig 10791 bp, 7 predicted proteins | sample M140m34915metaG_FD_203453 | JGI IMG/M metagenome (GOLD analysis project Ga0315330, IMG submission 203453) | Ammonia-oxidizing marine archaeal communities from Monterey Bay, California, United States - M1 40m 34915 | ecosystem: Environmental > Aquatic > Marine > Intertidal zone | place: USA... | reverse complement strand
GCGGCGGGGATTTTACGACGCAGTTTCACTCGCCCAAATTCTAATAGAATCTAATTTTGTTAGATCTTAATTTTGTTATTGAATAGGTAATGCGCGACATACCATTCCTTGCCGGCATTGTACCCGAATAACTCACTACAGGAGAGATAAAACATTCGCCAGCGATTGAACCAGTGAACCCCTTCTTTTTTTCCATAGGTGGATTCAAGGATAGGCATGATTTGGTCACGATTCTTGATCATGTTGGAATGCCAAGCTTCACATGTTTTTTGGTAGTGCTGTCCATTCCAAATCCACTTGTTCGCCAATTCTAAATCCTCGCTGTAGCGAGTCAGTAGATCCTCGCCTGGCATAATTCCACCGGAGAAAAAATAGCGACTCATCCAGTCCGATTCGCCCTCATCTTGGAATTTGTAGGTCAGCTCTCGGTGGCAAAAAATGTGAACGAATAACTTTCCCTTGGGCGTAAGCCAGTTTGAGATGCGATTCATTAATTTGCGGTGGTTTCGGACGTGTTCAAACATCTCAACGGAGACGGCACGATCAAATTTTTGATCGGTATCAAAGTCGTTAATATCACAGGTGATGACCTGCAAGTTTTTTTCAATGCCGCGACTTTGGGCGGTACTCTCGATGTGCTCTCGTTGTGAATTAGAGTTTGAAACAACGGTGATCTTGGCGTTCGGGTAGTGCTCGGCCATCCAGAGCGAAAGGGAACCCCAGCCGCAGCCGAGTTCAAGGATGTTCATTCCGTCTTCTAGTTCGGCCCGTGCGCATGTTTCTGTTAACGCTGCCTCTTCTGAATCCTCTAAATTTGTGACTCCTTCCGGCCAGTAGCAACTCGAATACTTGCGGTGGGGGCCAAGTGTTAATCTGAATAAATCAGCAGGAACCTCGTAGTGCTGTTCGTTGGCAAGTTCGGGCACCAAAGCGATGGGACCCTGGTCAAATTCTGCGACAAGTGCGTCCGTTCGGGATGAGTTGGCCTGCGGTGATCCAGCATCGGCATGAGCCAGTCGTTGTTTTAGTAAACGGCGAATACCCATTCTCAGCAATCCATCGGGGACATAACCACGTTCGGTCCAGTCAATGAATTTATTAATCATGTCGTTTCCAGCTTATTAAATTGATCCAGTGACTTTGAAGGCTAGTCATCCAGAGTAATGGGAATTCGGAAAGCAAAAGTTTCAAATAGCTAATCTTGGGAGATGCGCTTTGGGAACCAGGGGAAGAATGCATTGGTCGATTGTTGGTAGCGACGGTATTTTTCTCCCCGCGATTTAATGGCTTGAATCTCGGTTAGTGGAATGCCCGTCACTCGATTAAGGAAAAACCACATTGCAACGGGAGCTAAAATGGTGAGCCACCCGAGTGGAGCAGTGATTGCCAACATCACATAGGACCACCAATGAAACCACTCGAAGAAATAGTTTGGGTGGCGTGAGTAACGCCACAACCCTGTATTGCAAACCTCTCCTCGATTTTCGGGGCGCGTTCGAAAACTTGCCAATTGTTGATCTGCGATTGCTTCGCCACTGATGGCAACTATCCAAATCGCAATGCCAATCCAATCCACCCATGAAAACGGAGTTATGTTGCCGCCGGCAGCAAGCAAAGGTAGAGCGAACAGGAAACAGCCAAGTCCTTGCATTTGGTAGAATCTGAACATGCGAATCTGAGCCTGAGATCCCCATTTCACTTTTAACGCAACGTATCGTGCGTCTTCTTCATGTGACCGCCAGCGAAAGAAAAGATAATAGCTTAATCGCAGGGCCCAAAGAGAAATCAGCAGGCCACCCACCCATCGCCGCGTTGGATCTCCAGAGGTAAACAAACAAAAGAAAATTGCAATGATCGCAACGGTCGCTCCCCAGAATACATCGACCACTCCTGAGTCATTAATTTTGTACTGAATCACCCAGTAGGCAGTGAACAGAACGATGGGAATTGCGAGCCCAATCAGAGTTAATTGAATAAAGTCCAAGGCAGATAATTGGGTAAGAGGGTTATTGATTTAACTCGGAAAAACAGGCATCGATTTAACGATTCCTGCAGTCTGACGGGCTTCCCGCAGGATTTCGATGAAGGCAACCGGTAAAACGTTCACTGAGTTATATTTTATGATTGATAAAAAGGGTATCCGTGAGACTGGCAATAGCGGTCGGGTTTAGCCTGCTTTCAGCGGTACGGCAATTGGAATCACTGGCTATTGTAACCGCGATTAGATTTTGTAGGCTGAGGAGCCGATTTGTCAAACCGGATGTCGAGTTATCCGATGTAACTAGTTTTTGTTCTTAGTTCCCAACTGAGTAGTGCGATAATGTCAAAAGTCGAATTAGAAGATCCTAACTATCAGGCGCTTTGCGAGCATAATCGGGAAACTGGTTATTTAATTTCAACGGCGGCGCTTTTGGAGTGGGACCAGCAGACCAAAATGCCCGCGTTGGCCAGCGAATATCGATCCGAGCAAATAACGCACCTTGCGGGGCTGATTCACGAACGAAAGACAGATCCACGTGTTGGTGAATGGCTCGAACATCTTGTGGATTCGCCGTTGGCGGAAGATCCTGTGAGTGACTCCGGGGCAACGATTCGAATTTTAAGAAGAGATTATGAAAAGAGGATTAAACTTCCTGCAACTTTGGTAATGGAATTAGCTCGAGCTGCGTCGGTTGGGCAAACCCAGTGGGTGGCGGCTCGCAAGGAAAACGACTTCGAGGCATTTGCTCCTCAGTTAAAAAAGATTTTTGAACTGAAGAAAGCGGAAGCGGAGGCGATCGGCTACGCTGAGGTGCCGTACGACGCGTTGCTAGATGAATATGAACCAGGCGCGAAGACGTCTGAGGTAGCCGGGATTCTCGAAGCACTGCGGCAAGAATTGGTTCCGCTGGTTGCAAAAATTAAGGCCTCCGATTATCGGCCGCCGGTGGATATTCTAAGTCGAAAATTTCCCATTGATCAACAGCGTCAGTTAGGACGAATCGCATCCAAAAGGATCGGATTTGATTATCAACAAGGTCGATTGGATGTAACCCATCATCCGTTTTGTACAGAAATTGGGCCTCAAGATTGTCGTATTACAACACGTTACGACGAGAACTTTTTTAGTGGTTCGTTCTTTGGAACGCTCCATGAAGCTGGGCATGGGATATATGAGCAAGGATTGAGATCCGAGTATTACAGTTTACCGCCGGGAAAGTTTTGCAGTCTAGGCATTCACGAGTCTCAATCGCGGTTGTGGGAGAATCTAGTTGGTAGACGACTCAGTTTTTGGCATTATCTCTATCCGCAGACTCAAAATTTATTTCAAGAAGCGCTAGGGAATGTATCTCTGGAAAGTTTCTATCACGCAATCAACCACGTGGAGCCATCGTTGATTCGTGTAGAAGCTGATGAGGCGACCTACAACCTGCACATCATCATTCGGTTTGAGTTAGAGCAAGCGATCATCAATGGCGAACTCGATACCAACGATCTTCCGGAGGCTTGGAATGAAAAATACAGGCGTTACTTGGGAATCGAATCACCGGATGTCGCCAACGGCGTGCTTCAAGATGTGCACTGGAGTGCCGGGTTGGTAGGCTATTTTCCAACCTATTCACTCGGGAATCTTTATGCGAGTCAGATTTTTGATGCCGCAAGTGAACAGCTGGGCGATCTAGATACCATGTTCCAAGCGGGAGATTTTGTTCCTCTAAAAAATTGGTTGAATGTAGAGGTTCATCGTCACGGTCAGTGCTTGTCGGGGCCGCAGTTAGGACAGCGGGTGACGGGGAAACAGCTTTCGCATGAGGCCTTGATGTCCCATCTAGAGGAGAAGCTCATCCCGATTTACGGTTTGTAGCGGTTAGGACGGAGGATAATGAAAACGCGACGGTTCTATTTGAAAGCGAGGTAACTTACAATTAGAGTTGGAAGCCAGCGGACTGAAACGGACGTCGGGTGATTTTTTGTACCGCCGACATCTTCCGCTTGGATGGCGTAGCAATACCGTTTGTTATTTTGTGAACGAAACATGGATAACCTCAATCAAACATCACCGGATTCGTCGATCCTCGGCAATTGTTTGAATTGTGGGGGCTTGGTTCGGGTTCCCGTCAGGTCAGCGGCAGACTCGAAAGTGCGGTGTCCACATTGCAGTAACGAGTATCGCTTAAACGAAATTTTGGATGAATCGGTTCCTGCGCTTGAGATAGTTGAAGAAGCACCGGAGTCTTTTACAGCACCTCTCGAATTGGCAGAGCCAACGGTCATTCAAAAGGATGTTTTTGTTGTACCCTCTCAATTAGCTGAAGGTGCAATGCGTAAGCGAAAACGCCGCTCAGGAAGTGAACATTCCGAGGGGAGTTCCAGTCAGAGACGCGAAAGAGGTGGGCGAGGTTCCACTCGCGAGGATAAAAGGTCGCGTAAAAGGTCTCGGTCTGAACGCAAATCACAACACAGTTTGCGAGGGCAAACAAGAACCTCGAAAACGGCAAAGAGTCCTGCCATTGAGTTCGTTAAAGTAGTCGTTGGAGGATTGATGGCAATTCCGATTGCTTATGCAATCGTCTTATGGGTTTTCAATAAAGACCCTTTGAATGTGGGGCCGCAGATTAGCCGCTATGCCCCGGTTGTTATTCCGGCAGATTTTCAAGTGGATCTCAACAGCGATTTGAATGCTGGAGATTAGATTCAGCCAAAATGAATCTGGCTAGATTGTCTTTTTTCAGCTGCGAGCTTTTCCAGAGTTGATGCGAACTGCGTTACCAAAGAAGTAAGCGCGGTCTAAACTACCACCGCAATCAGCTTGGCGGTACGGATTTGACGAGCCATAGTTTTTTGGAATCAACAAACGTGCTGTGGCTGTGGCGGGTTGGGGGCCTCTTTGGCTGCCCGACTAGGGCGATTCGTTGGAAAGCCGGTTTGGCTGGAAATACTTAAATAGACTCTCTGTAGCTTGTTTTGTCCGGGAATCGCTGCTGTTGGCTCCTCTTTGTCATTAAAACCCTGCTACCTGTCGCAACCGGTATGGTGTTGATGTCTTTTGTCATCATTTCATGTGGGAAAAACGCATCATATTACCATTTGGTGTGGTACGTTTTGCCAGCTTATATCAGCGGGGAACCCGTGCGTTTCTATTCGCTGCGCTCAAATTAGTGACGGATTGGTTAGTCATGAGATTACAATCGAAAAAAACTCACCTTCGTCTAAGACTCACGTTTTCGGTCTTTGGTATTCTTCTGTTATTAGTTTGTTTTCAAAATGGTTGTTCTTCACTACGAGTGCCAGCGATTGATCCAACGGGGACTCGGATTTTTAAACAGGGTGGAACACCCTTGCTCACGCCTCGGTCAGCTCAGAACAACGCGGGCAATTTCAATCAACTTGGTCAGCCGGTTGCAATTGCTCCGGCCTTTCAACCGCAGCCATTTACTGCTCCACCAGTTACCCAACCGCAACTTGGGTTAAGCCAGCCTTCCGGTGGTCCAGCATTTCGACAGCCGGCGACTCCGCCGTCTTGCGATGGAACTACTAAGGTAAAAGTAAAAAAGCAGCGATACGTTCCCGATGTAAACGGATGGAAATCTCCCGGACAATCCGGAAAGATTGTGATTACTCCCTCGCGAATCGTTGCCCCGGTGGGAAGTGAAGTGGTCGTTCTAGCGGGATTATGTGGGGATGATGGGTATTTCGTTAAAAACCAGCCGCTCGAATGGATGTTGTCAAATAATAGTGTCGGCGAATTGATTGAGGTCGGTGGGAATCATCACCCGAAGTTTAACAAATTGATTCCTCCTACATCTAAAAAGATAAGCGGCCAGTATGCGAAGGGCCGTACAAGTCTAAAGCGAATTGTCTTGACGCGCGGCACTCCCACGCCAGCGGATGATATCAATTTAGCAAAAGGGCAGACGTTTGTAAGTTTATCATCCTCGTCACCAGGGACGAGTTACGTAACGGTCGTCGCGCCAAAATCGGAGGGTTGGGACAAACGACGGGCTTCTACGGTCATCCACTGGGTCGATGGTCAATGGTCGGTTCCCGCACCGGTTCGGGCAACTGCAGGAACAGTCCAGTCACTTACGACCATAGTGAGCAGTGCAGATGGTGGTGGGGTGAAAGGTTGGGAGGCAAGGTACACAATCGTAGGCGGTGCCCCCGCAGAGTTTGCCCCCGCTGGTTCCAAGACAGCCACGGCAACAACGGATGCGAATGGAAAAGCCATTGCTCAAATTCGTCAGCCTGCAGGACAACTGGAACCTGGCACTACCCAAGTGCGAGTGGATATTGTTCGCCCGCCAATCTTTGGTGAATCCGAATTAGTGGTGGAGAGTGGCGTCACGAGTGTAATTTGGAGAGCACCAGCACTTACAATTCGCGCTTTCGGCCCTGAGAGAGCTGAGAGTAATTTGCCGTTCGAATACACTGTTGAAATTACGAATCCGGGTGATCTTGTGGCGCGTGACGTTGTGCTAAAGATGAAAAATCTTGATTCTGGTGTGAATTACATATCGAGCTCGCCGAGTCCGCAGCAGTATGCGAATACCTATCAGTGGAACCTGGGAGACGTTACCCCGGGAGAAACGCCGAAGCAAATTAAAGTCCAGCTTAAATCTAATAAGCTTGGAAGCGTTGGAGCCTTTTTTGAGGTTGTCAGTGAGACCGATCGGTTAAAAACGGAGGCACCGGTCCAGACAGAGATCATCCAGCCCTGCCTCGATTTGAGCATTAATGGACCTGCGGAGGCGGTTGAGGGTGAGAGTATCTCATTAAATTTGGGCCTCGAAAATCGCTGTGGTGAGGGACTGTCCAATGTGAAGATAGCGGTCAAGTGGCCGAATGCTTTTGCTCGGTTGAACACAGCCACCCCCCAAGGTTTGGTAGAGTTTGAGAACTCTTTTATGCCCGCTGCTCAACAGGACAGAATTCCAACGCTTACTTTTCAGACACGGGCCGCAGGGAAGCACTGCTTCGAAGTGGAGGTGAGTGCGGACGGAGTGCAGACAATTAAGAAATCGTATTGCCTGACTGTAAAGCCGAAGGAGGGTGGTTTGTTAAACGGACTTACTCCGGCAGCAGGGGTTGGAAGAGATCAACTGCAATTGCGACTGGAATTAGGAGACAAAGTTCAAGCTAGTAAATGTCTCGTGACTGCCACCCTTACCAATACCTCGAATACTGCCGCCGACCAATTTCTTTTGACGAATCGCTTTTCAGCAGACCTGAATGCTGCAATGCTTAAGCCTAAGCAGGAATTGCAAGTCGATCAGGTGAACGCTAATCGAGAGAAAGAGTTTTTCTTCCGAGTGCCTCGGATTCCGGCTGGGCAATCCTATTCCATTACGATCGAATACGCAGTCGATCCTGTTAAGCAGTTGCAGAGCAGCAAAAGCCGATTCACCATTACATCTTTGGCTGGGACGAACATCAGCAAGGAAATTGAGCTGGATTTGAGATAATTCCAGTCAAAGTGGAAGCCTGCCAGGAGCGTGTTTGCAGCACAGCGTTGAGATGGAAAGGTTAGCTGGCGTCTGGCGGAGAGCGTTTCACAAATCCCGAGATGTAGATGTCGTTGTCGATTTGCTCGACGCTCATGTTGGACAGTTCAGTCGCACTGCCCATTTCGGAAATCCCCAGGCCTTCAATGGGTGACAAGGCTTCCGCTCCCCCGACGATTTTTGGACCAATGAAAATATGCACTTCGTCAATTTCGTGCCTGGTGTGGAGAGAGCCGAGAAGTTTCCCCCCGCCTTCGACTAATAAATTGGTCATGCCAAGCTTGGCTAGATGTGTCAAAACATCGTCGAGTCGCTCCTCGGCAGATTCAAACTTGGAATGAAAAACTTCACAGCCAGCTGTTTTGAGACGTTCACAATTGCGTGAATCAGCTTCGGGGCCAACCGCGATGATTGTTTTGTGGGATTGAGCCGACAGGGCGAGTTGTGATTCCGGAGAAAGCCTTGCTTTGGAATCGATTACAATGCGTGCTGCATTACGACAGCCCGGTGGACGTGCATTGAGCATCGGGTCATCGGCAATCGCCGTTCCGATGCCAACCATGACGCCATCCACTCGTCCGCGGATATGATGAACGAGCTCACGTGACGATGAGTTTGAGATCCACTGGCTGTCACCTGTGGAGGTTGCAATTTTTCCGTCGAGTGTCATCGCCCACTTCGCGATGATCCATGGCTTGTGTTTCTGAGTCCACTTCAAGTAGGGTGCGAGGATCGCCCGAGCGGGCTCAGCAAGAACGTTGGTGGTTACTTGTATCCCCGCATTTCGCAGCAGTTGAATGCCTTTCCCGGCGACAAGTGGATTGGGGTCTTGGCAAGCCACTACCACTCGCGAGATTCCTGCATTGATTAAAGCTTCAGTGCAGGGGCCAGTTTTACCTGTGTGTGAGCAGGGTTCGAGCGTGACGTAAGCAGTTCCGCCGTTGATGCGATGCGAATTTGATTGCTCGACCGATGCGATTGCATTGATTTCAGCATGCGGTCCCCCAAAGAATTCATGGTGTCCCCTGCCAATTATTTCGTCCTCGGCAACGATGATACACCCGACCATCGGATTGGGTTCCACCCTGCCCTGCCCTTGGCAAGCTTCATCGAGGGCAAGCTGCATGTAATGTTGATCTTCGCTGGGCATGGATTTGTTCTTTGCGTTGAACGCCCAATTAATGACGAACTGGTGATGGACAAAAAGTAGAGCTTGCTGTGGCAAATAATTGTCGAGCTCAATTAACTGTCGAGCTCAATTAACTGTCGAGTTCAGTTAGCTTTCCATTGGAATCAGAGAAAGAGTCGACAGGGGCCCCTAATTTATCGAGCATTGAGACGTAGAGATTTGTCAATGGTGTGCGATTGCGGAATCGAATGAAACGCCCCGTTTCAATGGATCCCCCGCCCCCGCCAAACATCATGATCGGGAGATTATCGTGGGCGTGCGAGTTACCATCAGCAATTCCACTGCCGTACATGACCATGCAATTGTCCAGTAAAGTGCCGTCACCTTCTTCAATGGAATCAAGTTTTGAGATGAAGTGATTTGCAAGGCTCATATGATACTGGTTGATCTTGCTAATCTTTTGTTGTTTGTCACGCGAATCACCATGGTGAGAAATGGAGTGGTGACCTTCGCGGATAGACAAATTGCGGTAGGCTCGGTTACCTCCTGCATTGGTATACATGAAAGTTGAGATTCGCGTGGTATCCGATTGAAAGGCGAGTGCCATCATGTCGAGCAGGATCTTCACGTGTTGTGAATATTCAGCAGGAACTCCAATTGGTCTTGGGAAATCTGAATGGTCGTCATCGGAGTTTTCGAGTTTGTCGGCCGTAGCGAGACGCCGCTCAATGTCCCGAACCGCGTATAAATACTCATCCAGTTTTCGTCGGTCTTGTTGACCAAGATAGTTGCTCAAGGATTTAGCTTCACCGCGAACAAAATCTAAAATGCTTTTGCGACCCGAAGCTTGTTTTGCTTGAGCACGACTGTTTTCGATTTCATCAGCTGAACCAAACATTCGGGAAAAGACCGCTGCTGGATCGATTTCTTTTGGTAAGGGCGAGGTTTCAGTACGCCACGAAATATTTGAAGTGTAGAGGCAGCTATAACCCGAATCACATCTCCCACCGGTTGAACTGCCCTCAGTGCCCAGTTCGAGTGATTTTAGTTTGGTGTGATGTCCAATTTTTTCTGCGGCGATTTGGTCGACCGAAGTTCCATTCTTGATGTCATTGCCGTAAGTTTTTTTGGGATGAGCACCCGTTAAAAAAGAGGCGACGGATCTTGCATGATCACCTCCACCGTCGCCAAGGGGTTGCGCGTTCCGTAACGAGAGACCGGTGAAGATATTCATTTTCTCTCGATGAGCAGCGACGGGTTCCATAATGGATTGCAGTTTGAAATCGCGGTTTCCACGTCCCTGAGGAATCCAGTCCGGCATGTGCATACCGTTAGGGACGTATAGAAATGCCATCCGCACTGGTGGTTGGGTAGAAGCCTGTCGATTGGTAACGTTGGCTATCAATGGTGCCGGCCGTGTCATTGCTTCCAACCAAGGGAGAGCGAGTGAAGTCCCAAGGCCACGGAGCACTGTGCGACGCGATATCTGTTTGCCCATCTTAAAAAATCCTATGGAAGATTACTCTTCGGTAACGAGAGCGGGTGGACCGGTTCTCTTAACAAACGGGTCGCTAGTTGCAATTGCGATTATCAGGTCAGAAAACCGATAACCCCCGGATTCGATCTCAGCAATAATTTTATCGACTGAACAATCGTCAAAATACTCCAAACCTCGACCGAGTGCATAAATAAGCATTTTTTCAGTCATGCATCTTACGAACTTGGCCTTCATTTTCGTTTTTACCGTTTTTTGTAGCTCGATCGCACCGGTGAACTGCGTCCCATCAGGGAGTTCCCCCGAGGCGTCGATCGTATTGGTTTCATCAGTATCTCGCCATTTTCCGACCGCGTCGTAATTCTCTAAAGCAAAACCAAGTTGATCCATTACTTTGTGACAAACGGCACAAGCAGGGTCGGCGCGGTGTTGTTCCATCCGCTGTCGAAGCGTTCCCGTTAGCTTTGTTTGATCTTCCAACTGCATCGCAGAAGGATCGGGCGGCGGCGGTTCCTCACCGAGGAGATTTTCAAGAATCCACTTTCCTCGTTTAACGGGGGAAGTTCGGGTCGGGTTGGATGTCAGCGTTAACACACTTGCCTGAGTCATTAACCCGCGGCGACCGTATTTCGACATTGTAACTTTGCGGAAATTTTCCCCGCGAATGCCCGGAACTCCATAATGCT
>Ga0315330_10003493_pt1 | contig 10796 bp, 7 predicted proteins | sample M140m34915metaG_FD_203453 | JGI IMG/M metagenome (GOLD analysis project Ga0315330, IMG submission 203453) | Ammonia-oxidizing marine archaeal communities from Monterey Bay, California, United States - M1 40m 34915 | ecosystem: Environmental > Aquatic > Marine > Intertidal zone | place: USA... | reverse complement strand
TGTCTCTAGAGAGAATAGGTTGAATGCGGCGAGGCGGTGTGCGCTGCTCCGGCGCCAGTCCTAGCACAAGGGCTTATTCGAATGTCCTTTCCTAACGCCACGTCCCTGAAAGTTCAGAATTAAGTGCTGAAGAGCAGCTCAGGAGCCAGACCAAATAACCTGGCCCCCGGATTATTTCAAGCAAATGCGCTTTAGCGTGGCGCGAATCGCTGCCCACCGTCGACGCGAAGTGTCGAGCCATTCATCATGGCAGACTCAAAGATTGCTATCGCCATCACCGCAAACTCGTGGGGCTGGCCCATACGCTTGGGGAATGCAGCATCTTTGGTGAGTTGTAACGCACCTTCATCAGGAATGCCTGCGGTTAAGCCTGTATCAAAAAGACTGGGCGCAATGGTCATACAACGGATGCCATGGGTTCCGAGATCACGTGCCATGGTGAGTGTCATAGCAGCGATTCCGCCTTTCGCAGCCGTATAGGCCACTTGTCCGATCTGACCCTCAAAAGCGGCAATCGATGCCGTGTTAATCATAACGCCGCGCTCTCCATTGCTGTTGGGTTCGTTGCTTGCCATGTGCTGCGCCGCGATCGAATTGATGTTAAACGACGCGATGAGGTTGAGGTCAATGATTCGTCTAAAGTCATCGAGTGAATGTCGGCTTCCATCTTTTTTGATGGTTCTTTGGGCGACGCCGCCCCCAGCGGTATTGACCATAAAGTGCAGGCCGCCTAGTTCGGCGACCCCAGCGCTGATGGTCGACTCCATGCCTTCATAGTCCATGACGTTGCAGGGGTGAAAAATCCCGCCCAATGATTCGGCAACGCTTGCGCCGTCTGATTGCTCAAGGTCTAAAATAGCGACCTTGCCACCTCTTTCTGCAAATTTTGTTGCTGTCGCTCGGCACATGCCTGATGCGCCGCCGACAAATAAACCGTAACTGCCTGCAATTTCCATAGTGATTCCTCGTGTTTGATTCAGATATTTCTTCGCACAGACTATATCGGTTGGTGGAGTCTAGAACAGCAATAATTGGAGATATTTTCAACGATGATGGGCGGGTTTCGTCTTACAGGACCCGCTCGGTCAGTCAAGCACCCTAGCCGCTGAATGGTTTTAAAAAACATCACCCTTGCGACTCCTTTCGGTATCCCTGCTCGACGGCGATGGTCAGAGCCGGGTCAGATTGCTATAGTCCTTCGCCGCATTGAGGCCTCAGAATGAAAATTAATACGTTGATTCAACTGCTAGTTGCGATCGCACTCTCGCTGTGTTTCGGGCGGTCATGGTCAAGCGATGCGTCTTACTCCGTCTCTCAAGCCGAGTCGTTTTTTGAAGAGCGTTCACCTTCTCCTCATGAACTTGCATGGCAGATTCACGAGCGCTTACTCACGTTAGATGCCCATGTTGACATTGAAATACCAGGCCAGCCTTCAAGCTATGTGGGTCCAGATGGCTTGTCTAAGGTTGCACCGGAAAAAATGCAGTCCGGCGGACTGGATGCAGCGGTGATGACGGTTGCGGTTGGCCCCAAACCGCGAACAACGGAAGGCTATGGTGAGGCCAAGCAAATCGCCGAGGCCGAATTGGCTGCGGTCGATATGCTCATCTCTGATCCTGATCATCAAATGGTGCTGGCGAGGTCTGCCGATCAATTACTCAGTGCCCACGCTGCAGGCAGAAAGGCGCTGATTTTAGGTCTGCAAAATGCCCTGATGTTTGGACAGGATGCAGGGGCTGTGGATCAATATTTTGACCGCGGCGTTAGAGTTTTTGCCCTGACGCATATGGGTCATAACGATTTTGCAGATTCATCGAGGCCGCTCTTTGATGCTGACCTAGGCAGTCGTGAGCCAGATGCCGAGCATGGCGGGTTATCTGATCTGGGAAGGGCCGCGATCTGGCGCGTTAATGCGTTGGGGGGCATTGTCGACATCTCCCAACTTTCCAAGGAGGCGGCGCTTGAAGTCATGGCGTTGTCTTCCTCTCCGGTGATTGCGAGTCATTCCAACGTGCGGGCGTTGACCCAGGTAAGCCGTAATTTATCCGATGAAGAAATAGACCGGATTGGCGAGACTGGCGGGGTCATTCATGTGTCGCCTTTTGCTGGCTATCTGTTTGATTCAAACGACCCAAAGATCGATGCCGAGATTAAAACCATCCGTCGGGCTTCGGGCATTGATGAGACGTATCTCTACCCCTTTGAGCTGTATTGGGAGATTCAAGATCCGGTGGTCAAGGCAGCCTTCCTGAGCGGGATCCGCGGGCTGCTCGGGCCAATTAATCTCGATACCATGCTTGACCACGTCGATTACATTGCCAAACGGATAGGCACTGAGCACATTGGCATTGGCACCGATTTTAACCACGGCAGTGGAATCGAGGGATTTCAGGATGCCTCCGAAGCATTCAATGTGACCAAAGGTTTGATCGAGCGGGGTTATAGCGATGCAGATATTGCCAAGATCTGGGGGGGCAATTTTATCCGGGTCTGGCGTAAAGCCGAGCAAGCCCGCACCGCAGGCGCATCAGAGGTCTAGCTTTTGGCGCAAAAGAGGGCTTGTGCCTTAATCATCTGGTCTGAAAGGAGACGGGTATGAAAACAAGAATGATCACCGAGATGGGAATGGGCTCAGATGTCCATGGGCGTGATTATACCCAGGCTGCTGAGCGTGCAGTCTTTGATGCCATTCACCATTCAAGTCTGCATTTTTTTAAAGCGCTGGATCGATCGGCCAGAGATATGCAGATAGAACTGATTATTGGTGTGCCAGAGCCGGATCTGGTGGACAGCGCCAGGGTTGCAGCAGCTCTGCCCTACGGAACCGTTGAGATTCGAGTCGAGAAGGGTGGGCTTGAAATCCCAACCGAGGAGGGTGATGCGATTGTGATCGCCAATGCCGGTATTGTTGTCCATCTCGATCTGTAGTGGGACCGGTGCGCCTTAGAGCGTCCGTAATCCTCTGTTTCAAGGCTTGATACTCATGCTTGAGTTCAAAGGGTTTGGGTGAATTGCCATCCCGCGGGGCGCAACGCTGTAACTAGGAATGATCGACATCTGGTGTTTGTACCCATACCGAGCCGCGCCCGCGCCAGTAGGCAAAAGCCAAGCAAAGTGCCATTGCGAGGGCAACGGTCAGCCACACCGCCGATGGACCGGCGGTCTGATAAAGATAGCCGCCGCCGAGGCTTGCAGCGGCCGCTACAACCAGTCCGGTCGCGCCAAACAAGCCTTGCCCAGCGGCAAGCGCTTGCTCTCCGCTCGCTTGGCCGACCGCGAGTTGCGACGCAGGCATGCTCACCGCGTCAAACACAGCATGAATGATCAGTGGTAAGCAGATCCACCAAATGGATTCAATGAAGGCATAGCTGATGATCATCAGCATGGCGACGCCGAGGGTCTTCACCAAAAGCAGCAGAAGGTTTTGTCGCGCCGCATACCCTCCGGCATAGGGCGCGATGAAGATCATGGGTAGGGTGAAAAGGCTCATGGTCACACCAATGTAAAGTTGGCTTGCTCCAAGATCCGAGATGAACAGCGCCCAAATGGCATCGAAGGCGCCTACCGCTAAATAAAAAGCAACGCCCAAAGCAAGGCAACTTTGCATTGCGGGGCGCTTGATCAAGGCGCGCATTGGGTTACGAAGGGGGGACTCGCTGCCTGGAATATCCACCTTGAGTACGAATGGGAAAACGATGACCAAGATCGCGGTCAGGCAATAAAAGGGCAGTGAAATACCGCCGATCTCAAACAAGACCGAGGCGACAATGGGCCCTATTAAAAATCCCACCATTTCCCATGCGGCGAGACGTCCGAGCATCTCTCCTGCTTTGTTCGGATTTAAGACGAAAGCTAACCGGCGCATTGCGGGGCGCACGGCGCCGGCCCCAAATCCCAATAAAACACGCGCCAATATCCAAGCCGCCAGAGAGTCTGCAATGCACATCCATCCTGCGCCGAGAATACTGAGCACCATTCCGAGGCGCATCAAGAGTGGCCCGCGGCCAAGATCCGCCAATCGGGACAACGAAATTTGTGCGAAAAACCCAGCCAAAAAAGCAGCCGCTGTGATGACCCCGATCTCGAATTCAGAGAACCCATAGATTGAACGCAGCTGGGCGAGCAAAGTAAAAATAGCGGCGTAACCGCTCATGAGCACTGTGCTTAAAAGGTAAAGTGGTCGCAAGGTGAAGATGTCCAGAGCGCAGAGCGGGTTAAGGTTTGTGCCAGCGAATGCAGCGCGGCAGTTGGGGCCCGCGGCGGGCTCAGAAGACCGCTGTTTGCAAGCTCAGAGTATTATTCGGATCCATTGGCAGGTTGCAACCTTTGATTCTAGGCGGCGTTTTTGAACCTCGTTTCTATCCTGCTGAAGGTTTGTAGGGTAAACACCGAAGATTTATCCGGATGGAGTTTTAAGACTTCCCCTTCGCTTGAGCGCCTGTAGCGCAGTTTTAAAGAGTAGTGGCACAGCAAATCCTTTGCCGACGCTCTTTGAGGAACCATTAAGTAAGATTTTCTCGCGTAGGCCAATGTCCGCCTTTGCCTGAAAAAGAAGATTGGCAGCTCTTGCGAGCCCCTCTCGAAGGACCGGCACCACCCAACGATACTGGGGGAAAAGCGTTGTCATGATGGTTGAGAGCCAAAGGCTGCGGATCAGCAAACCGGCCTCCATGGCCAAAACAATATCGTCGATCTCAGTCTCTCGAAATTCCCTCATATCCATGCCCGATTCGATGCAGGCATCGCGATACCCCTTGGCCAGTGCACGGCGGTTTACGAGGGAGGGGTATTTTTTAGAACGGGGCTCAGGGTCGTGCAGGTAGCAACCGAGGTCAGCGGCGGCGGGCAGTCGCATGACGCGGTCATAGTCGATGAGCACCAGGTCAGGATTGGCTGAGGTACTCGTGCTGCGGATCATGGTGTTGTCGTACTTGAGGTCTCCATGACCCACGACCAACCGCCCCATCAATGAATTGGGATCAAGCAGACCAAAGATGGCTTCTCCGAGTTGAGCGACGCCTTCAACATCGCCTTCGGTCAAGTGCTCGGTGACCAGTATATCGATGAAGGATCTCCCAAATTGCTGATAGCTACCCAACTCAACAATGCGCTGCTTGGTGGTTTCGTTTTCTACAGAGTCTACGGCGACCGCTTGCTCATCACACCCAAGTTTCTCCGTAAGCCCTTGATCGAACCACTGAGAATCTAAGCCGTGCAGCTCTCCGACGGCATTGCCCAAAGCAGCCGCATAATGTCGCGCCTCGGGTCCGTTCATCAGCGTGGCGTCACCGACGCTGCCTACGATAAATTCTGTGATGCAAACATTCGGCGCGTCCATGTTGTCTTGATACAACAAACTTGCATGTCGAGGGTGGGCGCCCCAGGCCCGTTGCGCTGCGGCAGGTATCCATGGGTCGGAAGTTTTAAAAAAAAGCTCTATTGCTGGGTCTTCACCATGGTTGCCCGGCATTCTAAGTAACAGTGGCAAAATGCCTGAGCTGTCCGCCGCAACTTTAAAAACGGCGGCGCCTGAATAACCCCCGGTCAGAGCGTCGACCCTGATCGCTTGTTCGTCAACTGCGCCCCATGCCGGAAAGATATCGCTCAGGAGTTTTAGGATCGCTGTCGTGTCGCCTTCGGCCAGTCTGGCTCGGTCTTCGTCTCTCAAAGGAACATTATCGCTCAAAGTTATTCTCCTGACTCATAAGGGACAGTATTACGGGGCAGTGCACATGTAAATGATGGACCAGCACGGCCTCAATCGCAGTGTCGAAGCCTCAAGCTAACGTCTTACCCCGAGTTGGGGGTATCAACACTCCAGTTTAAGCCCCTGTCGTCTGAACAAAAGATGCTGCCTTCTAACCCGGTATCGGTATTGGCGACCGACAAACACACTCGATCGCCTGCTCATGCACTGGAGGTCTGCAACTCCAAGGCGGTGGTATAGCTGCGCTCGACCCGGTCACTTTCGAGCGGTAACCTGAGCCTGAAAACCCGCTGTCTTGGGGATCAAATACGCGTGTCCAGTTGGTCGCGACATCTGATACTGTGATTGATCAGAGAATGGCAGTTCTAATTCAACCTGAAAGAATAAATATATTTTGAACAGAAGAACTGGCGTTAATCTCAGCACGAGCGCTGGCTTTGGGCGGCAACTATAAGCTAGCTGTAGAGCATGTTTCATTACCGACGGAAAAATTCGTAACAAAGATAGGAGTAAAACCGCAATCTAAGAATAGCGAGCGCGGCAAATGCGATAATTTGAGTCCGTCAATTTTTGGGTTTTCAAACGAAACCGCCCCTGTTGAAGTGATAGCATCGGGGAAGGTTTAAAATAGGCTTTCAACGATCTAGCCCTGTGCGGGGTGCTGACCACCGCGTATCGTTGCTCGGTAAAGGCGGTTGCCTTCAAGCGGCAACAGTGCAATGTTCTGTATCAAGGTGGCTTGACTGGCGAAACCTACCTAACACAGTCGGCATTTTAGGCGGGAGTTGTCAGAGGGTCGCAGACCCTCGCGCCCAGGCGCCATCAACACAATGATTGGGAATCTAAACAATGAGTTTCAACGGTATTTTAATTGCTAACCGGGGCGAGATCGCTATTCGAATTACTAGAGCGGCCCAAGACCTGGGTTTACGCACGGTTGCGGTCTACTCGGAGGACGATGCATTGAGCCTGCATACGCAGATCGCAGATGACGCTGTTGCCTTAGAGGGGATTGGTGCTGCGGCCTATTTGAATATGGAGGCGGTTATTGGTGCCGCGCAGCAGGCCAACTGTGATGCCATCCATCCTGGTTATGGTTTTCTGTCTGAGCAAGATGCCTTCGCAGAACGTTGCACGGAAGCCGGGATTAAGTTTATCGGTCCCAGCCCTGCGCATTTGCGTTTATTTGGGGATAAAGCCCAAGCACGAGCGGCGGCGGTCGCGGCTGGGGTGCCGGTTATGCCCGGGCTTGATCGTGCGGTGACTTTGGCCGAGGCGGAGGCCTTCTTCGATGACCATCCCGAGGGCATTATGATCAAGGCGCTTGCTGGTGGAGGCGGTCGCGGGACCCGGGCTGTAACCCAAAGGCAAGACTTAGCAGGGGCATTTGAGCGCTGTCAATCTGAGGCGAAGGCGGCATTTGGTCTTGCTGATGTCTATGTCGAATGTTTCATGTCCCGCGCTCAGCACGTCGAAGTGCAAATTATTGGGGATGAATCCGGCGCGGTCAGTCACTTGGGCGAGCGAGAATGCTCGGCCCAACGGCGCAATCAAAAGGTCGTAGAAATTGCACCGGCTCCGGCTTTAGATGAAGCGCTGCGAGTTCGAATCATTGACGCTGCAATGACCTTGGCCAAACAAGAACAGTATCAAAGCCTCGGGACGTTTGAGTTTTTGGTGGATGCTTCCGGAACCGGGCCGGAGTTTGTTTTTATTGAGGCCAATGCGCGGCTGCAAGTCGAGCACACGGTCACTGAAGAAGTCACTGGTGTTGACTTAGTTCAGAGTCAAATTCAAGTGGCGATGGGCGCATCGCTTGCCTCGTTGGGTTTGAGTGATCCAATTTGGCCCCGGGGTTTTGCCATTCAAGCGCGGGTCAATATGGAAACCCTGCGGGGTGATGGCAGTGTGTTACCCGGGTCGGGAACGCTCAACGCTTATGACCCTCCGAGTGGTCCTGGGGTCAGGGTCGATGGCTTTGGCTATGTCGGTTATCAGACGTCCATGGCCTTTGATTCGCTGTTAGCAAAAGTCATTATCTCGCACAAAGCCCCTGATTTTTCCGCGGTCTGCGCAAAAACGCTGAGAGCATTGGCAGAGTTTCGTATCGAGGGCGTCAGTACCAACACTGAGTTCCTGATGAATCTAATCACGCATTCTGATTTTGCGGCGGGTGAGATCCACACCCGTTGGGTTGATGACAACCTGACGACCTTGGCTGCGCCGTCCGAGGCGCGAAGGCGTTTTGTAAGCCCGCAAGCTGCTCCCGGGGGCGATGGGTTCGCCGGCGCTAAGGTGGATACATCGGACCCGCTGGCACTTTTTGCGCACGATGCTGATGTTAAAGCCCGACAAAGCACCGTCCAAGAAGCTGCGCCGGCGCTGGTAGGCCCGAACGGCTCGACCCCCGTGAGCTCGCCGATCCAGGGCACGATCGTGAGTATTGGTGTCTCGGCTGGCGATGAGGTCCGGGCTGGGCAGCAACTGGCGGTAGTAGAAGCGATGAAGATGGAGCATGTGATTGCAGCTGAGCATGACGGCATTGTGCGGCAGGTCACAATGGTCGCAGGCGATGTGGTGCGTGAAGCGTATCCGATTGTCTTTGTCGAAGCGGCGGAAGTGACCGGCGGTGTAACGGCTGAATCAGAAGTCATTGACCTCGATCATATTCGTGCTGATTTGAAGGAAAATTATGATCGCCATGCTTTTACCCTGGATGAAAATCGCGCAGAAGCCGTCGCCAAGCGACATGCCCGGGGTGGACGGATGCCGCGACAAAACATCCAGGAATTAATGGATGAAGGCTCCTTTAAAGAATACTGGCCGTTGATTGTTGCGCGTCAACATAAGCGTCAAGACATCGAAACCCTTCGCGAGCGCACCCCGGGCGACGGTGTGGTGGCTGGCACAGGCACGATCAATGCGGATCTGTTTGGCGATGAAGCCGCGAGGGCCATGGTGGTGCACTATGATTATACGGTTTTGGCAGGCACCCAGGGCGCTCGTAACCATTACAAGCAAGACCGGATGTTTGAGCTGGCCTTGAGGTTTCGTATGCCGATCGTTCTCTTTGGCGAGGGTGGGGGGGGGCGACCCGGTGATGATTCCACGGGTCCTGGTGTTGCCTTTGATACGCATACCTTCACCCAGTTCTCGCAGCTCTCGGGCGCGGTACCGATGATCGGTGTCAATCATGGACGCTGTTTTGCTGGCAATACAGCGCTGCTGGCCTGTTGTGATGTCATCATTGCCACGAAGGATTCCACCATCGCGATGGGCGGTCCGGCCATGATCGAAGGTGGTGGTTTAGGGATTTATACCCCTGAGGAAGTCGGGCCAATGTCGTTTCAAGTGCCCAATGGCGTGGTGGACATACTGGTTGAAGACGAAGCCGAGGCGGTCCGTGTGGCCAAGCAATACTTGTCTTACTTTCAAGGAAGAGTCGAGAAGTGGGAGGCCCCGGATCAGCGCAAGTTGCGCCACATCGTGCCAGAGAACCGGCTTCGGCTTTATGACATGCGTGAGGTTATCGCGACAATCGCGGATGAAGAGTCGGTCCTCGAGATTCGCGAAGGATTTGGCGTCGGAGTGATCACTTGCTTCATCAGGGTTGAAGGACGTCCCATGGGCGTGATTGCAAACAACCCGCATCATCTAGCGGGTGCGATTGACTCTGACGGTGCCGATAAAGGAACGCGGTTCATTCAATTGTGTGATGCGTTTGATATCCCCATTCTCAGTCTCATGGATTGCCCTGGAATGATGGTGGGCCCCGACGTCGAGGCGACCGCCTTAGTCCGGCATTGTGTACGAATGTTTAACGCCGGGGCCAATTTGACCACGCCACTGTTTGGGGTGGTGGTTCGAAAAGCCTACGGACTGGGTGTGCAGGCCATGTGCGGGGCCAGTGCGTTGGTAGGTTTCTTTACGGTTGCCTGGCCGACGGCTGAGTTTGCGGGGATGAATATCGAAGGGTCCGTGAAGCTTGGATATCGCAAAGAGCTAATGGCCATCGAAGACCCTCAAGAACGCGCGGACGAATTTGCTCGGCGTGTGGACCGGGCCTATGACTCGGCGAAAGCCGTCAACGCGGCAGCGGGTGGTGGTATCGATGATGTCATTGATCCGGCAGAGACTCGGTCCTGGGTCGCCGAAAGTTTGAAGCGCCTTCCCCCAAAGCCTGTGCGGACCGAGAAAAAGTACCCTTATGTAGATACCTGGTAGAGCCTTCGCGGGCTCGGCGCTGAGAGTCTCCTGGGTTTCACGCGAGTTGAAGCAGGATAGCGATCGAGTCGAGAGCGTTTCGAGTGGTCAGGAAAACGGGCAGATGCGCGAGATAAGCAGATGGCTCGGGTTACATTGAGCCCCAGTGATTGGGCAGGAATCGTCATTCCAATAACGAGTATGGGTGACCCCTCATGAACGGGCAGCGCTAGGCTGCCCGTTCATGTATCGATCAAGCCTCCTGTTGGGTCGTCTGTTCAGCAGAGTCTTGAGTCTCGGGCAGCTGTACCGTGTAGCCCTTTGCTTTCCACTGGGTGAGGGTACGGCATTTCATGGTGGTCCGATTGCCGGTGTAGTCTCGAACCTTTACTTTGGCGCAGAACTTACCGTCATCGGTTACTTTTGCTTTATATTCCGTAGTTGTGTCGTCGGCGATGGCGGTGCCCGCGAAGGTAGCCATAGCGATGGTCAGTAGTGCGTTTCTTGCTGCGTTTTTCATATCAATTCCTTTTGATGATGTTGGTTTGGGTCTGGTCCATTGGCTTTCCTCAATGGCTTGTTGGGTCATCCACTTGACTAGCAACTGTTTGACTCCCTGGGTCAATTGCAAGGGGTATGCCAAAACTAAAACAGCGAGCAATCAGCACGCAAAAAGCGCTTTTTAACCACATATTTTCTGCTGACGAGCATAAAAGCCTTGTATCCGTGGGTTTGCTTTACCCAAAAGTGTGCGCGCGCACCAATACGGGTGGGGTTTTATGGGTCAGTTGTTCTCGAGCTAAATCGTGATGGGCGGAATGAGGATTCATGGAACAAGGCTAGATAGAGGGAAGATCCGCAGATCCAAAGATACAAAGATAGAAAG
>Ga0315330_10003486_pt1 | contig 10807 bp, 15 predicted proteins | sample M140m34915metaG_FD_203453 | JGI IMG/M metagenome (GOLD analysis project Ga0315330, IMG submission 203453) | Ammonia-oxidizing marine archaeal communities from Monterey Bay, California, United States - M1 40m 34915 | ecosystem: Environmental > Aquatic > Marine > Intertidal zone | place: USA... | reverse complement strand
AAAGCTTATGCACTACGTTATGCAAAAGAATTTCTTAAACTATCGAAAGATGACATTAAAAATTTAAAGAAGGTGAAAGATGGTCGTTTCCTACAAATATCTAAGCTTGTTGCTATCCATTTTACTGGGTTTGAATATCATGATAACCAACGTTCTATGATAAAAGACTCTATAAAGTCTCTTGTTAAAGAAGGTAAACAGATTGCAGCTGTTGAAACTGTAACAGAAGAAGTAGCTAAGCCTGTTATATCAATCCAAGAAAGAATGTTTACGAAGATGATGGAAACATTATATGCTGAGTTTGACGATACTGTTGTCGAAAGCTGGAATGAACAAGACTTTACTAAGAAGTTTGATGCATTCAATGCGATTAAACGACATGGTATTAAAGGACCAGGCGTTAAAATGTTTGCTGATCAAGTAAAACCATTGTATGAAGAATTAAATGATGCATACAATAAAACGTGTGATCAAGCTGTGGAAGGTTATTCGCATTGGTCACGTCCTAATCTAAAGAAAGCAATTAAACAAATCGAAACTATTTTATCTGATATTGAAAAGACACAATTGGCAAACAAAGCTGTACGTAAGACACGTGCTGTAAAACCAAAGTCTTCAGATAAACAAGTGGCCAAGCTTAATTATCTTAAAGATGATAATACAAATAAGCTGGCATCTATCAGTCCACTTCAAATACCAGGCGCAAAGGCTCTTTATGTTTACAATGTTAAACAGAAGAAACTTACTGAGTATGTAACAGATAATACTTCAGGCTTTATGGTATCTGGTTCAACGATAAAAAACTTTGATGTTCAATTAAGTCGAACAACAACTCTTCGTAAACCTGATGATGTCTTACCACAGATCTTAAAGAAAACACAAAAGCAAATTGATAATGTGTTTAAAGGACTTACCACAAAAATCAGTGTGCCAACAGGTCGAATCAACAAGGATTGTATATTACTGAGGGTTATGAATTGAGTGAATTGGAGGAGTATAAAATACTGACGAAGAAAAGATTCTCTGCAGCAGTTGAATCAATCGTCATTACAAAGCGATTAAGTTATATTGATGCTATTACACATTTAGCTGAAGAAAGAATGATGGACTATGCTAACGTAAAGAGGTTACTATCAGATTCCATTAAACAAAAGCTTGAAGTAGAAGCAGCTGAATTAAGATTAATTAAAACTGAAACAGGAAATAAATTACCATTATGAAAGTAGGATTTACTTGTAGTACATTTGATCTATTGCATGCTGGTCATGTACAAATGTTACGTGAAGCTAAAAACCATTGTGATTACTTATTGGTTGGATTACAAGTAGATCCTAGTCTTGATAGAAAAGAAAAGAATCAACCCGTACAAACCATTATTGAACGCTATACACAACTCAAGGCAGTTGGTTATGTGGATGAGATTATTCCTTACGGTACAGAGCAGGACCTTGAAGATATACTTACACTATATGATATCAATATTCGTATATTAGGTGAAGAGTATCGAGATAAGGATTTTACTGGTAAGGATATATGTCGTAAGCGTGATATTGATTTGTATTTTAATAAACGTGATCACAGATTTAGTTCAAGTGATCTTCGAAATAGAGTATGTAACGTAAACAACAAAGGAAATTAAAATGAGTATTATTATCCCATCATCACCAGCAGATCGCCAAACAATTAAAGATGCTATGACAGAGATCTCTAATTCTATGGTACGTATCGAAGGTGAAAAAGCTTTTATTAAAGAAGCAGTTGATGAGCTATCTGATAAAGTTGATATTGAAAAGAAGTATCTAAATAAGTTGGCTCGAGTATATCATAAACAAACCCTTGCTCAGGTCTCTGCAGAAATCGAAGACCTGGAAGCACTATATGAATCTTGCCTTAAGTAGAATGGATCCATTTGAGTCTTACAAACTTTATAATGCGTTAAAGCTTCATTTCGAAACAGATTATGATGCAGTCAAATACCATTATAAAACCAGAGTAAATGCACAATCTTTTTTTAAACGAAGAGATAAGTATTTCTTTGCGAAGCTTGGTAAGACCTATGGCAAGGATCTAACAAAGTATTACGTATCTAATTTTATTAAAGACGTAAAGTATGTAGGTGACATGCTAGGGCCTGATGGCGAAACTAACTACAATGATATGGTAAAAGTTCACGAATCATTGTCGTATAAATTCAAAAATGATATAAATAAATTATCATCAATGGTTAATTCATTTGATGAGATGTTAGAGTGTAGAGATAATGAATATCCTATTGTTATTGATGCACTCTTACAAGAAGAAATTTGTTTAGAAACTGTGGTCATACTTCATAAGCTAACTGGCTTTATGAATAAAGCAGATAAACAAATAACCGAGACTATCATGTGGCCTGATATCTCACGTAAAGTACATAAGTACAATCCATTCATTACTATCGATCGAGATAAAATGATAAAGATTGTAACAAAGTCCTTTACAAATTAGTGATAGTGTGTTATAATATAAATCTATATTATGTATAAAGTGGATAATTCAGACAATACAAATATATACAACGGAGAAAAAATATGTCTTTAAGTAATCTAAAATCTAGTCGTGGCTCGTCTATCGACAAACTCGTTCAAGCAGCTGAAGCTGTATCTCAAAAAGCAGAAACTAAATCTTACGGTGATGATCGTTTTTGGAAACCAACTCGTGATAAAGCAGGTAATGGTTATGCAGTAATTCGTTTCCTTCCACCTAAAGAAGGTGAAGATCTACCGTGGGCCCGTTACTGGGATCATGGTTTCCAAGGTCCAACTGGTATGTGGTATATCGAAAACTCATTGACTTCTATTGGTCAAGATGATCCTGTTTCAGAAGCAAACAGCATTTTGTGGAATAGTGGTCGAGATGAAGATAAAGCACTGGCTCGTGAACGCAAGCGTCGTCTACATTATGTTTCAAATATTCTTGTTATCTCAGATCCAGCCAATCCTGAGAATGAAGGTAAAGTATTCCTTTATAAGTTTGGTAAGAAAATCTTTGACAAGATCATGGATGTAATGCAACCTCAGTTCCAGGATGAAGATCCTGTAAACCCTTACGATTTTTGGGAAGGTGCTGACTTCAAACTAAAAATTCGTAAAGTAGAAGGTTGGGTAAACTACGACAAATCTGAGTTTGGTTCTCAATCAGCTCTGTTTAATTCAGACGAAGAAAAACTAGAAGAAGTATATTCAAAAGTTCATTCTTTGACTGACTTTACAGATCCAAGTAACTATAAGAGTTATGCAGAACTAAAAGCTAAAATGAATAAAGTACTAGGTGTAGAAGCCGGTGAAGTTGCTGAGGCTGCTCCTGTAGCTGCTGCAGTTGCTGAACCAGTGATGGCTGCTGAATCTGCTCCGGTAGGTAATACTGCTGAAGCTGAAGAGGATGATACACTTAGCTATTTCGCTAAGCTAGCTCAAGAATCATAATAACAAAAAATAATAATAATAACCTTAGAGCCCTTCGGGGCTCTTTTTTTGTATATATAATATAGGTTAGTCCACTTCAGCGACTCGCATTTGTTCATGCGTTAAAAGACTACTTCAATCCTGACTAGGAGAAGTATATGAACACTTTAATGTATCGTGGCGCAAGCCAACAAGTAAAAAACACAAAGGTAAACAGCGAATCAAAGAAAACTTATAGAGGAGCTTTTTACAAAAGATTGCCAAAGCAAGAAAGGAAGGAAAGTTTACACACGTATCGTGGTGTAGAATTTAGTTCTTAGTATTATGGGGGAACGCAATGTTCCCCTTTTTTATGTGTATGCAGAATCGGTATTTAATCCGAATCCTCTGCTACGTCCGTTTCCACCTACTATGCTTGTGTTACTAGATTGAGAGTTATCTACATTTGTTATAGTAACTGGTTTTGATTTGAAATTATCCAGGATTGACTTGAAACTAGATTCTAGGCCACTATTAAATTTAGTAAATAATGATTCGTCATTAATATCATCTCCAGATGAAGAACGCGGGGTTATTTCTATTCTACTTCGAGGCGTTGTAGATCTTGGTACATCCATTGAAAAATCATCAGATCCACTAGAACTACCACTTGACATTACTTCACGATAAACTCTTTTATACGCTTGAGCTGGAGATTCTCCACCAGGTACAGCAGCTTTAGTAGCTGCCCATGCTGCAGCACCTACAGCTTTAATAAATGTTTTTAAACCTGAAAATTTTTCTGCAATAAAATTAAAGGTTGATCTAAGTTTACCAGTTAGTGAATCAAATATTTCTGGAATAAAAGTAAAGGCATTATTAAATAAATCTTTAACATAATTGACTGCTCCAGTGACACCATCTTTTAATGATGTCCATACACCAACAATTGAATCAGTTATACCATTAAATATTTCTACGCCTTTTTCCCATGCTGCAGTAAATTTGTCTTTTATCCAGCTAACAGCCATTTGAACACTTTCAAACATTTTGGTATATACTTTTCGTAATTCGTCGACAAAATCAAATTCATCCATTGCAGTAGTATCAAAACCAAAAATACCTAATACCCATGATACTGCAGATTTAATCAGATTGAGTGGCAATCCGAGAAGTTGCGCAGGAAATTCTATAACTCCCGCTTTAAATGCTTCAAACAATGATCCAGTATCTTCAAAAACACTTGTAATTTTATCAAATGTTTTCTTTGCAGCAACAATTACTAGAGTAATGGCTGCGATTGCTAAAGCTACCGGACCAGCACCTACTCCAAAAAATGCACCGATTGCAGTAAGACCTGTCTTAAGGAGTCCCAGGCCTTTAATGATCCCTTTACCAATTGCTATTATTTTACCAGCATTCCATATTGCAAGGAAAGCAACTAAGGGCTTTAATTTGTCCCAGTTTTCTCCGAATGTTTCGAAAGCTCCTTTAAAGTCACCCGATATTATTTTTTCTATAATATCAAATACTATTATTAATGTGTTTACAATGCTATCTATAATCGATTGTAATTTTTCAGGATCAAATATAGCTAAGATTGTACCAGCTAAACCAGCAAAAAATCCTATATTATCTTTAAACTTATTTGCAAGATTGCCTATTCCATCTTTAATCCCTTCAAGGAGTTTACTTTGCTTTTTAGTTGCCTTTGTAGCTTCGCGTTCTTTTTCTGTATCTTCAGCTGCACTTCCAATCTCTTCTTGATTTTGTTGTTCTATAGCAATTGCTTCTTCATCGCCATCTTCTATAGCTTTTTGCAATCTTTGCTGAGAAGCAATAAATTCTCGCCGTAAATCCTCTAATAAATTTAGTTGTGCAGAATCGCCAGATCTAGACGTACCAATTAATTCATCAAGTTGATTAAGTCTTTCCTGCCCTGTTCTATTTCTTTGCGCAATTTCATTTTGCTCTTTTAATAAGTCAGCAATTCGTTGTATGCTTGTTTCTTCGTCTGACATAACTCTTTACCTAGTAATTATTTTCCGAACCAATCGTCGATTAAATTTTTACCATAATATAAAATGCCTAACCAGACAGTAAATAAAACACCGTCAAAATATGATAGACTTTCCCATGCGTTTAGTGGATCCATTTTATTTTTTCTTCCCCATTGCTTGTGTACCAAAGAAAGCAGCAACAATACCAGCAACAGCTACAAAGTATGTTGGTGCCATATCCCCTAATGTTTCTTGTGCTTGATCTAAACCAGCTAATGATGCAATAACAACAGCGAATGGATACAATAACAAACCACCGAGTGCAAACCATGTCATATTACGCTGTGCATCACGCATTGCATCTGCATCTTCTAATTCCTTGCGTCTAAACTCAAGGTATAATGCCTCTTCTTCTTTCGATACTTTACCATCACCATTTGTATCTGCTGGGTGAAAAGCTTCTTTTACTTCTTCTGACATTTAATTTCTCCTTGAATTTTGTTGTTTAATTCTTTCGTTTTCTTCTTTAATATATTCCTGTAATAGCGCAACATAAATTTCTCGTTCCCACGGCATCATATTATCAAGCTCAGTTAAGCTATATCCATGGTGTTGCATCATCGCGAAGTTGGTCTTATAATGGTTGTATAAGCTATCGTGAGAGAGGCTTAACCAAAAAAATTCTCAAGACCTCTTAATTCAATATTATTATCTTTACCACACTTATTACACTTAAACTTTAAATTATATTTTAATGCTGGTAAATCTTGAAAATAACCAGCTAATGATGCAAATTGTTCACTATTTAAAGAATCAACGAAATCTCTTAATTCTTGTCTCTTTGAATCTTTTGCTGAATGTACTTCATCTTCATCATAGATAGAATCTATACAGTCAATTATAATTTCCATCATTCCATCGATTGAGCTTACTTCGTCACCATCTTCATGTTTTTCAAGATCAGAAACTTTAGGATAAGACAATGTTAATCCAACCGTATCAGTTAATGCGATAGTTGAACTTTTCTTATCGACAACTGGCATTTGAATATCATCAAATTTTATAATCTTTTTATTTTCGGCTTCACAGTGTTCGCATTGTGCCTTTACTTCTGTTGTTTCGCCGACTGACTTAGATCTTAGCTTTAAAAATAATGCTTCTAAATCAAACATTGTTAATTTGTTAACATTAAGATCGTCATATACACAATTACTAATAACGTCTTTAATTGCCATTATAATTTGTTTTTGATCTTTCGATTCTAATGCCATCATTAAAATCTTTTCTTCTTTAACTAAATACGGTCTATACTCTACTTCTGTATTTAGTGATGGTACAATTGTTCTATATCTCGCAGCATTTAGCTTTGGTAAAGCCATAATAATATTTCTCCTATAATATTAAAATAATGATCTAAGTCTTTCAACCTTCTTCAATCCACTTGATATTTTATCTGGCAATTTAAGACCAAATGGTAAATTTGGAATTGCTGATAAAGCTTGGGATATTTTCGACTGTACAAAGTTTTCCGGAATATATCGATCATAAGCAAATGTAATGGTTATTCTTTGTACAGTATTTTCTCCAGTGTTATTTAATTCAATAGCACTAATATTAATTGGATAAGCATTTTGTAATCTTATACCATATATATTCTTATCAAAATCGTTTAGTTGTTGTATTGCAATATCAGTTTGATAATCTTTTTTATATCCTACTTGATATTTTTCTGTATCGATAATTGATGACATCCAAGTTTCCATCATATCTTTCATATAATAGTCATTCGTTAATAAAAATGTCATTGTCACATCGTCATCGATAAATCCATTCGGCATTTTAATTGTTTCTTTTTCAGCCTGATAATCGAGTGTGTTAATATTACGTCCAGGCATTTGAGTCGTTTCACATAAAAATGCAATATCTTTTGGATCACTTGCAAAACTTCTAGCATTAACACTTGTTCCACTAGCAAGTCTGCCAATAATATCAAGTGGGTCTAAATTTACTAATGCTTGTGTTGGCGGCGTAAATACAACAAGGAATCGATTAGCTTTTGCTAGTCCATATCTCTTACCGATAGTTGCTTTAAAGTCATCAATTGTAGCCATGTTTATTTACCTGTATATTGTTTGCGAGAATATCTCCAAACAGTTTCTGATTTAACTTTCTTAAATTGTTCTGTTGGTAAGAAGATAGCAATTTCCCATTCAGTCATTGGTACTCTTACCATTCTTCCTTGTATTTGACTCGTTAAATAGTGTTTAAAGCAAGGTTTAAATTCTTTATATTTTTTTACATCTTTTAGTAATTCATATCGCATTTTCATTAGTCGAGTATTTTCACCAATTTTATTTGGTGCAGTCTTCATCAACTCATCTAAAAATCTTGCTCTTACACCTGGCGCTAGGTAATGTAAATTTAATCCATAAAATCCACCTTCAGCTGGTTCAACCATAATCACTAATGGAAACCGATCATAGTATGGTAATGTAGCCTTATGCTTTGGATCATAAAAATACATATACATCGATCCGGCCAGTTCTTTTGAAGTTGGTTCAAGCGCCTTATCTTTTAAAATTGTACGACGATTTACATTACCTAGCTCGGCAACCTTTTTACGGAACCAAAGTTTAGACTTATCAGTCCTTGCTTTAATTCCAGATCGGAATGCTTGTGCTTGTAATGTATCAAATAAACTTGCCATACCTTTATTTATACTACTTCTTCTTGCCTTTCGCAGGACCACTTAATATTTTAATACCTAAACTTTTAAGAGTATCTTCTGTCCATACCTCAAATCTCCACCCTCGACTTTCTGCAAATTCTTTAGCAGCATTCCATTTATCGGTATTCTTAATATACGTAGTTACCTCATTGATATATCTCTTTGTTTGACGTGATGATTTCTTTGGAGGGGTTGTTTCTTTTTTTGGTTTGATTTCAACTAATATAACATCACCTGATTCCATTTTAATAAGTAGATCAACAAAATAACGATGATACTTTTTATCGACTTTATATTTGTATGGTACAACAATTTCTTCTGAGTTCCAAGCAACAACTTTTGGATTGCTTTCACACCATTTAAATGCTTGTCGTTCCCATAAAGATCTATATGTTACCTTTGACGGATCACCTGCATACTTCTCTGGTTTTTTTATTTTGTATTTGCCCGAATAAGCCATATAAATAAAGATATAGTAGTTAATGTATTCTTATTTATAAGGTAAAATAGTATGTCTAAAATTTATGTCTTTCCGGAAACTATCAGAGAAAAAGCTAGCTTTGATTCAGGTTATCCATTTGTTTCTTTTGAATTTGTTAAAAGAGCTTTACCTGAAAACGCATCTGTTTATTTGTATTTGCCACCTGGCTTTTCTGTTCCCGATGGTGCAGCTTATGGCAATGTTGATTTGGGTGCTGTTGGCAGTGGTGTTAGTGGTGCATTAAGTACAGGCGAAAAGGAAGCTATTGCAAAAGAAGCTGTAGGTAAAGTACTTAATGAAGTTGGTGCTGCTTCTGTTTTTACTAGGCAAAAAATACAAGCTGGTGAAGCACTTAACCCTAATACGGTATTACAATTCGATAATGTTGCTGTAAGATCATTTAACTTTACATTTAAACTGGTAGCAGAATCACAATCAGAAGCTAGGCAAGCACTTATTATTGAAAATCTTTTTAGAGCAGCATTATACCCAGAAGTAAAAAATAGATTATATCTTGAATATCCTCCTACATTTAAAATTAAATTTTATCATGGAGATAAAGAAAATATATACATGCCACAAATTCAAGAATGTTTCTTAGCTAATATTACTACAACATATAATGCGGGATCAAATATGTTTCATGCTGATGGCTCTCCATCAGAAGTAGATATGTCGTTAACATTTACAGAAACAAAGGCAATGACTCGATCTGAATTATATAAAAACAATACCAGTAATCAAGATTTTAATGATTTAGGAATTGATTCAATTACAAAAAAAATACAAGATAAAATTAAATCTTTAAGAGATATTTTTTAGGAGTACTTATGCCATTTTTTAGTCAATTTCCAAAAACTACATATGATTTTAATCGTACTGGTACTGTGCAGCAAATGGTTAATATATTTAGATCTGTTAGACTACAGTCTAGTTTATTAAATGATGCTACTTTATATAGACAATATACTATTGAAAATGGTTTAAGGCCTGATGTAATATCTGAAAAATTATATGGTACGCCTGACTATTATTGGACCTTTTTTATTATTAATGATTTTTTACATGATGGACTTCAAGCCTGGCCTATGTCCGAGAATGCTATGCGCGAACATTTACAAAGAAATTACTCTGGAGTAGCTTTACAATTTACTCCTACTACATTAACTAATGAATCTCTAGCAGGAGTAGCTGTAACTAAAAATTCAATTGCTGGTAAATTAGAACTAGGGGCATTTATGTATGGTTTAACCTCTGGAGCCATTGGTAGAATTATAAGAAAAGATTTAGATTTAAATATAGTTGTATTAGATGACGTAATACCCGGTGTTCAAGGGCGTAATCCACAAACAGGAGCAATAGATAGTAGTATTCAAGGAGGTGGATTTAAAACAAATGAGTTTTTACAATCTGAATGGACAGACTCTGAAGGTGTGACGCGAACATTAGCGTCTGGTTCTGACTTTGCAAATACACTAAAAGCAGATAGAATATTTAATTACGCTGATGCACCAGCGTTTTATTATTTAGAAGGTGATGAGGAAGAAAAGGCAGTGACGTCACCAGATATATTACCAGTGCAATCTAATCAAACAACTCCTGTATATTCAGAAATGCAGTGGAATCTTAATTTGCAATCAGAAATTTCTAATTTTAATTTAGATCAATTAAATGAAAACGCCTTAGGTGATGGTAATTTTATCGCAACAAACACTTCAGTTGGTGAGCCATTAATATCGAATGGTGGGCATCAGATTGTAGCCGATGATATAAGCGGTAATATTGTATATAAGTCTAATAGAGATTTTATACGAGATAAAAACGATGCAAGATCAACCATATCGATTATTAATCCTCGCTTTATAAATGAATTTATTGATGAATTTGAGAGAGTACTAAATGCTTAATTCTGCAAAAACATCTGCTGGAGCAGCAATTACTCCAGCATCGTATGAATTAGTTAGTGTTAAATTGACTATGAATAACGATCAAACTATGGAAATAAAGTCACTTATTTCCGAAGTGATTATTAACGAAAGTTTATTTAATTCATCAATTAAAGTAGATTTAAAAATTGTTGATGGCTTTGATTTATTTCAAAAATCTCATTTATCTGGTGGTGAGAAGATACAAATAAAAATAATGCGAAAAGATAATGTAAAAGAAACTTATGGTAATG
>Ga0315330_10003478_pt1 | contig 10820 bp, 6 predicted proteins | sample M140m34915metaG_FD_203453 | JGI IMG/M metagenome (GOLD analysis project Ga0315330, IMG submission 203453) | Ammonia-oxidizing marine archaeal communities from Monterey Bay, California, United States - M1 40m 34915 | ecosystem: Environmental > Aquatic > Marine > Intertidal zone | place: USA... | reverse complement strand
CGAAAAAGACTTTTGGAATACGATGATGTAATGAGTGCCCAGCGTGAAGTCGTTTATAAAAGAAGGAGGCATGCTCTTGAAGGCTCTAGATTAAAACTGGATGTGCTCAATATGCTTTTTGATACCTGCGAGGAAATTGTATTAAACAACAAATCTGCTAATGATTTTAAAAATTTTGAATTTGAAATTATCAGTAACTTTTCCATGACTGCTCCACTTACAGAAGAAGCATTTTTAGAAGGAACCGAAAACGAACTCATACAAAAGCTCTACCAAGCTCTTCTAGAACATTATAACACTAAAACTTCTGCAAATGCCCAAATGGCTTATCCAGTAATCAAAGAGGTTTTCGAACGCCCAGATAACAAATTTGAACGAATTGTTGTTCCCTTTACAGATGGAGTAAAATCTTTAAATGTCGTTACCAATCTAAAGGAGGCCTATGAAACTCAAGGAAAGAGTTTAGTTGATGATTTTGAACGCAATATTACTTTGGCTTTAATTGACAATGCTTGGAAAGTACATCTAAGAAAAATGGATGAATTAAAGCAATCTGTTCAATTGGCGGTCCACGAACAAAAAGACCCGCTACTCATCTACAAATTTGAAGCTTTTGAACTCTTTAAGTCCATGTTGCACGAATTGAACAAAGAAGTTCTTTCCTTTTTGATCAAAGGAGGGCTTCCCAGTCAAAAAGCAGCTAACATACAAGAAGCCAAACGCCCCCGTTCTCAACAAAAACTCAGGACTTCTAAAGATGATGTTCTCAACACAGAAGAAATGGCACAACGCGCTAGATCTGTCGGTGCTGGAGCCAGCCAACCTCAACGCCAAACAATAGAGACTATAGTTCGAGAGCAACCCAAAATAGGACGTAATGAAAGAGTCACTATTAAAAATGTTAGTACAGGGGAAACTAAAACAGTAAAATACAAACAAGCGGAAGTCCTAATCAAACAAGGGCAATGGGTCATTAGTTCATAATTTCTTATTTTTAAACAAAATAAAGTATTAATGGATACTTATGCTGCTGTTTTGTTGTGGGCAATACCCGGTTTTTTAATTCTCGTAGTGATTGAAATTCTTTACGGGCACTTCACAAAAAAACAATCCTATGTTTTTATGGACACCCTAGCCAGTCTTAGTTCAGGAATGACCAACATTCTTAAAGACGTTTTAGGACTAGCCGTAATACTGATCTCCTATCCCTATATCCTCAATAAGTTAGCTCTTTGGGAAATTGAGAGTACCATTGGAGTTTATATAGTCGCCTTCATTTGTATTGATTTTGCTTCCTATTTGGTGCACCTGTTAAACCATAAAGTAAACTTCTTTTGGAACCAACATGTTATCCATCACAGTAGTGAGGAATACAATTTAGCTTGTGCGTTACGTCAAAGTATTTCAAACTTAATCGGTTTTGGTGCTATTTTTCTAATTCCAGCAGCACTGCTAGGTGTTCCCACAGAAATTATCATGACCCTTACCCCTATTCATCTTTTTGCGCAATTTTGGTATCATACTAAACATATTGGAAAGTTAGGTTTTTTGGAGTATCTCATTGTAACGCCTTCACAACACAGAGTTCATCACGCCATAAATCCAATCTATATCGATAAGAATTTAGCTGCAATTTTTTGTGTTTGGGATCGCCTTTTTGGAACATTTCAAGAGGAGTTAGAAAGTGAACCCCCAATCTATGGAACCCTGAAACCTGCTTTGAGTTGGAATCCTTTTTGGATTAACTTTCAACACCTTTTTCTTCTAGGGAGGGATGCTTGGTTTACTAAAAAATGGAAGGATAAATTCCGAATTTGGTTTATGCCTACCGGTTGGCGTCCGAAAGATGTAAGTATCCAATTCCCAATTAGCGCAAGAATGATGGATGCCAATGCTAAATACACCCCTCATTATGACAACGCTTGGAAGACTGTAGCTGCAATCCATTTTGGAGCGCTTGTTGTCATGCTGCTGTTCTTTTTAGCACAGTTTAGTGAACTGAATTCTCTTTTTAAAATAAATTTTGGTTTGCTAATTTTCCTATCCACATTTGGATTTACTGCCCTAATGGACTATCATCGTTGGGCACCTTACTTCGAATTATCTCGCGGTCTGACTTGTTTACTTTTTCTCGGGTTGTTCCAAAATCAGTTTTTAGATTCTATGACAAGCTTGTTTTTTGGCTTTTTGATCTGTTATTTTCTGTTTACCATTGGAATCGCAATTTGGGCAAAAATAAAGGAACCCAATAGAAAACTAGCCCTACAGAATGCCTAAGGCTGCTTTGGATTATCTCATCATTGGCCCTGCCTACCCCTTCCGCGGAGGAATTGCAGAGACACAACATCAGCTCGCACTAGCGCTGCAAAACAAAGGAAAGAGGGTGGAGTTAGTCACTTTTACAAAATTATATCCCAAAATAATTTTTCCTGGAAAAACTCAGCTTAGTCAAGAATCTGCTCCTGATGGACTAATCATCAAATCGCTGTTACATGCCTATAATCCATTAAAATGGTCGCAAGTATTGAACTATATCAAATCAAAATCACCACGTGTGGTAGTGTTTCGATATTATACTCCTTTTCTCGCTTTAGCCTATGCTGGGATTGCTAAAAAACTTCCTGATGGCATAAAAAAAATAGCTCTTGTGGACAATTGGATACCCCATGAAAAAAGAAGATTTGACAAGAAATTAAATGCTCTTTTAGCAAAACAAATGGACGCATTTACTAGCCTCTCTCCTTTTGTTGCAAAACAAATTGAAAAGAACTTTACTGGACCTGTTTGGGCAGGATTTCATCCTATCAATAGAAATTTATGTGCTAAAATTCCACAACAAAAAGCCAAATCAATTTTATCATGGGATGCTGATGTTGCTTATGTACTTTTCTTCGGACTGATTCGAAAATACAAAGGACTGGAACTCTTAATACAAGCATTTGATAGTCTCGAGTTGAAAAAAAAGAATATAAAGCTTTATGTAGCAGGAGAATGTTATGAAAACGAAAACAAGTACATCCATTTGATAGAATCATTAGAACTGCAAAATCAAATAGTTTTAGATTTTAATTTTAAAAACAATTCTCAAATCCAACAATTATTTTCTGCTGCTTCACTTGTGGCTCAAACCTACCATACAGCTACTCAAAGCGGGGTCACTCCCCTTGCCTATTGTCATGAAAAACCATTGCTAGTTTCTGATATTGAGGGACTTAGAACTCCCATTGAAAAAGATCAAACTGGGCTGGTTGTTAAAAAAAAACCCGAGGCCATCGCTGCAGGGATAATAAAACTCCTCGAGAAGCAAGAGTATAATCGTTTTGAGAAAAACATCAAAAAGGCTTCTGGGAAATACAGTTGGAAAAGCTATGCAGATCTGTGGGATGAGTTTGTTTCAAACAGCTAAATTGATTCTTTAGTCAATTGCTCTTCATTTGCAGTTCGAATTAAAGAACTCCACACACTAGAGCCTGTTTTTGAAGCTGGACAAACTTATTTTTACGATTATAATTTTTGGTATGAAGAAATTGGGATTTCCTTTAAACCCAACCTGGAAAAAACCTATAAAATAAACTTAGGCTTTTTAGAAGATCGCTTTACTCTAGAGCGAGGCATTCCAAAGGCCAGGATCCCCAATAATTTTAAAACCAATAAGCTTTTACTTAAAACCTATTTCGTTACAATAATTTAGAACAATACTATTATTTCTAATTTGGAATTCGCAATCGAATTTCCAACAATTGGGTGTGGGGAGAAAATTTTGGTGATGAACACCTCTTTTTTGCCTTCGAAAATGAAACCACATATTTTAAACGTGTCTATTCAAAAGGGAATTGGGCGAAGCGTCTTAAACTTGGAATATCAAGAAACATTAACACTCCTTTTCCGGCCTTTGTAATAAATAATAATTTAAACGTAAGAGGAATTGGAAATCGGGTTCAACGTGGAAGTGCTCTGCTCAGCTTAAGTACAGAATATAGGCACAGTATATTAGAACGCCGATGACTTGCTATTCAAGCTAATGGCTTTTTGGATTTTGCTGCCATCATACCTGCTGGAGTTTCCTTTAAGATTACTTTTGAAAGCGACAATATTAAAGCCTTCAGTGGAATTGGAATCCGTATTATGCACAATTATATTCACAGTGCTACCTTAAGAATAGACTGTGGTTTTTCTATGTTACCTCCCTTTCAAAAGGGACTAGTTTTTGGTATCGGGCAGTTTTTTTAAATTACAATAAATACTCTGTAGACACGAAATTTGACTTTTCAGAGTTCAGCAAACGTTCTAAAATTTCTTTGTTATAGGCAGTGTCTTTTGAAGCAAGAAAAGTTCTTATTGAAAAAGAGCGTAAGGCATCATAAACACTTAGTGTACTTACAGCTGAATTTTTACGTCCTGTAAATGGATAAACATCTGGTCCTCGCTGACAAGCAGAGTTTAGATTTACTCTACATACCAGATTGGCCAAGGTGTCTATAAGTGGTGCTATTTTGGTTACGTCACGACCAAATAAACTCACTTGCTGTCCATATTCTGAAGCGGCCATAGAATCTAACGGTTCGTCTATTTCTTTGTAAGAAATAATCGGAATTACTGGACCAAATTGCTCTTCGTGATAGAGTTTCATACTTTCATTTACCGGATACATCACCGCTGGATAAGAATAGTTTTCTGATAATGCTCCTCCACGTTTATTTAATACCTCAGCTCCTTTACTCTTGGCATCTGCGATTAACTCTTGAATGTATTTAGGTTTTGAAGGTTCGGGTAAAGGAGTTAAAAAAGTATCCTCCCAAGGCATTCCAAATTTCAATTCATCAACAGCTTTAGCAAAACGCTTATTGAATTCATCCACAATAGATTCGTGTACATAAAGAACCTTTAAGGCGGTACAACGTTGACCGTTGTAGGAAAGTGTTCCTGAAATACATTCTTTTATTGTGTGGTCTAAATCTGCATCGGGTAAGATAATTCCTGGGTTTTTTGCTTCTAATCCTAAAACCAAACGCAAACGATTTTTGTTTGGGTGCTGATCTTGAAGCGATACAGCAGAAGAACTGTGCCCTATCAATGCTAACACATCAATAAAACCAGTTTGCATAATGGGTGCAGCAATCTTCCTCCCTCTTCCAAATAGAATATTGACTACCCCAGGTGGAAAACTCTCTTGAAATGCTTTGAGAAGAGGTGCGATTAACAATACTCCATGTTTTGCTGGCTTAAAAATGGCAGTATTTCCCATTATTATTGCTGGAATCAAGAGACAAAAAGTCTCATTTAGAGGGTAGTTATAAGGTCCCAAACATAATACTACTCCTAAGGGACCTCTTCGAATATGTGCGTAAACACCCCCTTGTTGGTCAAACTTTGCGCCCTTGCGATCTAAGTTTTTATAGGCTTCTATAGTATCTTTAATATAATCTACAGTCCGATCGAACTCTTTATAGGAATCTGATTTGTTTTTACAAATTTCCCACATTAGAAATTTTACAACTTCCTCACGATGGAGTTTCATTTTACTAACGAATTGTTCCATACATTTTAAGCGCTCTCCAACTTTCATTGTAGGCCATAGCCCTTGTCCGCGATTAAATGCACTTTTCGCAGCTTCTAGAGCTTCTAGAGCTGCCTCAGTTTCCATGTCAGGTATTGTACCCAAAAGTGTGGGAGCACCATCCGTTGGAATGACAGAGTAGACTTCCGAGGTAGCTCCTTTCCATTTCTTGATTTTGCCGTTGACCAAATATTCGTCAGAGCTTAAAGGTTCAATTTGAAATTCTTTTGGAATAACAGGATTGATTTTATTCATTTTTCTTTTTTCTTTTTCTTAATTATAGCAATCAGATTAAAAACTGAAACAAACTTTGTTTGTCATTCAAATAATAGAATTTGAAGTTATGCTTTTTCATTCGATCTACCAAAAGGGAGAAATCGCTCGCATATTTCAATTCTATTCCTACCACAGCTGGAGCGCTATTTCGGAAATTTTTTTTTGAAAACTCAAAATGAGTAATGTCATCGTTAGGCCCTAAAACTTGTGTTACAAATTGCTTTAAAGCCCCCGATCGTTGTGGAAAATCGATCATAAAATAATGCTTCAATTCTGAGTAAAGTAAAGCACGTTCTTTGATTTCGGGCATACGAAAGATATCATTATTCCCTCCACAAACTAGTACTCCAACTGATTTTCCTGACAACTCTTCATCCATCAGATCTAAAGCAGCAATAGCTAAGGCCCCGGCAGGTTCTACCACTATTCCATCTTTATTATAAACATCTAAAATAGTTTGACATATTTTCCCTTCAGGAACAACGATAACTTTATCTAAATGAGTCTTGCATATTTCGAAAGGAAGCTTTCCCACCTGACGCACTGCTGCGCCATCTACGAAACCGTCCAATTCCTTTAGAGCAATACGTTTGTCTGATTCTAAGGCCAACTTCATTGAAGGGGCTCCACTGGGTTCAATTCCTATAACTTTAGTCTCAGGTGTAGTTTCTTTTATAACTGTTAGCATTCCAGAAACCAAACCTCCTCCCCCTACAGGAACTAAAATATAATCGTAGTTTTTGGATCTTTGCTCAAGCATTTCCAAGGCTATGGTCCCTTGTCCTTCAATAACTACTGGATCGTCAAACGGATGAATAAAGGTTTTGTTGGTTTCTTTTGCAGCTGTAAGAGCAACTTTTTGACAAGCATCATAAGTATCTCCAACTAGTATTACTTCGACAAACTCTGCTCCAAACATACGGACTTGAGAAATCTTTTGCTGGGGTGTTGTTGCCGGCATATAAACTTCACCTTTGAGCTTCATTTTCTGACAAGAAAATGCGAATCCTTGGGCATGATTCCCTGCACTGGCACATACGATTCCGGCATTCAGCTCTTCTTTACTGAGCGAAGAAATTTTGTTATAAGCCCCCCGAATCTTAAAGGAACGAACTTGTTGTAAATCCTCACGTTTTAAAAATACTGAAGCGCTTATCATTTCCGATAAACGCTTGTTGTGTTCTAATGGAGTGACCCTAGTTAAGCCTTTTAGTCTAGTCGCAGCATCTTGGACTCCCTTAAGCGTAGGAAGAAAAGACACTACACAATTTTTTTCATAGCTGTCATCGAGGCTCTAAGCTCGTATCCGATCATCTCTACCGGATGGTAGCGAATGATTTCATTGATATCAATCAATTGTTTATTGTCAACCCCAGTATTTTTTAAATCCAGACCTTTACCAACTACATCACTTTTAATCCCTTTCATAAAATCTGTGAGCAAGGGTTTAGCAGCATGATCAAAAAGATAGCATCCATATTCTGCCGTATCAGAAATGATTCGATTCATTTCGAATAGCTTTTTACGTGCAATGGTATTTGCAATAAGAGGTGTTTCGTGTAAAGATTCATAATACGCAGATTCTTCTTTAATTCCCGCAGCAACCATAGTGTCAAAAGCTAATTCTACTCCCGCACGTACAAATGCTACCATTAAAATCCCGTGATCAAAAAATTCTTGCTCTGGAATTTCTTTTTCTGTAATAGCTGTTTTTTCAAATGCAGTTTCTCCAGTGGCTGCTCTCCATGTCAACAAGTTTTTATCGTCATTTGCCCAATCTTCCATCATGGTTTTTGAAAAGTATCCCGACATGATATCGTCCATATGCTTTTCGAAAAGTGGAGTTAAAATTTCTTTCAATTGTTCTGATAATTCAAAGGCTTTAATTTTTGCAGGGTTGGACAAACGATCCATCATGTTGGTTATCCCTCCGTGTTTTAATGCTTCGGTAATGGTTTCCCAACCGTATTGAATTAATTTGGCAGCATAAGAAGGATCTACTCCTTCTTCAACCATCTTGTCAAAACTCAAAATGGAACCGGTTTGAAGAACGCCGCATAATATGGTTTGCTCTCCCATCAAATCTGATTTCACTTCTGCGACAAAAGAAGACTCTAATACACCCGCACGGTGTCCACCAGTGGCAAAAGCGTATGCTTTAGCTTGTGCTAGCCCATGACCCTGAGGGTCGTTTTCTGGATGAACTGCTATTAAAGTGGGGACACCGAAGCCTCTTTTATATTCCTCACGGACTTCAGAACCTGGACATTTGGGAGCAACCATAATTACCGTTAAATCTTCTCTTATCTTAGTTCCTTCTTCAACGATATTGAATCCATGAGAATAGGAAAGTGTTGCCCCTTTTTTCATTAAAGGCATAACAGCAGCTACAACCGGTGTGTGATTTTTATCTGGAGTAAGGTTGATGACAACATCAGCCGCAGGTATTAACTCTTCAAAGGTACCTACCTTAAAATCATTAGAGCTGGCATTTACAAAAGAAGCTCTTTTTTCTTTGATTGCTCCTTCTCTTAAGGCATAAGAGATGCTGAGCCCAGAGTCGCGCATGTTTAATCCTTGGTTTAGTCCCTGTGCTCCACAACCTACGATGACGATGTTCTTGTCTTTTAAGGTTTCTATGCCCTCCTCAAATTCTGAGGCATCCATGAAACGACATTGAGCAAGTTGATACAGTTGATCTCTTAATGATAGTTGGTTAAAATAATTTGACATGTTCTTAATTAATTGTTATTCTTGAATGTATTTAATATTTCTGAAATCCCCATTTTGGCTTTGGTAACTGAAATCCGTCCCGAACGAACGAATTGAAGTAGCCCATAGGGAGCTAAATCTTTTCTTAATTGTTCAGTTTCTTTTCTAAATCCTGTTTTCTCGATGACAAAAAATTCTGGGGAGACCGTTACGATGGTGGCGTGACTGTCTTTAATAATATTTTGAATTTGACGCTCCTCAAATAAAGAACTTGATTTTACTTTATATAATGCATTTTCTTGAAAAATAGTTTCTTCATCTGTGTGATAAAAGGCTTTGATCACATCAATTTGCTTTTCTATTTGTTGAACTATTTTTCTGACTCGGTCTGCATCTGTATATACTACGATCACAAAACGAAAAACATTTGGTATTTCAGAGGCAGAGGTGGAAAAGCTTTCTAGGTTGATATGACGCTTTAAAAAAATAGCAGAAATTCGATTGAGTAATCCAATATTATTTTCCGCATAAACCGAAATGGTATAGGTGCTGCTTTTCATCTTATCTTAATCTTATATCAGATACACTAGAGCCTGAAGGTATCATAGGAAAAACATTATCCTCTTTTTCTACACAGATCTCTAAAAAATAGGGTTCTTTAGAAGCCATCATTTCTTTTACCGCGACATCTAAGTCTTCTCTTTTCTCTACTCTTTTAGCTTGAATTCGAAAACCTTCCGCTATAGTTACAAAATCTGGGTTTACCATTTCTGTAGAAGCGTACCGCTTATCGAAAAACAACTGTTGCCACTGACGTACCATGCCCAAAAAATCGTTATTTAAAACCACAATTTTAACAGCTACTTGTTGCTGAAATATGGTGCCGAGTTCTTGAATGGTCATTTGATAGCCTCCGTCTCCAATGACAGCAACAACCTCACGATCTGGGGCGCCCATTTTTGCGCCTATTGCTGCGGGAAGTGCAAATCCCATCGTTCCTAATCCTCCTGAGGTGACGTTACTTTTAGATTGGCTGAATTTTGCGTAGCGACAGGCCACCATTTGGTGTTGCCCCACATCTGTCACAATAATTGCATCATTATTGGAATATTTATTGATCATCTCAATGCTTTCTCCCATTGTAAGACCCTGTTTTGTTGGAAACAAATCAGACTCAATTACTTTGTCGTACTCGATTTTATCTAAAGCATCAAAGCGAGCAACCCACTCAGGGTAACTTTTTGAGGCTATTCGTTTCGTAAGCTCTTGTAACGAAATTTTACAATCTGAAAGCAGTGCAACATCTACTTTAACATTTTTATTTACCTCAGCAGGGTCTAATTCTAAATGAATGATTTTGGCTTGTTTGGCGTAAGAATTCAAATCTCCAGTAACGCGATCGTCAAATCGCATTCCTATAGCGATTAACAAATCACATTCATTAGTAAGAAGGTTGGGTGCGTAATTACCGTGCATTCCCACCATTCCTCTGTTTGAGGGGTGTTCTGTTGATAAAGCTGAAAGACCTAGAATGGTCCAAGCTGCTGGGATTCCAGACTTCTCAAGAAATGCTTTGAACTCTTCTTCGGCATTCCCTAAAATAACTCCCTGTCCCCATACCACAAAGGGCTTTTTAGCTTGATCAATCAGGATTAAAGCTTCCTCTAAACTTTCGTTTGAAAGTTCGGGATAAGGGGTGTAGCTACGGATACCACTACACTTTTCATAGCTGTAATCAAATTTTTCAAATTGAGCATCTTTGGTGATGTCTATTAGAACTGGTCCCGGTCTTCCCGAACGTGCAATGTAAAACGCTTTCGCTATAATTTCGGGTATTTCACTGGCCTTGGTAATTTGATAATTCCATTTGGTAACGGGGGTAGAAATTCCAATAATATCGGTTTCTTGAAATGCATCTGATCCGAGCAAATGAGAAGCCACTTGACCCGTTATACAGACCATAGGAGTGGAGTCAATTTGTGCGTCGGCTATTCCCGTCACCAGATTGGTAGCGCCAGGACCCGATGTAGCCATAGCGATTCCTACTTTTCCAGAGGTACGTGCATAGCCTTGAGCGGCGTGAGTCGCTCCTTGTTCATGTCGGGTAAGGACATGATGTAAACGATCTTGAAATTTATAAAGTTCATCGTAAATGGGCATGATCGCCCCTCCTGGATAACCGTAAATCAAATTAGCACCCTCTTCGAGTAAACAACGAACAACAGCTTCTGCACCAGAGATGTACAAACTCTTTGCTTTTTTTTGTTTTGTTTTT
>Ga0315330_10003477_pt1 | contig 10820 bp, 10 predicted proteins | sample M140m34915metaG_FD_203453 | JGI IMG/M metagenome (GOLD analysis project Ga0315330, IMG submission 203453) | Ammonia-oxidizing marine archaeal communities from Monterey Bay, California, United States - M1 40m 34915 | ecosystem: Environmental > Aquatic > Marine > Intertidal zone | place: USA... | reverse complement strand
ATCTTATCGACCGCCCAGAACATTAATCCACCTTATCTATTTAAGGGGCCAGTAAATTTTGCCGGGCGATTAAAACCATTACCAATATAGGAGTCGTTGTACCTAACTCCCTACACCTTCCTCCACCAACGTTCGTTGGACGGCGGGGCGGTTCGCCATCATTTGCACGTGTGCGTGAACCTTGGGGAACTGGGCGGTGTCAACGCCGTCACCTGCGAGCCAGCGGGCGACAGTATACAAGTAGCCATCTGTCACCGTGTAGCTGTCCCCAAGGGCGTAAGGGCCGACGAAGGCGTGGTCTTCGATATATCGGAAGCACTGGGTCATGCTATCTGGCACTTTCCGCTTCATGGAATCCCATGCGGATTCATCATCAGACCATCGGCTGCCGCGGCCTTTATGGGCGTGCGCAACGTGCACCGTGGACGCCAAATAGCTATTGAAGGCCTGCAGCTGTGCAAATGCGAATGGATCATCCATGGGTGCTAGATTGGCTGCAGGATTGGTCTGCGCGATATAAATCAGCGCCGCTGGTGTTTCAGTCAGGATACCTTTGTCAGTGATCAGCGCCGGCACACGGCCCTTCGGATTGACCTTCAGAAAGTCCGCGGACTGCTGCTGATTTTGGGAGAAATCTACCCGGTGTACTGTGTATTCAGCCTCCGCCTCCTCCAGTGCGATATAGGACGCGAGCGCGCAGGAACCGGGCGAGTAATATAAATCGATCAAAACAGGCACTTCTTTCAAACACTGGAACGAGGTGGAAGCCAAGTGTAGCCGCTTCCGCTGGCGGGCAGAAGCTGCACGACATCCTTCACTATGTTTTCATCAAACGTGATTGGGACGATCGGCGCTGGCCACCTATCTCATGGGCGGAGGACCCTTGATGCTTACCCAAATGAGCCGCCGCCTATTCGTCACCGCAGGACCGAGCCTGCCCTTGATGGGTTTCAGTACGGCAGACTCCCTGTTCGCGCCGAAGGCCAAAGCCTTACCCGGATGTCATGCATTCACGAAGGGCAGCCCCCGCCGCGTAGACCACAGCGCCTGTTATGCACTGCTCGCGAAGCATGGTCGCTTGGATAGTGCTGGGACCGCGCGCATGAATTATGGCGGGTTCTCCAGCGCTGATATGGTTGATCTCACCCGCTAGATAGACAACCTGGGCAAAACGGACCTCCAAGCACTCTGTAAGCCGGAGCAATATCCGCTTTGGATCAACTTTTATAACGCTGCAGTGGTGCGTACCGTGCTTGCCGCATATCCAGTCGCGTCTGTACAAGACATTGATACCTAGCCGGGTTTGTTCTCTAGCTGACCCTGGAAAGTCAAAGCTGTCACTGTGCGCGTCCATGCGCTCTCACGCGATGACATTGAGCATGGGATTCCTCGTCCGCACTGGCAAGATGCCCGCGTTCATTATGCCCTGAACTGCGGCGCTGTCGGCTGCCTCAACCTTCGTGCCGGAACCCATGACGCGCGCAGCATCAATATTCAATTGGAGGCGCAAGCCCGCGTTTATGTGAACCATCCGCGCGGTTTAACCTTCGACCCATCGGGCGAGCTTGTCGTGTCCAAAATCTAGGCTTAGTTCTGCGATGATTTCGGCGGGACCGAAAGCGCAGTAAAGCGCCACTTAAGGCGCTATGCAGCACCGGAACTCGGACACCGGTTAATGTCGATCACCGGAATAGCCGACCCCCAGCATGATTGGGCGCTCAATACAGTATGACATCTAGCGTAACCGCCTGAGAGCTACAAAAGCTATAACTGCGAGCGCAAGCGCTAGGCTGAACCATGTGAATGCATATTGTAGATGATCATTCGGAACGGTCGGGCGCGCAGGCCTGGCTGTTAAGCCAGCAGGCGCATTGGTCAGATTAAGTGCAAGGCTTGAGGTGCGTTCTGCCGATGCACCAAGGGCCGAGGCGATTGATTGCGGGTCCAGCCAAAGCCAACGGTCTGGTGGCGTATTGTCTGGTGTAAAGGCAGTTGGCCGGGGCGACGGAAACAATACGCCGCTGACAGTGACGTCGCTTGCAGGCAAGACAGGCGTATCGGAGGGGTCACGCATCCAACCAATTCGAACGATGATCACATCGCCGTTCTCCAATATGAGCGGAGCAGCGAAGTCTGCTCCGACTTGACCGTTCAAAGTGCGTGACACAATGCGCGCGGGGGTTTTGGTGGCCCAGACACCAGTGAAGGTTGCGCGCCTCCATGCATTATCTGCCCCGGGTGTCATTGTCATAACAACCGGGGGTGCGGCCAGGTTGGCATCCAGATTAGCGATGAGGTCCAGCTTTCCACCCCGCCGGTCCAATTGCCAAAGGCCAAGGCCGATCAGCGTCACCAAGGCCCCAGTGACAATTGGGAGAACAAGCAAGCGCTTCATAGGGAGATCATGCCGCGGCAATATTGAACGCCTTTGCACTTCGCTTTGAGTGGGCGCAGCGGCAGCAGCCCAAACACGAAGATAGGCCAATTGAGAACGTGCAGCCAATATGGAGGCGCCGTCGCGATGTCCATCATGATGGCACCAAATACCGAATGTGCGCCTACCACGAGAGTCAAAGTGATCTTTGGAAAATCACAGGAATCCTGGCACCGCAAGTTCAGCCCGCTCGAGAGGCAGGCTTCATTGACGATCAGAAAACCGGAATAAAGCTTGCCATCACGGCATTTCGGACAGGTCGCTACCAAGCGGTATCAGCCGCCCCAAACGTATACGGCGGCAAAGAGGAACAGCCACACGACATCAACAAAGTGCCAGTACCAAGCTGCAGCTTCAAAACCGAAATGGTGTTTATCCGTGAAGTGGCCCGCCTTCGCACGGAACAGGCATACGAACAGGAAGATCGTACCAATCAACACGTGGAAGCCGTGGAAGCCTGTCGCCATATAGAATGTGGACGGGTAAATGCCTTCGCGGAAACCAAACGCTGCGTGGGCATATTCATAAGCCTGGAGCGTGGTGAAGAACGCACCCAGGATGACAGTCCATGTCAGGCCTTGGATGAAATCTTTGCGGTTGCCGTGCAGCAGGGCGTGATGCGCCCAGGTGACAGAGCAGCCAGACAGCAGCAAGATCATCGTGTTCAAAAGCGGCAAGTCGAAGGCATCAAAGGTTTCAATGCCAACCGGCGGCCAAACGAAGCCCGTGGCTTCCTTTGGAAACAAGCTGGCGTCAAAATAAGCCCAGAAAAATGCAGAGAAGAACATCACTTCCGAAGCAATAAAAAGCGCCATACCATAACGGAGACCGACCTGCACAACTTTAGTATGATGGCCGTCGTGTTCCGCTTCACGGATAACATCCCTCCACCAGCCGAACATGACGCCGATAACACTCAGCACGCCAATTATCAACAGCCAGTATGAACCGGCATGCATGACAGCCAGCGCACCAGCGGCCATCAGCAGGCCAGCGAAGGCGCCGATAAGCGGCCATGGGCTTGGATCAACCAGATGAAACGGATGCTTTGGTTCAACGTGGCTATCGGCCATTGGGATACTCCTTAACGGCGCTCGCGCAGGTCTTGCGCAAGCGATGCTGTCGTGTCGGACGCAGTCGCGTCCTTGGCTGGGAAGAATGTATAAGACAGCGTGATAGTTTTCACGTCATCTAGATTGCGTTCATCGACAATTTCCGGATCAATAAAGAAAGACACTGGGAATTCCATAGTCTGGCCAGGCTGCAGGACCTGCTCTTCAAAGCAGAAGCACTGCACCTTGCTGAAATAACCGCCTACCTTCTGTGGCGTCACATTGAACACAGCAGTCCCTGTGATCGCCTTCGTACCCAGATTGGTCGCCTCAAAGAACGCCAGCTTTTCTTCGCCGAGCTTCACGGTGATTTCGCGGCTGACTGGTTTGAAGTGCCAGTTCAGGGTATCACTGATATCGGCATTGAAGCGCACGGTGATGGTGCGTTCGGATTGTGCGCCCGGCGCCATTTCAGCCCGCTGCGTCGTACCGCCGAACCCAGTCACCTTACAGAACAGGTCATAAAGCGGCACGGAGGCATACGCCAAACCGATCATGCCTGCGACAACGCCACCGCAGATCAAGCCAACCCGCTTATTTTTGGCCGTGCCGGTGCTCAACCACCTGCTCCGAGGCCAGCTTGAATGCGGACTAAAGTCACCAAATAAAATACACCAATCAGGCAGACTAATGCGGCCAATAGCGCTAAATTCCGGCGGCGCTTGCGGCGATGCAGCTCTGAATCGCGAGCGGTGGTTTCTTTGAAATTGGAGGGCTTGGGTAAGGGCACTAAATCAATCCAATCGCCCAATCGACCAACAAGCCGGTCAAAAGAAGGAAGAGGTACAGGATTGAAAAGCCGAACAGGCGCTTTGCGTCTTTGTCAGAGTCCGATCGGTACACCTTTGCTGCAAGTGCCACGAACCCAGCACCGAGCACGCCCACAAATATGCCGTAGCCAATGCCAGCAATCCCAATAAACACGGGGGCCACGCCCAGGGGAGCCAAAATCAGGCTATAAATTAGTATTTGCTTAAGGGTTTCATCCCGACCAGCGATCACTGGGAGCATAGGAACACCAGCCCGCGCATAATCGCCAGAGCGATAAAGCGCCAACGCCCAGAAGTGCGGCGGTGTCCAGAAGAAGATAATCAAAAACAACACCACGCCACCAAGAGCGATATCACCGGTGACGGCAGCCCAACCGATCATGGGCGGAAATGCGCCTGCGGCACCCCCAATCACGATGTTCTGGGGCGTGCGGCGCTTCAGCCACATGGTGTAGATGCCGACATAAAACAGGATCGTGAACGCTAATAGACCAGCAGCCAGCCAATTCACAGCCAGCCCCATCAACGCGACAGAGCCTGCCGACAAGATGCAGCCGAATGCCAACGCGGCTTCGGCCGAGACCTTACCTGCTGGGATAGGTCGCTTTTGGGTGCGGGACATGACAGCGTCAATATCAGCGTCATACCACATGTTAATCGCGCCAGATGCACCAGCGCCAATCGCGATGCACAGAACGGCGACGATACCAAGTACTGGGTGGATAGATCCGGGTGCTAATACCAGCCCAACAAGGCCAGAGAACACCACCAGCGACATTACCCGTGGCTTAAGTAGCGCTATAAAATCACGCGCCTCGCCGCCGTCAGCTTCCGCTGGCAGTGAGCGAGCCGGTTGGAGTGATGCCTCAGCCATGATTTCGTTTATGCCTTCCAGAGGAGAAGCCAGCGCTTAGTGCGCCTGCTCTTCCTTGATGATGGGCTGTTCTTCGAAAGTGTGGAACGGCGGTGGGGAAGACACAGTCCACTCCAACGTCGTGGCACCCTCGCCCCAGTAATTATCGCCTACACGCCGACCTTTAGCCAAGGTCCAGATCAGCATGCCGATGAAAAATAAGGATGACAGCCCAGTCATGAAAGCGCCCATGGAGGACACATAGTTCCAGCCCGCGAATTCCGGCGCGTAATCAATGATCCGGCGCGGCATGCCCTGGAGCCCCAGGAAATGCTGCGGGAAGAACACGATATTCACACCAACAAACGTCGTCCAGAAATGGGCCTTACCCGCCCATTCCGGATACTGCCGGCCGCTCATTTTGCCCATCCAGTAGTACATGCCGCAGAAAATGCCGAACACAGCACCCAGTGACAGCACGTAGTGAAAATGGGCCACAACATAATAGGTGTCATGCAGGGATAGATCGACACCTGCGTTCGCTAGCACAACGCCAGTCACTCCGCCTAGAGTAAACAAGAATATGAACCCGATCGCCCAAAGCATTGGCGTTTCGAACGTGATCGAGCCGCCCCACATTGTGGCGATCCAGCTAAAGATCTTCACGCCTGTAGGCACCGCAATGACCATCGTCGCTGCCGTGAAGTAGGCGCGCGTGTTAACGTCCAGACCGACGGTATACATGTGGTGCGCCCACACGATGAAACCTACGAAGCCAATCGCGACCATGGCATAGGCCATCGCCAAATACCCAAAGACGGGCTTGCGCGAGAAGGTCGAGATAACGTGGCTGACAATGCCGAAAGCCGGCAAAATCATAATGTACACTTCGGGGTGGCCGAAGAACCAGAACAGATGTTGGAACAGGATCGGATCACCGCCACCAGCCGGACTAAAGAACGATGTGCCAAAGTTCCGATCCGTCAGTAGCATGGTGATAGCGCCACCAAGCACGGGAACCGCCAGCAGCAGCAGGAAGGCCGTAACCAGCATGGACCAGACGAACAGTGGCATGCGGTGCAGGGTCATGCCCGGCGCGCGCATGTTGAAAATAGTGGTGATGAAGTTCACCGCACCAAGGATCGAGGATGCGCCCGCCAGATGGAGGGCGAAAATACCCATATCAACCGCCATATTAGCGTGCCCGCCCGGCCCCGCTGCTGACAGTGGTGGATAGATCGTCCAGCCTGTGCCAGCACCGCCGCCGATAACGGCAGAGCCCAGCAGCAGTATGAATGCAGGAACCAGCAGCCAGAAGCTGATATTGTTCATGCGTGGGAAGGCCATATCCGGCGCGCCAATCATCATAGGCACGATCCAGTTGCCGAACCCGCCGATCAAAGCGGGCATAACAACAAAGAAGACCATTATCAGGCCGTGCGCCGTGATGACAACGTTCCAGAAGTGACCGTCAGGCGAGCCATCGGCCAGGGTCATCGTCGATACGCCCGGATGCATAAGCTCCGCCCGCATCCACATAGAGAACCCACCGCCAATTAGGGCCGCGATTATGGAGAACACCAAATACAGGGTGCCGATGTCCTTGTGGTTCGTCGAGAGGAACCATCGGACGAAGAAGCCGGGAGTATGATCGTGGTGATCGTCGTGCCCGTGAGCGCTTTCAGCATACGCCATGGCGATAATTTCCTTCCAGGCTTCGAACTAGTTTGAAACGGCGGCGAGGCGTGTCGCGGCGGGTTTCGCCGGCATATCGTCAACCTCGGCATATTCGGCTTTTGCCTGAGCTGCCCATTCTAAGAACTTTGCGTCGTTAACCGCGCGGATTTCAATCGGCATGTAGGCGTGGTCTTTGCCGCAGAGCTCAGAACACTGGCCAAAGAAGCGTGTGCCTTGGTATTCCGGGTTGATCAGCGTCCAGGTTTCATTCAAGCGACCAGGAACGGCGTCCAACTTGAGACCGAGAGACGGCATAGCGAAGTTATGCAGCACGCCATCCGCCCCCCCTGTTACCAGAACACGGACCTTGGCACTAACCGGCAAGTTCAGCGGCACATCGACGGATAGTTGGAGAATATCATCCGGACCAATTTCTGAAGCTGGCTTCATGCGGCTTTCGAATTCAAATCCGCCAATCTTCTGACCCTTGTATTCCTGCTCTGGAATTTCATAAACCCAGTACCATTGTTGACCCGTCGCTTTAATCGTCAAGTCCGCGTCTTCGATGCTATCTGCGAAATACAACAGCTTGAAGCTTGGAATGGCGAGCAGCACTAGAATTAGTACAGGAATACCGGTCCACAGAACCTCAATCAGGGTATTATGCGTTGTGCGCGACGGGGTTGGGTTCGATTTCGCGTTGAATCGAATGACCACATAAATCAGCAGGCCCAGCACGAATAAAGTGATCAAAGTGATGACCCAGAGCAGAATATCGTGTAAGTCCGCGATCGCCTGCGCCGTTGGTGAGGCAGCGTCTTGGAGGCCCATGCCCCAGTTTGTCGGCCGCCCGGCTTCTGCCCAAGCCGCGCTAGATGCGACCGCCGCCCAAAGGCCAACAACCGCCGCTATGCCCCGTACTGCGGCCTGCCGCGCCGCCTGCTTTGCAATTGCCATAGTTCTGCTTTCTCCAAAGCGCTCCACCCGGCGGAGCCCTATCAGACAGGAGACGCAAGTCCCCCACCCTACGCTAACCGTCTGGTCGTACACTATCTGTGGCGCGACCGGAACCTATGCGACCCGATGTCGCTCGATTTCGGCGTCGCCCGCAAATGCGCATTTCGAACAAGACTGCATATTTGTTACTAACGATCTCATCTTATTTTATATACATTAACCGAAGTCGATTTTCACCCTTGGAGACCGCGTCAAAATGGACCCTATCAGCGCAACTGACTGCCTCTTCTTTGAAGAGACTGGGCTTGAGCCCGCCGCCGCCCGCAAAAGCCTGATGGATGGCCTTGCCGGCGCAGATGATGGCGAGCTGTTCCTAGAACGGACAACTAGCGAAAGCCTTGGTTTCGATGATGGTGTACTCCGGGCAGCATCAAATGATGTTTCCCAAGGCTTTGGGCTCCGTGCTGTTGCTGGCGAATTCGCCGCATATGCCCATGGCGGCGAGATTTCGAACGCCGCCCTCGCCCGCGCTGCGGAAACCGCACGCGAGGCCGGGAAAGGCCGCGGTGGCGCATTGGCGGACGGCCCGCACATGCAAAACGGCCGAATCTACGATTCGGCGGACCCAACACAAACACCGGATTTTGCTACCAAAGTCGGTGTGCTTGAACAAATCGACGCGTATCTCCGCATTAAAAACCCCCTTGTAGCCCAGGTTTCAGGCTCGATCCATGCGGAAATGCAGGCCGTGCGCATCATCCGCGCAGATGGCCGGGAAGCAGCGGATTTCCGTCCACTGGTCCGCGTGTCCATATCTGTCACCGTAAAACGCGGCGATCGGATGGAAACTGGCAGCGACGGTCGCGGCGGCCGTATGCCACTGGCACAATTCCTAGAGGAAGATGGCTGGCGTGCATCTGCCGACGAAGCGCTGCGCCAGGCGCTTGTAAAGCTCGAATCTGTGCCTGCACCCGCTGGCGAGATGACCGTGGTCCTCGGCCCAGGCTGGCCAGGTGTGATGCTGCATGAAGCCGTCGGCCACGGGCTGGAGGGTGACTTTAACCGAAAAGGTGCATCCAATTTCTCCGGAAGGATGGGTGAAATGGTGGCGTCCAAGGGTGTTACCGTTGTTGACGATGGCGCGATGCCGGACCGGCGCGGATCGCTCGCGTTCGATGACGAAGGTACCCCAACAGGCCGCACCGTATTGATCGAGGACGGCAAGCTTGTTGGCTACATGCAAGATCGCATGAATGCGCGGCTGATGGGCATGGCTGCCACCGGCAACGGTCGCCGCCAGTCTTATGCGCATCAACCTATGCCACGCATGACCAATACTTTCATGCTGGGCGGCGATATGGACCCTGCCGAAATCTTGGCTTCCGTGAAAAACGGCGTGTACGCAACCAATTTCGGCGGCGGGCAGGTCGATATAACCAGCGGAAAATTCGTATTCTCAGCATCCGAGGCCTACCGAATCGAAAACGGTGAGGTCACTGTCCCCATCAAAGGTGCAACTCTGATTGGAGACGGCCCTGATGCGATGAGCCAGGTGAAAATGATCGGCAACGATATGGCGCTCGACAACGGCATCGGCGTATGCGGCAAATCTGGCCAGGGGGTACCCGTCGGCGTTGGCCAGCCGACATTGCTGATGGATGGCGTCACAGTTGGCGGAACGGCGGCTTAAGCCTCAGCCGCCAATTTATCCCTTACAGCCCGCAAGTCTTTCCACGCCTCCCGCTTTTGTGCGGGTTGACTCAGCAGGAAGGCTGGGTGAAATGTGGGTAAAAGTGGTAGTTCCAACCCTCCAGCGAGGCCCGGGCGGGTCTGGAAATCGAACCATTTACCTCGCAAACGCGTGATTCCTGTCTTCTCGTTCAACAATGTCTGCGCCGCTGGGCCGCCGAGCGCGATAATAGCTCTTGGTTCGACAAGCTCTATCTGGCGCATCAGGAATGGCAGGCACTGCGCGCGCTCTTCCGGCGTTGGTGTGCGATTGCCGGGCGGGCGCCAATAAAGGGTATTGGTAATATAAACATCTGTACGCGCGAAGCCGATGGCAGCAAGCATACGGTCCAGAAGCTTGCCATTCGGGCCAACAAACGGCACGCCCCGGCGATCTTCCTCCGCGCCCGGCGCGTCGCCAACGCAAATGATGCGTGCGCCTGTGGTTCCATCTCCAAATACCGTATTGGTTGCATAACGCTTAAGGCTTGAGCCTTCAAACGCCTCAACCGCGGCCTGTAATCCATCCAAGTCTTTGATCTGATGGAGGTCCGCCAGGTTGACGGGCTTAGCCTCAACAGCTGCTGGCGGCGGCGCGGCGGCGGTTCGGCCCTTATTGCGCCGGGCTTGGGCCAGCGGCGAATCGCCAGTGGGAGCATAGGCAGGCGGCAATTCTTGGCTTGAATCGGATGCAGATAGAACGGCAGAGGCGGCGCTGAACCGGTCATATGGCTCAGGCGAAAGCGCTTCAGTTATGCCCACTTCCAGCTGCCAGCGCAGCATCGCAATCAGCGATTCTCTTGAATAAGCCACATATGGGTCCAAATCGGCCATGGCGCCCGTAAGTCTCCTGCCCTATCTTCTTTCAATATGGAATAACGATACTCGCTTAAGACGTGATTTGGAATGAGGGACGCACCGGATGAGTGATTCAGCCGAACGGGAAAGTATGGATTTCGACGTCGTCATTGTTGGTGGCGGGCCTGCCGGTTTATCAGCGGCGATCCGGCTAAAGCAATTGGCGGAAGAAAAAGGTGCCGAAATCGGTGTTTGCGTGTTGGAAAAAGGCTCCGAAATCGGTGCGCATATTCTTTCCGGTGCCGTGCTGGACCCCATCGCCTTGAATGAGCTAATTCCAGACTGGAAAGACCGCGGCGCGCCCCTGAACACGCGTGTCACAGAGGACAAATTTTACTTCCTGGACAGCAAAGGTGGCCTCCGCGTCCCGAATATCGCGATGATGCCGGCGATGAAAAATCACGGAAATTATATCGTCAGCCTGGGCAATG
>Ga0315330_10003467_pt1 | contig 10833 bp, 7 predicted proteins | sample M140m34915metaG_FD_203453 | JGI IMG/M metagenome (GOLD analysis project Ga0315330, IMG submission 203453) | Ammonia-oxidizing marine archaeal communities from Monterey Bay, California, United States - M1 40m 34915 | ecosystem: Environmental > Aquatic > Marine > Intertidal zone | place: USA... | reverse complement strand
AGGTAGGGATGCTCCGTTCCCGGCCTGACCTGTTCCCCCGGTTATTTGGTTCCCGTTTCCCTCCGGAAACGGTTCGCAACACCCGGATCATGTGGGGGCGAGACATCTACGTCCGCATGCAGGAACCTGTAAGCCGCTTTCGCCGCTCCAAGGCATTCAGTCCACCGTAAAGACGATTTGTGGTACAGGGTACGCCTAGCTCCCCACCTATCCCATACAACCCTGCAACAGGGTCTATTTCAATGAAACGATGAGAGGATTCAAACCTCTTCTTCGTATTTCGAAGGACAAGATGTCTTGATGACATCAGCCTCGATGAAGTAAGAACCATCAGATGATCGGAAAACCCCTTCAGCGTAAACAGTGCGGTTATCTCCTAGACCATTGGAGATGGAAGCAGAATTTGAATAGTCAATAAGAATGTCATAGTCAAGTCCTTCGAGTATGAATGTCATTGATGTTTCATTGATGCTACCATCTCGAATCTCACCGCGTACTGCAACTTGTTCATCGAGATGAGATGACTTGTCCTCCATTAATTCATCAACGGTAAGAGTTGGAGCAGGTGCTTGCAAGAACACTGTCCCAAGTACTGCTATCGTAACAACACCACCGATAAGTAGCAGCCGATTGCGATAAGATAGCATTGTATCGATTCACCCCATTTCGTGTCCATATTTCAACATCTGCTCATCCGGTTCATTGGTGGGCAGAACCAACGGCGTCTGCGATTGTATCAAATTCGGACTGTTGGAGTTTACGATGAAGACCATTAACTATCGATTTTGATAAGCTTGGCCCTTCGAACACGAACCCTGCATATGCTTGTAACAACGTTGCCCCCGCTGTTATCTTTTCCCATGCATCATCGGAATTCATGATTCCTCCTACCCCAACGATAGGTAACTTGCCGTTGGTGTATGAATAGATATGATGAATCATCGCTGTGCTTTGACTCTTGAGTGGTGAACCAGAACAACCTCCTTGTTCTTGATAGATCTTGTCGGTTTCGTTTGGACGTTCAAGGGTAGTATTAGTTGCAACAATACCATCGATTTTGCAAGTGATTGCAGTATCAATAATCAACTCAAGTTCTGATGTTGTCAGGTCTGGTGCCACTTTGATTAACAGAGGTTTCGTTTTTCCATTGTGTTGTTTTGCGCATGCTTCGTTTTTCAATATGCATGCGTCTAGAATCTCCTTCAGATGATCACCATGTTGAAGTTCTCTAAGTCCAGGGGTATTTGGAGACGAAACATTGACGACAAACAAATCGATGTACGGCCATAACCGTTCTAATGATGTTGAATAATCATCTTTAGCATCTGATAGCGCAGTAACTTTTGATTTTCCAAGATTTGCCCATACAGGAATTGTTTGTTTCCCTACTCGATTGAGTCGAATGGCAACTTTTTCACTACCCGGATTGTTGAATCCCATGCGATTAACAAGTGCACGGTCCCGTCCATTTCGAAACATACGTGGCTTGGGATTACCCGTTTGTTCAAGCATTGTCACTCCCCCAATTTCCGAGAATGCAAGACCAATTGATTCCCAACCACGCAATGCCTCTGCACGTTTATCCATCCCAGCTGCCAAGCCAAATGGATGAGTATATTCCATTCCAAAACACTGAATATTGAGGTTGTTTTTGGGTTTGTAGAGGAATCGTAGCAGACTACGAGAGAATGGATTGGAAGAAAACAATCGAAGCAAGAGGAGAGATCTTGCATGTGCTTTCTCCGAATCCTGAACCGCCAAAAGCGGTCTTGAAAACCATCGGAAAATCCTCCCCATGAATACCGGTCGGACCGATATCCTTCAATCCTTGCGCTTGTTAGCATGCATATGGGCGAAAATTCAACCCTTTGGCTTGCGCTCCGAGAAGCTTCACGGCGAATACTTGTCGAACAGAATTTAGTCATACGACTTCCAAAACCTCAGCACGAACAATGGCACAGATTAATTCTCAATATGGGGGATTCTATGCCACAACGCCTTGAATTCCCTTTAATGGAAGCAGGTGATTGTTCATTTCACATCAACGAACACCAAATATTTTCATTCGATTTGGAAGAACCAAACTCTCTAGATACACTTTGGCTCCCGTTTAATTCACAGCAATTAATCGAAGAACTTCTTCAGATGTGTTCAGAATTATTACTTGCTGGATATCCCGGTTGCAGTGGCTGTGGTTATCGAGACGATGAAGAAAAATGGGATGAAGCATCTCACCGCCAACGACTGAAATCTCTGCGTTAATTTTTCCAGATAACATATGTTATCTGTTTTATTTCAAGTCTGGCGAGCCTTCAAGTATTGTCGACAAACGCATTGAAATCATGAGCATCGTCGTCCTCGCTGAGAAACCAAGTGTCGCCGAAGATATTGCAAAGATGCTCAACATCAACAAAAAAGAGGCAACACATTGGTCTGGCGAAGGCATTGTTGTTACATGGGCTGTCGGCCATATGCTCGAACTGAAATACATGGATGATTACAACCCCGACTTCAAAAATTGGAGAAAAACAGCTCAAGATTTGCCGTTTATTCCTGAAGAATTTGAGTTCAAGCCAAAATCAGGATCCACTCGTAAACAACTTACTGCTGTGAAAAAACTCATGTCAGACAAAGCAGTAACCGAGGTGGTCAATGCGTGTGACGCTGCTCGAGAAGGAGAACTGATTTTCCAAACGATTTATCGCTATTCAAAGTCCAAATCCACTGTATCAAGAATGTGGTTGCAATCGATGACCAAAGAAGCGATTCAGCGTGCATGGGACCAAAGAAAATCCTCGAATGAATACCAGAACCTTGCAGATGCAGCATACAGTCGCAGTCATGCAGACTGGCTTATTGGGATGAATGGTTCACGAATTGCGGAAGTGTTTCTTCCAAAAAAGAGAACAGAACGAATATCTTTGGGTAGGGTACAAACTGCGACTCTTGCTATTCTTGTCGATCATGAGATAGAAATATTGCAGCATACCGCAAGACCGTTTTGGGTCTTAACTGCCCAATTTGAAGGCGGCAGCAGTTCTTGGAACGGACGTTGGGAAGGTGGAAAATCCAATGAAGACACGAAGGCACACTGGATTCTTACCGTTGAAGACAAGGAGCGAATTCAAGCACTCCTAGATTCCAAACAAGAAGCAACAGTGACTGAGAAAATTTCTGAGAGTAAAGAACGGCCGCCCCTTAATTTTGATTTGACAACTTTGCAACGACAGGCAAATTCAATGTTTTCGTGGCCAGCAAAGAGGACACTCAATGTTGCTCAATCACTGTACGAACGTCACAAATTGACGACATACCCGCGTACAGATTCACGATATTTACCAACTGATATGATAGAGACAATCAATACAACTCTAAGCAATTTGACCCAACTCGATGACATGAAAGGTTTCATTGAAACACTTACATCTAATGGACTCAAAAACGAGAAGAGAAACTTCAACGATGCGAAAGTAAGCGACCACTTTGCAATCATCCCAACAGGCAACTTACCGACTGAAAGCCTATCAAAAGATGAACAACGTTTGTTCAATATGATTGTCCGTAACTTCATTGCCTCTTGGTATGGTGAAGCGTTTATTGAGAAGCAAAAAAGAACTGCAGACCTGAAAGGAGAAATCTTCACTAAAGAAGCTCAACAATACACAACATTAGGATGGCGGGAAGTCGTCCCAAAGAATCTCACCTTCCCAGAAGGTTGGGGGACAGTTTCCGAAAACTCACCAATGGCTGATATATCATCGCATGAATGGAAGGAAGAAAAATCAAAGCCTCCTGCTCGAATAAAAGAAGCGAGACTTCTTTCCTTGATGGAGAAAGCTGGCAAAGACATCGAAGATGAAGATCTCGCTGAAGCCATCTCTGGAAAGGGGCTTGGCACTCCTGCAACACGGGCGGATACAATTGAAAAATTACTATCAAGAGGGTACATTTCACGCCAACAATCAGGTGCACTTAACGCAACACCACATGGAATCCGTATTATTGAAATCCTACGGCGCATTCCTGTTGAATGGATAACCTCCGCAGAATTAACAGGAGAGATGGAAGCAGCTCTTACCTCCGTACAAAAAGGAGAGATTAAAGCAACGGAATACATGAATTCAATCATTGAACAGACCACCGATTTGGTGGTAAGGGTTCGTGATCATGACCGAAGCAAATTGTTCGAACAGGACGATTCCATTGGCAATTGTCCAAAGTGTCAGTCAACAATCATCGAAACTGCATTGTCGTATACTTGTGAAATGAATGAAGGTAAGGAGAAGGGATGTTCGTTCGTTTTCTGGAAAGATACCAGCGGTCGATGGTTCGACAGGTCAACTGCGAAAAGACTACTTGAACAAAAGGAAATTACTGATCTCCATGGATTTTTCAATAGAAACGGGGAATCCTATGAGACATCTATTGTAATTTCAGATGAAGGTAAAGTGACCTCATCCAAGTCCACAGGTAATCGTGCGAACTCTTCTGATGAAGCATTGTGTCCCTGTCCAAAATGTGACGGTACGATTCGAGAAACTGATACCCATTATGCATGCGATCAAGAGGAATGTAAGTTCTCTGGCGTAGGTAAAGTCATTTGTAAGCGTGAAATAAATCGAGAGGAAGCAAAATCTATCCTCGTCGATGGAAAATCACCGCTCATTCAAGATTTCATCTCAAGACGAGGGAGGCCATTCCCTGCATTCCTTGTTTTGGAAGGGAACAAAGTTGGATTTGAATTCCCTCCTCGGGAAGCTGCTGCTGATGCACGTCGATTTGAAGTCAAACCCGGAGTTGTTGCTGTTTGCCCGAAACACGGAACTGAAATCTTTGAAACTGAAACACATTATCGTCCAAAATCCAGTGCTAGCGGGTGTAAAATAGATATCTCTCGAGAAATCTCAAAGCGTGAAATCACAAGAGAAGAAGCAAAGCAACTTATTGAAAAGGGGGAAATCGGACCATTCGACGATCTCATTGCCAAGAAATCTGGAAACCCATATACTGCAATTCTCTACCTCAAAAAGAACGAACGGGTAGGTTACCGGTTTGCTAAACGCTAGATAGAGAAGAAACTTATTGAAGTTCGGTCCATCGTAGGCAATCATGGACTTCGACTATGATGTGATCGTTATCGGAGCAGGGCCTGTTGGAGGATATACTTCTCGGCTTCTTTGTGAGCGTGGACTATCTGTACTCATGGTCGAGGAACACAATGAAGTTGGGAGGCCATTCCAGTGCGCAGGACTTGTCACACCAAGCGCAATGGACGCTGTAGGAGCCTACGATACTGTAGTTGCAGACGTTGATGGAGCGCTTATTCATGGCCCATCGGGAACACTCGTCCCTGTCGGCCGAGAGGGTGAACTGAGAACATATGTTGTCTGTCGTAAGAGATTTGATCAAACTGTAGTTCAACAAGGTCTCGAATCAGGAGCAGATTTGCTCTTGGAATCCCAGCCTATCTCAGCTGATGTTCAATCAAATGGCGTTGTTGTTGAAATCAAAAACCAAAGAACCGAGGAGACAAAGACACTAAACTGTAAACTTCTAATTGGATGTGATGGAGCTCATTCTTGGGTTCGACGTCGATTCAAGATGGGCTATCCAAAAGAGATGATGGTGGGATTCCAAACCGAAGTCGTAGGATATGAAGGGCACAACCGTTGGCTCGAGATGTACAGTGGTTCAGAAATAGCACCTGGTTTCTTTGCATGGGTTATTCCTTCTGGCAATGGAACGCACCGAATTGGGCTATGGTCAAAGGCTGATCTCTTAGACGGCAAAACTGTTCTTGATTGCTACAATGATTTACTGAACCATCCATTGTGGAAAGACCGTTTTGAGAACATTACAGAAACGGCTCGATACTGTGGCCCCGTCCCATCTGGCATGATTCGTCGTCCATTCAAAAATCGCGTTATGGTGATTGGTGATGCAGCAGGTATGGCTAAACCAACCACGGGAGGGGGTCTCGGCCCAGGTTTCAAACAAATATCATCCATCGCTGACAAACTGGTTAAGCAAATCAACTCAAATCAACTAACTGAGAAAGACCTGAAATCAGTAACAAAATCATCTTGGCCGAAGATGAAAAAGGAACAGGACCGTGCACGAGCCCTTCGTGATCTTCTTGTTTCGACGAGAACTGACGACGAATTGGACAATCATTTTGCGAACTTTGCAAAACCAGAAGTCATCAGCCTCATCAATGAAATTGGAGATATTGAGAAACCTGTCCCACTTGGCCTTGCACTCCTTAAGAAAGTTCCCGCATTCCGTAAACTTGCCCTTCAGGCTGGAGTCAAATTACTCTTCACATGAGGTGGTGCAGCAATGGGCAAATGGTCGATTCTTCATCGCGTGCGTTACCCACCATTCGATGACCGCCGAATCAATCCTGAAGCAGTACCTGTATCGGAAAAGATTTTAGAAAAAAATCTTAACAAATCTGATATCACAAACCGGTTACCACCATACCGGATTGAAAGCGAAGAAGGGTGGTTAATTCAACGACTTATCGTTAATGAAAATGGTGATGAATGGTCAGACCCAACAGACAAGCGTAAAGATTCTCGCCCATTTGTACAACTGATAAAGGAACAACGGAGAGGTTGGTATATTTTACCAAACCAACTCCATGGACATGCACGAAATATGATCAACATAGCAGTAATTTTACTCTTGTCAACTCTTGTGTATTTGTTTATCGAACCAATCTTAAGCGAACTAGGTCTTCCCAGTTTTGGGACAAAAAGTCTGCAAATTGGATTGCTTGATTACCCAATACTCAGTCTCATTGTTGTACCAATATTGATGATTCCTATCGTATTGCGTATTGTTGCTAATTTGATTGATCTAAAACGGCAACAAGATTTTTTCAGAGAATCAATAAACCAACCAATCGTTAAATTCAGTCCATCGATTGTAAGTGGAGAACCACTAACCGGTTCGATACAATTCCCATCAAATCGACCTGATTGGAAATCGATGTCTGTCCATTGGCAAGTTGGTACGTTACCTCCGTCTAGGCAGTCTCTAATCGAACTGTCTCAATCTACAGAAGATTCGCAACCTCCTATCGGCCTTTCAACTCCATTGCCTCACCACTGGGAATCAGGTTTAGATGATGGAACAGCGGGCGGTGAAGATTCTCCCATTGAAAGGAAAGACATTCAAGGAGGTGTTTTCCTGCGTCCAATGAGATTCTCTGGCGAAGGAGGTCATTCGACAATATCAGAGGATGGAAGCTTCGTAATTGACCCGCCCGATCAATTGTGGCCAGGTACAATGAATTCACCCCTGCATAGGATTCATTGGGAGTTTATACTGAAAATTAAACGTGAAAATAAGATGCCACTCTTGTGGGTATGTCCAATTAAGGTTGATTTTGCAGATATGAATGTTAATCTCCAAAATCAAATTCTCAACGATCCGAGGACTGAACAATTCTATATTGGTAAACGTTAGGTTCATGGTCTAAAGATCAATGTACAGCCATGACGAAGAGCCCATTCGTTGCTGTGTTCCTTTCCCTGTTGATGTTGTCTGGATGTTTTGGAAGTGGAGATTCTTACGACACTGATAAAGAAGAAGTGAGTACTGCTGTACCTTACAGCATCCAAGCTTCATGGAATGAAGAGGCAGTAATAGGAGAAATCGGCGAAATCTCAGAGTTGACAATTCTTCTCGTAACGACAGGCGAAGGGAGTTATGAAATTGAGATTCTCGCTACAAGAGAAGGCCAAAGTATCGATGCAAGTAGTTGGTCTGTAAACAAGAAGCCAACATACATCTCTGTCGTTTTATTGCCAGATTCGCCAGGTGAATACAATTTTGAAATAACAATTACACCATCAGAAGGAGATTCGATTGTCATGACCAATTCAGTAGAGGTCCCTGTTCCAGATGAAGGGGGCATCTCTCTCATCATACCACAATATCTCGTTGCAGAATCCTCCGTGATGGTCTTTCAAGGACAAGTCCTGCATCAGTCTATTGAATCATGTAACGTTGTTCTGACAATCCCCGGCGAGGGTGCGTCTATGGATACTTTTGCGTTGTCATTGCAAGATGACGGATCCTTTTCGTTCATCCTTTCTGAATTGGATTTGCGTACTGAATCATTCATCGTTCATGCTGAAGCAAGGTGTGGAGTATTCTCGACATTGGAGGAGTTTCGCAACACAACGATTCTTATCGAAGTGAATAATGACGTTGACGGAGATGAAATCGATGACCAGTTCGACAACTGTCCAAATGGTCTGGGGGAGAATGATGGTTGGGCATCAAGTAGTGCCAGTGATGCTGATCAAGATGGATGTAGGGACTACGACGAGGATCTCGATGATGACAATGATGGTATACTGGATTTCGAGGATGGATGCACATCGACCATTGGATGGATAAGTACTACAGAAAACGATCGCGATCGTGATGGATGCAATGATGTAACTGAAGATTCTGATGACGATGGAGACGGTATTCTCGACGACTATGATGCATGTCTCGATGGTGAGATTAATTGGCCAGCAAACCTATACAACGATTGGGATCAAGACGGTTGCAACGATTTACTCGAAGATGATGATGATGATAATGATGGAGAATTTGATACATCAGACCTTTGCCCTAAGGGTCGTTCAAATTGGGTGATAGATCGTAATGAAATGACTGATTTTGATATGGATGGTTGCTTTGATTCCACTGAAGATGCTGATGACGATAACGATAACGTCGACGACGTTAATGCAACAGGCGCGACTTTGGACTTATGTCCGAAAACACCCCTCGGAGCTACGGATGTGGATGAATCCGGTTGTGCTGCGATTGAACGTGATTCCGATGCAGATGGAGTCAATGACTTAATCGATTTATGTGAAGGAACACCTACCGGGCTGCAAGTCAATACTGCTGGCTGTGCTGATCTTGATGGTGATGGAGTATTCGCAAATGTCGATATTTGTGCAGACAGTCCAACACATTGGACAATCGATTCAGATGGTTGTGCGATTGTTCAAAAACCAGTTCAGTGGACTAATGGGGCTTCTGTGAATGGGCCGATGGATGTGGTTCCGACATTTACAGTACCTACACTTGATGGTACCTTTACGTTCCAGAACAAGTGGACTGGAACCGATGTATATCTTTTCATGTTCAAGTATACCGATAGCAGTGGAAACTCGAATTCAGGAACTTGGGCAACAAATCCAGGGACATTTATTCGAAATTTACCAGAAAATACCCATCTCTTTTATGGTTCCTTCGATTCAACATATCACAGTGATGTACTCTCTCGCAAGAGTGATGTCGAATCGAAATTAAATCCCAGCGAGGAAGAAAAATGGGATGGACGTATCCACTATATTGACATGGATGCGAGTAATATTCAAGGAGGACTTGGTGAAATGATTTCAAATTTCAATAGCCCATTCTTTATGGGTATTGATCGGTTTCAACGTGCAAGAGATACTGGTTCGATATACGCATGGATCTCACAAACAAATGACCCATTCCATTACACCTACGAGCCTCATCAATGGAATGCTGAATTTGAACCTGAAATTCGAATGCAAGATTCTGGGATAGATGTCGTTACCTTGTATGATTTTGAACGACATGCAGGTGGCTGGGGTGCGAATCACAATTCCTACCGGAATGCTACATTTACGTTACCAGATAATTTGAGTTCTTATGATACACTTGAAGTATTCCACGAACATGCTTGCGACGAGAGAAAGAATCGCTATCAGAAAAGTGATGGAAATTACGGCGGATGCCATGAATGGGATTATCTGGCCCACCTCTACATTTGTGATGATGACAATTCTTCCTCTTGTGGAACTGAATTCATGCGATGGATTACAACCTATGGCCGTGAAGGTAGGTGGCTCACAGACATCAGCCCGTATCTGTTCATGTTAGATGATGACCAAGAACGAAGATTTCGGTATAAAGGGGCGAATAAAGGGGATATGACAATCAAATTCTTATTCTCAAATTGGGGTAGTGGTGAACGTGCATTTGATGCTGAATTTGGGTTCACTGGAGGTCAATTTGATGGATCATACAACAATGAGAGTCGATATGTTCGGAGCCTAAACTTTACCGTTCCAACCGAAACAACTCGTGTTGAAATTGTTGCAACCATCACAGGTCATGGTTTCCAACAAGATGATGCAAATTGCGCTGAGTTTTGTGATCATCAACATCATTACTACATTGATTCTCATCATGCATATGAATGGCATCCAATTGTTTACTCAAATACGGGTTGTGAAAACGAAGTGAGCAATGGCGTCGTGGCCAACCAATATGGTTCATGGCCATTCGGGAGGGCAGGTTGGTGCGCAGGACAAGATGTCAAGCAATGGAGCCTCGATATCACATCATGGGTCGATATGAACGGCCAGACGAATGAACTCACGTATCGAGGTTTGTACAACGGTCAGGAATATAATCCAACGGGCGAATCAAGCAAAGGTGGTCGCAACATCGTTGCAGAGATTTGGGTAGTATTCTATACCAATTCAACCGCTTGATGCGGTGGCTGACATGCTACTTCCGGAGCATCGTCAAGAGCGCTAGGGGTCTCCAATTGATTGTAATCGCTGTCCCTTCGAACAGGAACGAATCCTGACCTGCGGATTGAAAGTTGTAATTCGTATTCTGTTGCACTGAATTTTGTTGTACCTGATGCAGAGACAACATTCTCTTCCATCATAGTTGAACCTGCATCGTCTGCTCCGGCCAGTAGGGCCATTTGTGCAATTGCCATTCCCATGGTTGGCCAAGATGCTTGAATGTGAGGGACATTGTCAAGGAACAGTC
>Ga0315330_10003466_pt1 | contig 10834 bp, 10 predicted proteins | sample M140m34915metaG_FD_203453 | JGI IMG/M metagenome (GOLD analysis project Ga0315330, IMG submission 203453) | Ammonia-oxidizing marine archaeal communities from Monterey Bay, California, United States - M1 40m 34915 | ecosystem: Environmental > Aquatic > Marine > Intertidal zone | place: USA... | reverse complement strand
ATATGGCAAATGGTGATATAACCAAAGAATACGAAAACGACAAAATAGAAGTTGTACAAACATGGAGCATACAAGTTCGCAAAGCAACAAAGATTATGGAAGAACAATCTGATGGTTCTAAGAAAGAACTCACTCGTTCATTTCATCGTCATGTGTTGCAGCCATTTAAATCAGAAAAAGGTTCTGATGATAAGTGGACACATACTGCGACAGATATAAGTGGTGAAGATGCAGATGTAAAAGCTATTGCAACAGCAGCTTGGACTGATGATGTAAAGACTGCGTTTAAAACATTTATGGAAAGTCAGACAAGATTATGAGTGATAACGTAATAAATATAAACGGCAAGGATCATAATATTGATTCGATGTCCGACCAACAAAAATATATAATAAAACAAATAAGAGCTTTGACAGCAGAAGAAGAGAAGTTAGCGTTTCAACTTGATCCAATTCGTGTTGCTAAAAACTCTTACACTTCAGCCTTAATAAAGTCTTTGGAAGAAAAAGATGAATTTAAGACGAAGGAAAGTGTTACTCAATAATGTTAGGCTTTAGTGCTTTATCAGAAAACCCTATTAGTAGTGTTAATAAGGTACTAGAGCTTTCAGCATCAATGACAGGTTTAGCCGTTTCATCATCTGCTGCGGCTGGTACTCTAGTTGGTGGAGCTACGTTGTCTGCTGTATCTTTGCAAACAAGTGTTGGCACTCGCATACAGACTGACAGTTCAACTCTTGCGTCAATATCTATAGCATCAGCCGCAGGTGTTTTTATTAGAGGAACAATATCGGATACTGATCTAATATCATCATTTACGCAAGGTGCATCTGGTATTCGTGAAAGATTTGGAACAGTTACTACTAGTTCAAATTTTATACAGTCAGCTATAGGTGAAAAACTATTTGAGGATTTATCAACACAGGACAGCGTAGAGAGTTTTAGTGATCTATCAACATCGTCAAACACAGAAACCTTTACAGATTTAAACACTCAAACCAATACAGAAACTTTTACAGATTTAGAAACATAAGAGGATAAAATGGCAAGTACATTTTCAAATTTAGGCTTGGAACTTCAAACTACTGGAGAGAACGCCAACACATGGGGAGACAAGACAAACGTCAATTTAGAACTTATTGATGAAAGACTCTCTGCTATTGGTGCAATAACAAACACTTCTAGTTTTTCTTTGCCTGCTCCATCAAATGCAACTAAATCTGTAAACAATGGTGCGGCTACTTTAAAGTTTACTGGTTCAGCTTCAGCAGAAGTTGTCGTTACAATGCCAGCAAAGACATTATTATACAATGTCATAAACTCGACTGGTCAAAACTTAAAATTTAAATGTTCCACTGAAACTACAACAGCCACTATTAAAAATGGACAAAACGGAACTATACACTCTGACGGATCAGCAAACGTATTTTTAATATCTACAGTCGCTAACGACTTTGATAATGATGTTACAATTAAAACAAACGATGGTGCAATACTTAAATTACAAACAGGTGACACAGATATTGCACAAGATAATACATTAGGAGCAATAGAGTTTCAAGCACCAGATGAAACAACAGGAACAGATGCTATTGTTGCTGCTGGAAGAATAGAGGTTGCATCAGAGGGTGATTTTTCTGCAACAAACAACGCAGCAACAATTTATTTTAAAACAGGTGAAGATGGTACAAACGCAGGAACACCTTTAGAAAGATTTAGAATTACATCAACTGGTGCTTCTGGTATACTCAAAGATGGTAGCACTTCAACAAATCATTTATTTGTTGGTGCAGGTTATGATTTAAAAATATACCATGATGGCTCAGACTCATATGTTGATGATACTGGAACAGGAAATTTAAATTTAAAAGGAAGTGCTGTTCAATTTTTATCAACTGGTGGTGAATCTATGATAAAAGCAACCACAGATGGTGCGGCAGAATTATATCACGATGGCACTAAAAAAATAGAAACAACATCTGCTGGAACAACAGTCTCTGGTGTTGTAACTGCGACAGGCTTCACAATAGGAAGTGCAGTTATTGCAGAGTCTGAATTAGAACAAATAGACGGAATAACAGCAGGCACTGTATCTGCATCTAAGGTAGTTGTTGTTGACAGTAACAAAGACGCATCTGGCTTTAGAAACGTCACGGCTACAGGCACAGTGCAAGGTGCAGAAGTTACAGCTACATCAGATGAAAGATTAAAGTCTGACATAAAAACGATAGATAACGCTTTAGACAAGGTTATGAATATGCGTGGTGTATCTTTTACTAAACAAGCTGAAAGAGGTATTGGTGTTATTGCACAAGAGGTAGAAAAAGTTTTACCAGAAGTTGTGCATGATGGTGATTATAAATCTGTAGCATATGGAAATATGGTTGGCGTTCTTATAGAAGCAATAAAAGAATTAAAAACAGAAATAGATACACACAAACAAGGATGTAAATGTCATGCCCCTAGCAAGTAGTGGTTCTGTAAATTTAACTACTGTAAGAGATTATTACGGATCAAGCAGTAACAATATGACAGCCTTACTTAAAGGTGGATCTTTTGTTCCCAATCCTACAGCGTACAATAGTGGAACACAAACGACTAATGCCGCTAATGCAAACTCTAATGTTCCTACAAGTGGATCAATTAGTTTAACAGATTTTCGTGGTGGTAGAAAATTAGTGACAAATGCTGCAACTGCAAATTGGGGAAGTATATCTGAGAGTGGCGACACAGGTGCAAGAGGATGGGTTGGTCTTAAAGGAAGTGGTAATCAATGGTATCAGTCTGGTTATAATTATAATTATGCAAATGTTGCAGGAACAGCTAATTATGGTCAATTATTATATATTAATAGATGGGGTTTAGCAGGTCAGAGTGCTTCATGGTCAATTAATTTTAGTGTTAATGTAACAGGTGAATATTATGCTGCATGGGTTGTTCAAGGCAATGGTGGCTCTACAGGCAATGCAACCATAACTGGATCAGGTGTAGCTTCTGGTGGTTCTTCAGGAACTACTTTACCTTTTAATACAGTAGTAGCACTTACACCAACATTAACAGCAGATACCACAATTACAATGACAGGTTCTACAGGAACAGCAGGTGGCGGTGGTGGAGATGTTATATTTGCTTTACTTAGAACAAACTGCAATGCTGACGGACTTACGATTGGAAGCAACGCAGGAAATAATTACTCTTTAATGTAGGAATAATATGCCTTTACAGACTTTAAGATTTAAACCGGGAATTATAAAAGACGATACAAATTATAGTTCTGAAGGTGGTTGGGTTGACAGTGATAAAATACGTTTTTGGAACGGCAAGGTAGAAAAGCTAGGTGGTTGGCAAAAACTTACTACTTCACAATTTGCAGGCAAGTGTCGTGGTTTATTTTCTTGGCGTGATCTAAGTGACAATGCTCTTTTAGCTATAGGAACAAACACACATTTATATATATACTTAGGTGGTGTGTTATCTGATATAACGCCAGTAAGAAAACAGGACACAACATTAGATAACTATTTTACTACAGTTAGTGGTTCTAATTTAGTGACAGTAAATATTGCTACACACAATGCTGTTGCAGGAGATAGAATTATATTTACTACAGCATTTAATCAAAATAATATATCTTGGGATGCTAATACAGAGTTTACTGTTTCATCTGTAGTTGACTCAAACAATTTTAAAATTACTGCTTCAACAAATGCAAATGCTAGTGGTACACCAACAGTCGCAAATGTGGGTTATCAAATACTAATGGCAGTCGGTCAAGAAACATCAGTGTTTGAATTTGGTTGGGGTACTGGTACATGGGATGAACCAAGAGATAGCAGTGAGGGTTGGGATGTTCCGTCATCTGGAGATGGTATTGAAGTAGATGCTAGAACATGGACATTTGACAACTTTGGTGAAGACCTAGTTGCTTCTGTTGCAGGACAGCCATTAATACATTGGGATGCATCTCAGGGGGCAGGAACACGAGCCGTATTTATTCACGACAGTTTAGGAACAGCGACATCAACCCATACGGATAGCAATACACCAACAACAGTTCGTAACGTCATCATGTCAACACCAGACAGACATCTTATTGCTTTGGGTGCAGATGATCCTATGAAGGTTGCTTTTGCGTCACAAGAAACTCTTAGCACTTGGACAGCATCAGCAACAAACACAGCAGGAGATCAGTTATTACAAGGCGGATCTAAAATTGTTGGAGCTAAAAGAACAAGAGGTCAGATACTTATTTGGACTGATACTACGTTACACTCTATGACATTTAGAGGCCCTCCATTTATTTTTGGTTTTCGTGAACTTGCTTCAGGTTGTGGTCTAGGAGGCCCATTGGCTGTTGTTGAAATAAACGGATTAGTTTACTGGATGGGTATAAATCAGTTTTTTGTATTTGATGGTTCTGTAAGACAGTTACCAAGTACAGTCAGTAATTTTGTGTTTGATGACTTTAACCTTGTACAAATAGAAAAGGTTGTTGCAGGATTAAATAAACAACACAGTGAAGTATTTTGGTTTTACTGCTCTGCAAGCTCAAGCGAAATAGATAAATACTGTAAGTATAACTACAGAGAAAATGTTTGGGATGTAGGAACTTTGTCAAGAACAGCTTGGGTTGATGCATCAACATTTAACAATAACATAGGTGCAAGCTCTAATAACTTTCTTTACAATCATGAGATTGGTGTTAATGATGACGAGTCAGCTATGACATCATTTGTTGAGTCTGCCGACATGGATATAGGTGACGGACAACAAGTTGCATTTATACAAAGAATGATACCTGACGCTACGATAACAGGAACATTAAATAGTTTTGTTAAGACAAGAAAAACACCTGCTGACACTCATACGTCAAAAGGTGCATTTGCTATGACCAGTTCGACTAAAAAAATAAATCCTAGAGCAAGGGGAAGGCAGTTTGCCGTTAAATTTGAAAGTTCTGATTTAGGTGCAGATTGGCGTTTGGGTGCAACAAGATTAGACATACAACCAGACGGTGAGAGATAATGGCAACACTACCAAGACCAGAACAAGATGATTTACAAAGTTGGGGATTTAGACTTGTCGATGACCTTGAGAACGAGATAGATAAAATTAACCAAGCAGCAAATACTGGTGACGACACAACAGGGTTTTCTGTTTCAAACGAGACTGATACAAAGAGTTTAAATGTATCAACAGCAAATACTGCGGCAGTTGCCAATGTATTAGCAACATTAATCAAAGCACTTAGAGATAAAGGGATACTAGCGTAATGTGTAAAATAACAGCCCCAGATGATGAACCACAAAGAGGTACAGTAATACAGACTGATGATAGTGGTCGTATTGCAACTATGCCTGTTGGAACACCAGACAGACCTGTAAGTCGTATTATATCAAGAGATGAGTACGATAGGTTAAATACACCACAAGGCAGAAGTGCTGGTGAAGCTAGAGCAGAAATGGGCTTTGGAAGAGAGCAGGATCTTGCTAGACAAGCTATGCAAATAGATCCAAGAGACATTACAGCAGACAGACAAACAGGAATGCCTTCCGCAGCTTCAGTTCAACAAATACTAAGAGGTAGAGAAGAATCTCAAAGAGGTTTGCCAACTTTAAGAATGGGTCAAGATGACATAACAGCTATGGCGATGAGTCAACCTAGTATGCCAATGACACCCACACCCAAACCTTTTAGACCTACGGATTCTGACATAAAAGGAACTGACTACACTACAAGAAGAAACAGATTATTTGAAGGAAGTATTCCTACTCCAAGACCTAGTATGGAAGAACGGTTTTCTCCAACAGTTTCTCAGTTGGGTGATTACGGAGAAACATTTGAGCCAAATTTGAGCCCAATTGTAAGACCTTTTGCAAAACAATACAAAAGGGATCAAGAAGATGAACAGGGTGGTTTACCAACTTTAAGAACAGGTGAAGATGATATTACAGCTATGGCTATGAAAGCAGTAGAGAATATGGAAGCTTCTCAAGAAGAAAATGTTAATAGAAATGTTGGAGGTTTTTTTGATAAGTTTGGTTTAAGTACAAGATTTAGAAGACCTGATATGCCAAAATTTACAGGTAACTCTGATACAGAAGAAAAAACATATCAAGAACTTGCTAACGAAATTGCAAAATTTAATAATCCTGATATGTTTGGTGGATCTTCATTTCCACAGGATCAAGGTAATCGCTCCCAACCTAATAATAAAAATCTGTTCAATGCTTTTAAAAATTTCTTTAGAGCAAGATATAATCGTATGGGTTTTGGTGAAGAGTTAGGAGAAAAACAAAGACCATTTTTAAATCAAGATTCTACACAATTTGCAAATGGTGGTATAGTTGGTTTAAGAAGAGGTGGCAATGGATTTACTAGCAATTTAAAAACTCGTGATGATGATGAAGTTATTGAAACTATTGAAAGTATGAATCAAAATCCATTTATGGGTGGTGGTTCTGCTATAGGATCTGACGCACCACAAGCTGGACAACAGTCAATAAGCATAGGTGAGAAAGCTCAACAAGACAAAGAACAACAAAGACAGGAAAGAATGAAAGATTTGCAGACTGGATTTGAGTCAGCATTTAACGTAAATGTTCCTAATGATCCTTTTAAGGCTATGCAATCAAGAATAAATGACCCCATGTATCAAGACTTTTTAAAATCACAAGACAGTCCAGCAGCAAAATATGTAAATATGTTTGGAAAAAAAGTATTAGGTTACGATGATCCATTTGAAATGTATAAGGCTACGCAAGCTCAACTTGAAAGAAATAAAATTGCAGACGCAATGAGAAACAAAGACAGAGATAGAGCTATGGCAGAAAGTGATATGCAGAAACCATTTGACCCTTGTCCTGAAGGATTTACATATGATAGTGAAGAACAAAAATGTGTGCCTGTTGAAGATGAGGTTGAAGCTGAATTAGGTCAGGAGTTTGTTAGAAACCCTGAAGCTTTTACAGGAGATCCAAATATGTATGGTAGAGTTGGCGGAGAATATAATTTCTTTACAGAAGTTCCGGGACTTATTAAAGCCGCAAACGGAATACCAAGAGGCCCTACAGGAGAAATCAGAGGTCAGGGTGGCCCTAAAGATGATTTAGTTGGCCCTTTTATGTTATCTGATCAAGAATATGTTTTGCCAAAAGAAATGATTATGGCAGCAGGTGGGGGAAATTATGATACAGGTATTAAACAATTAGAAACAATGAGAAAGAATTCGTTAAACAAATATGGCGATTACGTCTGAAAAAGTAGTTCAAGCTACAGGTAGAGATATACCATTAATAATTAAGTTATTAGTGGATATGTACCACGAAGCTGGTATGGGTAAACTCGTCTTGGACAAGGTAGAAAAAACAGTTAAGCTCTGCCTTGAAAAAGGTGCTATCATATTGATAGAGAAAGATAATAAAGTTATTGGTCTTATGGGTCTGCGTATAACAGAATTGTGGTGGTGTTACGATCAAGTATTTATGGATCAGTTTACATATGTTGCTCCTGAAGGAAGAAAAACAAGAGCGATACATAAGTTAGTTAAATTTGCTGACGGACTTGCTAAACAAGCAAGAATACCGTTAATGATTGCAAATTTTGGAACTGTAGATACAGAGCGTAAAAGTAAACTTTATAAACGATTTGGTAAAGATTTAGGAAATACAATTTTATTAGGAGACACAAAAGAATTTTTGTGGAATTAAATTATGGGTGGATTTTGTAGACCGGGAACACAAACTAGTACATCAACACAGACTACTGGTTTTGCACCGTACATAGAGGATATGATTAAGAACCAGTTGATCCGTGCAAATCAACTGTCACAACAGCCGTATCAGCCGTATACACAGCCAAGAATAGCTGACTTTACTCAAGATCAGCTAGATCAATTTGCAGGCATTAGAGGTCTTCAGGGCAAAGGTTTAGGTGCAATTGATGATGCCACAAAGAGAGTAGAAGGCATGGCTGATTATCAACCAAGTCAAGTTACCTCACGAGATGTTGGCTCAAGAGATTTTACTGATGAAGCTCAGAAGTATATGAACCCATATACTGAGCAAGTTTTGGACAGAGTAAGAGACAGAGCTTACAGGGCTGATGATATTGCTAGACAGGGCAGAGATGCACGAGCAGTTCAAGCAGGAGCTTTTGGTGGCAGTAGACAAGCTGTGGCAGAGTCAGAAGCACAAAGAGGTTTGCAAGATAGATTAGCAGATCAGGAAGCTAGAGCTTTAGAGCGAGCATATACAACTGGTGCTAATATATTTAAAGGTGATGCTGATAGAGCTTTACAGGCAGATAGATTTACACAAGCAGGAGATTTAACTGCTGACCGTGCTAATCAAGCTGCAGGACTTCAACAACAACAAAATTTATTAGCACAACAAAAGGGTATAGCAGGTCTTGCAGGAGCAGGACAAAATCTTGCTTCAAATCAATTAGGAATGCTAGGACAAATTGGTGGTCAACAACAAGGCATTAATCAAGCAGGACTTGACATGATGTATCAAGACTATCAAAACCAACAACAATATCCATATCAGCAAATAGGTTTCTTATCTAATATTCTACAGGGAACACCTATGGGTCAAACAACAACCATGACAGGACAAACACCAACACCATCAATGGGTCAACAACTTGCAGGATTAGGTATTACTGGTTTAGGTATCTATGGTGCAGGCGGTGGTTTTAATCCCGGTGGTTTTGCAATGGGGAACTTATTTCAATGATAAATCCAGCACAGTACCAACAAGTTTTACAAAAGATGCCTGATCAACAACTTATGCAGTTGTTAAAAAGGCCAGATAAAATACCTTCACAGTTTATTATACAAGAGATTAACAGACGTAAACAAATGCGTCAGGCTGAACAAGCTAGAAAACAACAGGTGGCTAACGCTGTGGCAATGCAACAGCAACCAGTCCAGACAACGACACCTGAAGGTCAACCTGCTATGGGTATGCAATTTGGTGGTAGATCTGGTTATAGATCATATCCAATGCAGTCTGGAATAGATTTTGGTATAGAATATCCAGATGCCTTTTCACCAAGTTTTTTAAACAAAGCAGATACGCCTTACTATGTAAGCAGGCAGGCGAAAAAACAAGGTAAGGGGTTTATTCCGTTATATGAAAGCAGCGAACAAGCTAGACAAGTTCCTACTAGAAGAGGTGGAGTTAGAAGTATTTTGCCTTATCAAAGAGGAACTGGCCCTTATCAAGTTGGCGATCCTAATATAGCGTCACAAGGTAGACCATTTGGTGTTACACCAGAAGTTACAACACCAGATGGCAAAACATTTACGCCAGTTGCAACATCTAGTGAAGACCCAGATGATTTAGGTAATTTTCCAGAAGTTGTTCTTGATGATTCAGGAATTAAATCTGTTAATGATCAAACCACATCAGAAAATGAAAATTTAGTAAATGACGCAAAACAGAATGTAAGCAAATTACCTGAGTCAAATATAAACAATCAATTTTCTACTATGCTTAGTGAATTAGATACTAAATTAGAAAAAACAAAACAACCTTATAACAGAGATATGTTAATTAATGGTTATAAAAACTCAGAACTTTTTGACACAACAGCAACATCTTTTACAGAATTGAATGATAAGAGTAAAGCAAGAGTTGAAGCATTTAATGCACGATCTGATGAGTTAAGAAAAGCTAGAGAAAAGATGATAGGCGACTTAGAAAAAGAAGGAAGAACAAAAGAGAACATAGTATTTGAAAGTTTAATTACTACAGGTCTTAATCTTATGGCATCTCCAAATGCAAGCTTTACTCAAGCATTAGGTGAAGCAGGAAAAGCAGGATTAGCAACCTTTCAAAGTCTTAGAAAAGAAGAGAAGGACAGAGTAAGACAGAAACACTTAATGGCTTATCAATTAGCAGAACAAGAATTTGCACACAAAAATCAAGCAGATCAACTTGAATCATCACTTGATTTACAGAAAGTTAATTTTAACAAAACGCTTCAGGAAATGGCTAGACAAGAAAAGAAAGACTTTATTGAAGAGTCTAAGCTTGCTAAAGAACTTGAGCAAAAAGATGATCAACTTAATATCATGGCAGATAAGAATGCACTTGAAGTTACTAAAACTAAAATTAATTCTCTCATAGCGATGGATAAACTTGCTGTTGAAAAAGCAGGAATGAACTCTTTAATTCAATACAGACAAGACAGTACAGACTTAGAGAATAAAAAGCTTGATTCAAATGTAACTGTACTTAGCTATATGATACAAAACAAAACTGATAAAGAAACACCAGATGATATAATAAATAAATATATCGCAAGTCAAAGTAACTCTACTGAGTTAGGAAAAGCTCAACAGGATTTAATAAAAGATATAGGTAAAGAATTGGCTAAGAAGGTAGATCTGGAGAGAGCAGTTGATGATAAACAATATGCTGCATCTATATTGGTTACACTGCAAGAGACATTAGAAACTTTTAGAGATTTTAGTTTTGGCAGTGGTGGCGAGTCAAGTATCGTAGATAAAATAAACAAATTGAAGAACTAGTTAAATGGCTGTATTACAAAGATTTCCTGATGGTAAATTTTATGACATAGAGGGTTTGTCTAGTGATAGAGTGTTAGAACTTTATCAAGAAATGGCATCACTGATGCCAGCACCTGAAGCACCCAAACTAGAGAGTAAAGGTATTATTGGAAGAGGTGCAGAGTTATTAGGATCAGGTATTTCAGAGCTTACAGGTTCTACTGCTGAAGGTATACAAACCCTTATAGATCCTTCTGCAACAGATACAGGACTGTTGGGCTTTGCTGAAAGAAGAAGAGAGTCGGCTAGAGACATA
>Ga0315330_10003465_pt1 | contig 10835 bp, 1 predicted proteins | sample M140m34915metaG_FD_203453 | JGI IMG/M metagenome (GOLD analysis project Ga0315330, IMG submission 203453) | Ammonia-oxidizing marine archaeal communities from Monterey Bay, California, United States - M1 40m 34915 | ecosystem: Environmental > Aquatic > Marine > Intertidal zone | place: USA... | reverse complement strand
GCGTTTTATTGGTGATGGTTCGTACCTCACGGGAATCTCAACTGTGAGTAATTTAGAAGGTATCGTAAATAATGGAAATGTATCTTCAAATACAATCCAACTCACAAACGCAGATGTGGGTCTCGTGGCCACTGGTAATGTAGAGGCTGCGCGTTTTATTGGTGATGGTTCGTACCTCACGGGAATCTCAACTGTGAGTAATTTAGAAGGTATCGTAAATAATGGAAATGTATCTTCAAATACAATCCAACTCACAAACGCAGATGTGGGTCTCAAGGCCACTGGAAACATAGAAGCGAACTATTTCGTGGGTGACGGGTCTAGACTCACGGGAATAACAGGTGGTGGAGGTGGTAGTAGTAATCTAGAAGGCATTGTACTAAACGGAAACGTCACATCTCAAACGATACATATACAAAACACCGTGAGTCTCACGACGACGGGCAACGTGGGTATCGCAAATACAAATCCCATGTGTGACCTAGCAGTTGGATCAAACCTATGTGTTAACGACATAAGTTCGAACGTCTTAACAGTGGATGGAAACATTTTGGCGCACCAAATAACTCTCGATAGCATACGTATAACCTCGGGGCAATCCCTTCAATATGTGACTAATTATGGGAATACAACGTCTAACACAATCCAATTCACAAACTCGACAACGGGTCTCGTCACTACTGCGAATGTGGGTGTGGCAAATGCAAATCCCATACACACACTCGATGTGGGTTCAAACTTGTGGGTCGATGATGTGGGGTCAAATGTCTTATATGTCGATGGGAACGTCTACGTGGCTGGTTCTCAGCTCACAGTGGGTGAGAAATTGGGTATAGGAAACACCACACCAGGTCATGATTTGAGTGTGGGGTCTAATTTGTACGTCGAAGACACTGGTTCCAATGTCCTTGTGATAGACGGGAACGCGTCTATAAACTCGACACTCTTTCTCGGTGCGGTTGAACTTGACGTGGTAACATCAAACACCTCCGCACTAACTACTCAATTCACAAACACAAACGTGGGTGCGGTCTTCACCGGAGGCATCGTCATCAATGATGGATCGTACAAATGTAAACACTACGCGTATAGTAACGTGAGCGTACCAACTAATTTCGCAAACGTGGCGATGACGTTCGCATCAAACGTGTTTCATGCGAAAATCACGGCACAACTCACACATGGGAACGAAGAAGTGAGCACGATGATTCTCGATGTTCAGGGCGGTACGAGAAACGGTACGACCTCTTCGCTCAATATAGCATCCGGACCTGGGTCCGTCTTTGGACACAATAATACAAAACCATGGAGTATGAGCGTGGGCACAACACCCACAAAGGTCATACTAGAACCAAGCTCGGCAGGTACGTCGGTGTATGGTGTGGACGTATACATAGAATACAAGTCTTCATCAACAGAAGGTAAGTTAGACTCAATTAGTATAGGTGCGGATACCGTAAAATCTTTTGTATATTAATAGTAATGGCGTCGACGAACATAACTACTTTTCCCGGAAAAGTAGGTATTTCAAACGCAAATCCTACACATACACTTGCTATCGGCTCAAATGTATATGTAGACGATACAGGCTCTAATAAACTCACTGTAACGGGGGTAATCTCGGGCGATGGTTTGGGTATCAGTAATATCCAAACGGTGAATGTATTGGGACTGACTGATAACGTGACAAGAATTGGGACTTTAGAAACTGATTTGGACAACAATTCGTCTCGGATCTCGACAGTTTCTACCGATTTGGCTGATAATTCGTCTCGGATCTCGACAGTTTCTACCGATTTGAGTGACAATTCGTCTCGGATCTCGATAGTTTCTACCGATTTGAGTGACAATTCGTCTCGGATCTCGATAGTTTCTACCGATTTGGCTGATAATTCGTCTCGGATCTCGACAGTTTCTACCGATTTGGCTGATAATTCGTCTCGGATCTCGACAGTTTCTACCGATTTGGCTGATAATTCGTCTCGGATCTCGACAGTTTCTACCGATTTGAGTGACAATTCGTCTCGGATCTCGACAGTTTCTACCGATTTGGCTGATAATTCGTCTCGGATCTCGACAGTTTCTACCGATTTGAGTGACAATTCGTCTCGGATCTCGACAGTTTCTACCGATTTGAGTGACAATTCGTCTCGGATAACGTCCCTCGAGAGTGGGGCGTCCTCGATCTCCGGTGTAAAGACATTCGAAGATGATATCATTTTGGAATCGAATCTTCGGGTGAACGGAAGCCTCACATATGCGAATACCGTGAATATGATCGTCTCGGATCCAATCATAGAACTCGGGGCAAATAATCAACACACAAACGATCTCGGTCTCGTCCTCACCCGTCACGGGAATCTTGGTAACGACTCAAATGTCGCTATATTTTATGATGAATCCCAAGATACTTTAAAAATAGGGTACACGGACAATAGTGCCTCTGAAACAACCCTCACCACCACTGCCACTGGACTCGATGTTTCCATAACTGGTAATGTCGCCGCGGCGTATGATACGGATGAGACCTCTTATTTCGGGAGAGCGGCCGTGGGTTATATGGGACAATCCGACCAGGCGTCATTTTCGCACCTAGATAAGAATACAAGCGCTAATTTTGCGTTGAAACAAGCCGCTTCGGGGGCTACCCACCTTAACACTCCCACGGGACAACACATTCGATTTTCGGTGAACGCGTCCGAGGTTGGGAGATTTACGGGAGGGGGTGATTTTGAAGTGGGTACTAGCGCGAGTACCAAAAAATTAATAGTCGATACATCCGCGTCAGAAGTTCAGATGTATTCCCAAGCTACCGGTTCCACGGCTGGCCCAGATCTGGTATTAATGCGAAATAACCCTAATAACGGAGCCAACAATGAATATATAGGTCAAATTCGTTATGAAGGGCTTAACGACAATGGAAACTCTCTTTTATATGCAAAGACCACGGGTAAAATAAAGACTGCGACAAACGGTTCAGAGAATGGGGTCATAGAGACCATGATCAAGACGGGTGGTTCTAATCGAATAAGTGTCCGACACTCGGGTGCCAAATTTCTCATACAAAAAGGAACAGATTTACAAGTCGGGGAGGTCGCGAATCTTTACGTGGACACGGCGACGAGTCGGGTCGGTGTGAACACGTCGAGTCCGGCCTACACACTCGACGTCCATGGGACTGCGAACGTCGGCACACTCTATTCAACACTCACGTACTCCAATGCCTCGGCGAACATCGTGGCGTGGAACAGTTCGACGAACGAAATCATTGATTCGGGTCTGGAAAAGGGATTCACGGAACATCCGGTGGAAGCCATGGCCTCACCAATACACCACGCAGAGGGACACGGGACCTACGAGGCCGACGCGAGCGACAAGACATATTGGTTTCACTCAACATACGGGTCACCTTTTGATAAGATAGTTGGTGAAAACATGTGGGAAACTGGTGTTAAATGGACATCTTCAAATGTGTACGACAATAGCAACTGGACTACCGATGTCGGTGGTACGAGGCACTACGGTGAATGGCTTCAGTTGAAACTTCCATATGCCATAACACTCGCATACTCAGAAGTATATCCAAGAATTAATCTGTCACCCCGTGGTCCTGGTGCGGGTGTCATTTTGGGTTCGAACGATGGTGACAACTGGTACAAGTTGACTGAGTTCAGTGGAAAGACGTACACTAACGGAGTGGCTACGAAAATAGACGTAAATGCAACGACACCCTATCAATATTTCAGATTAAATGTAAATAAACTCGCAGATGCGGCTAACTCACCCGGAGGATATGTATGTAATGTAAGTGAGTGGCGCCTCTTCGCCGAAAAGCCGGTGACCCGCATGGAAAACGTGCACATCTCCGGAGACCTCTCGAGTGAGACCCTCCAGACGGGGTACATCAAGTGGCCGCGGAAGCCACTCAAGGCGAACGAGTCCGAGGGGTACGTGGCGAGTGCGAGTAGTCAGTTTAACACAGGCGACTACGCATCGTGGCATGCCTTTGAGGATAAAGGTGAATATAAGAATAATATTAGCGTCCCATGCTGGTTATCGACAAATTCACCCGCGACATTTGGTACCGGTGGTGTTGCGCAAATAAGCCGAACTACCGGTGATGATACATTCGCACACGAATGGCTTCAAATACAACTTCCAACATCAATAACTTTGAGTTATTTTGTTATAACCGAGTCCAGATACCAAACTGAGACGCCAAAAAGTGGAAGAATGTACGGGTCAAATGATGGTATAGCATTTACAAAGTTAGCAACATTTTCAGATAAAAGTGGTCTTATTGGTCGTATAGACGTGAATGCGAGTTCCAAGTATAAATATTTTAGATTGGCGGTGACAGAAACACAGGGCAGTCCATCTTACGTCGCCATCAACGAACTCCAACTCTTCGAAGCCGCCACGGGTGTGGGTGCCGCCCCCACGAGTGCCAAGTTGCAGGTGGCTGGGTCCCTCGGGATGGCGAAGGGGAGCGAATTCTTCGCCGGAGACGACGTCGTCATGGAATTGCCCAAGCACGATAGGCCACTCGTGAAGTATCCGGAGATTGCTATGACAGCGAATGATAATTCGAGTACGAGTGGGTACGTGGCGGACCAAAGTAGTACCAATGGTTATGCGGATGGTCTCGCATATAGATTGTTCGATCATTCTACAACAGGTTACCAATCCGGTGGTTCGCAATATTCCGGCGGAAATTCAACGAGTTCCGCACAAACAACTACAGCGACCGATGGGAGTACACATCAAGGTGTTGCTATTACATTAGATTTAGCGACTAAAATTCGTTTGAGTTATGCAAAAATCACATCACACACCTATTATGGACGAACCCCTGTAGAAGGAACGTTCTTGGGTTCCAATGATAATTCAACTTGGGATGTGATAGGAACCTTTGATGGGTTATCGACGACCGCAGCGGGTCAGACACATATAGTTAATATCGCAGATTACGCAACAAAATCGGCTTATCGGTACATAAGACTTGTTGTAACTAAAATACATACATCAGCTGTACAAAATGGTGGTACTTTACTCGAATTCAGAGAACTCGAATACTACGGCACCGAAGAAGGCGACACGTCCGTCGACGTGGTCCACCGGAGCGTCCCGAACAAACCCGGGCAACAGCACCTCGAGGTGTACTGGGACGCCAACGACAGCAATTCGTACAGCTTCGCCGACTCTTCGAGTGTCTATGATCTCTCCGGCTCGGGGGTGACGGGGACCATCACCGGCAATAACGGCTTTGATGCCGAATATAACGCGTGGGTGTTCGATGGGAGTGGGGATTACATCTCTACGACAAGTTCAGGCCTCGGGACGGGTGGTGCTTTCGACCACTCGTTCGCATTTTGGTTTAAGATTAATCGAAACATTACGAATAATGATTATGTCGTAACATTCGGTGAAGAAACAAATGACAACATGATAGCCGTAAACATTTCTGGAAACACCTTGATTCACTTTGATAATTGGGGTCGAGGTGTTATCACGGGTGATATCGTTCGATTAGGTACGTGGTATCACGTCGCGTGTACACACGCGGGTTCGGCGACGGGTGACATTAATAATCAACTCATCTATGTAAACGGTGTAAGACAAACTACATCAGCTACCGGAACAGGTACACTTGCGTTTACGTCTAATAAAATCACGATCGGGGCGAGACCCGGAGGTGGCACACCCACCGCGTTTTTAGATGGTGCAGTGTCCAATGTTCGTTTCTTCAAGGGTAAAGCCCTCAACGCCGACCAGGTCCGCGAACTCTACGAGTACGACGCCCCCCGTTTTGGACATCGCCAAAATTTGGTGAGTTTGCACAAAGGGAACTTGGGGGTGGGGGTGGCCCACCCGACGTCTCGGTTCGAGGTGGCCGGGGCAGATGGGATCCAAGAGTATCCACCGAAGGCGATGACTGGTTATGAGACCTACATCGAGGGTCACGGGGTGTTTAGGGCGTATGCTAACTCAGAACAGAATGGTGCAGCGTGGAAAGCGTTCAATAAAACAGATGCCACCGGAGAAGGTTGGGTAACTGATATTGATGAATTCGTCGCAGACACTGGATACTCGAATACGTCGACGGCAACCACGAACACGATATTCGGACGATGTTCATTCTTGGCCATTGAAACACCGGGCTTGATAAAACTTGAAAAAATTAGAATCCAACCCGATGTGAACAACTCTGGTTCACCTGATGCACATGACCTTGGTATGCCAAAGGATTTTCAAATTTGGGCGAGAAAGGGTGGCACGGAGTGGACCCAAATCGCTGGTTATACCGACCAAATATTTTTGTATCTCACCGGCTCCACTGAATATTATGATGTCAATGTCAATGACTATTATTCCGAATTCGCTATTGTCGTGACGCGCACACACACGTCATCGAGTTATTCCTGGACCGGTGGTACGAGTCAATTCACGAGAGCGTCAATTGGCGAATGGAGTCTCTTCGGCACCCCCGCCCCCTCCGGTTTGGAGGACGGCCACATGACCCTCGGCAAAGCCCTCACCCTCCCGAGAGTGTCGGGACACCCCGCCGGGGCCGAGACCCCACGGGCGGAGTCCCTGGTGGTTCACTACGACACCACGGTGGATAGTGTGGTCTCGGGGAGTACGGTGGTGGACGTGAGTGGGAATGGCATCAACGGAACTTTGACGAATGGGGCGGCGTACTCGTCGACGGACCGGGCGTTGACGTTTGATGGGACGGATGATCATATTGGTTCGACGTTGAATAATCCATCGGGGGCGTGGGTACACTCAGTGAGTTTCTGGATGAAACCGAGTCAAGACCAATCTACGTTGGGTGCAACTTATGAAAACGTATTTCAGATAGGAAATGCTGGTGCAAACGGTCAGTATTCAGGGTTTGAATATTATAATAACTATGCCCATTGGTATTTTTACGGTCCTAGAACCAATTTTTCAGGGAACATATTTAGTGCAAACAAATGGGTACATATTGCTCTAGCGACAGATGGTACAACCGTGTCAATATATTTAGATGGCGCGCTGAAAGTGAGTGATTCTCCATTTAGTTCCACAACCCTCAATCTTGCCGCAAACGCATATTTACACATAGGAAAAGATGGTACGAGAAATAGAGCGCCATGGGGTGGTTCCATCTCCAACTTCAAAATCTGGGGAGGGGTCGCCCTCACCGCCGAAGAGGTCGCCATGGAGTACGCCCTCGGACGCACCGGGAAGTCCCTGAATCTCACCGATACGAGCCTGTGTCTAGGGGGGACCGTGCCGAGGGCACAGTTGGATGTGAGGGGAACTGGTATGTTTGATGGTCGCGTGGGGATTGGTTCGTTGTCTCCTACCGGACAATTACAAATAACATCGTCGACGAGTGGTGGTGTGAACGCAGATACCATGGATACACAATTGGTATTGGCTTCTACAGGAGATAATTATAACCCGGGAAGTGTGGGTGCTGGTATAATGTTTGCACAAAGGTGGTATAATGCTGCGTCTTCGGTCGCTGGATGTTGTGGTATTTACAGTGTAAAACGTTCTGGTAATGGCGCTTATGGTGGTGATATGGCCTTTTATACCGGTCCACCATCTGGAAATTACAACATGACTGAAAAGATGCGTATAATGAGCAGTGGCAGCGTCGGCATCGGGACGACGAGTCCGGCTACAAAATTACATGTTGAACATTATGGAAGTGCCATTGGCGATTTCGAAGGTATACGAATAGCGAATCATGCAACAAATTTACACGCTACAAGTCGACCCGCATACGAATTTGTGGTGAGTGATATCAACTCTGGTACAGGAATAGGACACGGTAAGTTTGCCATTGGATATCGTGACACAACGTCGGCATCGAGAACTGATAGACTCGTGATAGATAATTCCGGCAACGTCGGCATCGGGACGGCGAGTCCCACGAAGAAACTACAAGTATATACGAGCGCCAGTGAGGGTAACACACAGCTCCTGTTACAATCCGCCACTCGGTACTCATCCTTACACATGAAAGACAGTGGGGGTGGTATCATCGCACAAAACGATGAAGGTACCTTTCGGCTGATCACCGGGTACGACGCGAGCGATTCGGGGGGTACGGAAAAGTTTCGGGTGACGGGTTCTGGAAACGTCGGCATCGGGACGGCGACGGTGCCGCTGAAATTCGAAGTTCATGACAGCTCGGCCGGGTTCGCTGTTGATGTGAGTAATAGCGGAGGACCAATTGTAGGTAACCATCGCGCTACAGCTGATAGCCTATCCATGATAAGTTTAGGGAGTGTAAATATATGTAGTGACGCAAACGGCAACAGTACTGGTAAAAACATAGACTTTAGAACCAACTCGTTTTCGGATGGAGGTACGCTTTTGATGCGGATTCAAGACGACGGCAACGTCGGCATCGGTAACACCAATCCTGGGTACAAGTTGGATGTCAATGGTACATTTCGTGCTACAACTGGTACTTTTAGTGGTGTCGTCACCATGAGAGGTCAACAAGATAATGCAGATGGATCAGACCGGGCAGGTTATTGGAATTACGATAATAAAGTTGCTCTTGTTCTCGAACCGGCGGCTAATGACGGCGCCGTGGCTATTTTGTTTCCATCACAGGGTAATAAGCAAAGTGACTTTGCTTACATAGTATACGATGAAGACTACGGCGAAGCTGGTGTCAGCGCGGGTGAAAATGGAGCTCTCATACTTGGATGTGAAAACGATGGTGGGGGTAGTTCTGATCATGTGCGAGTAAAAAGTCGTCTAGTCGTTGAAGCTGACCAAAGTAGTAGCGACCCAACTAACGCATTCCAAGTTAAATCATCAAATACAACCAGTGACCTATTTACTGTGACACGATCGGGCAACGTCGGCATCGGGAAGACGAATCCCGGAGTACCTTTGGATATTAAAACCACTGGAAACTATAACGGAATTGGTCTTCTGGGAAGTTCATCTGGGAGATATACATTAAGTACCGGTTCAACCGGCATTGATTTTATAATGTCAAATGGTTCTTATTCATTTGGACGTTGGACCCAAGCACACCACTACGACGTGTATTCAGGCTCCAACTTTTCAGGGTCAAGGGATTTCTACCTCAATTATTATTCGGGTGCGAGTGTGAGACTAACGGGCGGTACGTACGTCTCCAGTGATGATAGAATTAAAACAGAAGAAAGGTACATTGAAAATGCTACAGAAACACTCCTTAAACTGAAGCCTCAAATATATCTCAAAGGTCCAAATATAGGTTCAACTTCAAATGTGTCCCGTATAGAATCTGGTCTCATCGCTCAAGACGTGTATTACGACGCACCAGAGTTGAGACATTTGGTTTCTCTTGCTGATGACGCTGAACCAACGGAAACTAAACCATACACAGATGATGACCCACAAAACGACCCAGATTACTCGTCGTGGGGTAGTAAAAGTGCAGGGCTTGAATATGAAGGACTCATCGCATATCTCATCAAGTCCAATCAAGAACTTTATACTGAAATCCAAGCTGAAAAAGCGAGGAATGACGCACTCGAAGCGAGGAATGACGCACTCGAAGCGAGAATTGCAGCCCTCGAAAATCCTTAAAGTCCCAACTAATGAAGTTACTTGTTCCTGCCACGCCCCAAGCATTTAATAATCTTCTCCCGATACCAAATTTAGAAAATTACTAACCTAAACCCCACCCTTCCACCCCATCTATTATTTATCTCCATATATACTAGATGGTAGTGACAAGTAAACATCGAACTCACAAAGTGATGGAGGCAGCCATTAGAGAGCTTATGGGTGCGGGAACTCCACCCAGCTTTAAGTTCAAAGACACCCACGCATCCATAGAGTTCCCCTCGGGTTATACAATACCATCCCAGGCAACCCTAGAAGCTAAGTACGATGAACTGTTAGCTCTGGAGGAGGATATACAGAAGACAGTCATGGAGGGGGACCTGGAAGTCGGAACCTCCAACTTGTTCGTAGACACCCAAACTGGAAACATTGGTATCGGGACGAATAGTCCGATTGGCGCATTGGACATAAATGCTGGCCCTGAAAATGACACAACACCCGCACTTGCAATTAGAGGTGGTATATATGATGAGTCGGATCTTTATGTATTAAATTCATACAATGTAAATACAGGTGTTGGCTATGCCGCCAAGGTTATCGGTGTAAATATCAAAAATAAAGTTGAAACTAATAATACTGTAAAAATCAGAGACAATCAGGGTGGTCTCACTTCAGCAGGGGCTATATATCTTGGCTCAGATGACGAAAATCAGGGCATATTTGGTGTATTAGGTGCAACTGGTGCAGCCGGAACTACCCTTTCAGAACACCTGACTGTGCGTGCGGGGGGTAACGTCGGCATTGGGACGGCGAGTCCGATGAATACAGGATTACACATTGCGAACAGTTATTTCGCATCTGGGGGTAACACAACCCACCTTAATCCACAGATCTTCATAACCGGTGATTCGGGAACGAGTGGAAATCAGGTGTCCGCTATAGGATTTAGTGGAAATTCATCGGGTGACACACATCAGAGAATGGTAGCGGGTTCAGTATATTACAAGGGTGGTGGTGGTAATTATGGTATGGACGGATACCTCGGAATAGCTGTTGCTAACTCCTCCACTAGTGGAACGGATCCATATGGTCTCACTGAAGGTGAATTGGAGAGTCATACACGCATAGCTATCAAAAACAATGGCAACGTCGGCATCGGGACGACGAGCCCGGGTATAGTCTTAGATGTTGGCTCTAGCTTGTCAAATCCACAGATTGGACGGAACTATGCTACAGGTAGCGTACATGATGCTGATAAGCGT
>Ga0315330_10003464_pt1 | contig 10838 bp, 11 predicted proteins | sample M140m34915metaG_FD_203453 | JGI IMG/M metagenome (GOLD analysis project Ga0315330, IMG submission 203453) | Ammonia-oxidizing marine archaeal communities from Monterey Bay, California, United States - M1 40m 34915 | ecosystem: Environmental > Aquatic > Marine > Intertidal zone | place: USA... | reverse complement strand
TACTTGTATGTAAACTATCTTTTGCCAACTATATAGGGTGGCTCAAATCTATTTTCAGGTTTTGCACCAAAATCCAAAAGATCTCTTCTGCCATATTCATCAGCTATTTGTTCAGCAAATTCTCTGACTGAAATAGGTTTTTCAGAACATATATTAACTGCACCAACTGTATCTGATAAAGCTATGTCAACAATACTTCTTCCGGCCATTCTGACATCCATAAAATCTCTTATTTGTTTTCCACTTGAAAGTTTAGCCTTTGAGCCTTTTTCCAGCTGAGATCTTAAATAAGGAACAAATCTTCTTTTGTCCTCATATTCACCATATAGGTAAAACAATCTACACCATGCGAACTCAATATTTCTTGAAGGAAGGAATTTGCTTAATTTGTTAAATAAATTAACTTTTGCTTCAGCATAGGGAGTTTCAGGCGAAAGGATTGAACTTGGCGCTAAAGGCAATATGGACATCTTATACTCAAAGCATGTACCAATAGATATTATCCTTCTAACATGAGAATTAACCGCCCCTTTTGCAAGATTATAAGAGCCTTCATAACACCTATAGTTATGATCAGAATACAAATACTCACCTGGCTCAAGATACCATGCTAAATGAATAATAATGTCAATATTTTGACAAGCTTTTTTCCACCAATCAATTGACTCATTAAACAAGTCCGTTGAGTAAATTATTTTAGAAATTAAATTTTTACTTTGAATTTTTGTTTCTGAATTTGGCCTTAATATTAGAACTAAATCTACATCTTTTTTTTGCAGTGTCTTTAAGACTTGTCTACCCACAAAACCTGAAGCACCAGTTAATAATATTTTAGTTGTCATAGAATTACCTTCAAGTTAGTTGAATTAAATACTAGAACCTATTAATCATTTCAAATAAAAAATTATTCTTCAAAGTCAGGTTGGAGCTTATCTTTTTGAGAAATAAAAGCAGGTTTATGTGGCCATTTAAATGAAAATTTAGGATCGTTATACCTTACTCCTCTTTCATTTTCTGGATTGAAAGGTGCGGAACAATAGTAATGAATCAGTGTATTGTCTTTAAGAGTCAAAAAGGCATTTGCACAGCCAGGAGGAACATGCAAACTATATTTATTTTTATCATTTATTTCAAATGCAATCCATTGCATAAAAGTTTTTGAATTTTTTCTTAAATCAACAACTATGTCATAAATTTCACCATTCAAACAAGAAAATGTTTTTCCTTCACTAAATGGATTAATCTGATAATGAAAACCTCTTAAAGTATAAGCATGATTATTATGAGAAAGATTTGATTGGCTAATATCAGTAATAATATTATGTTCAGAGAATTCAGACTTACAAAAGTGTCTTCTAAATTCACCTCTCTCATCTTGAAATGGTTTTGATTCAATTAGAAAAACGCCTGAAATTTTTTGTTCAAAAAAAACCATAAACTTTAAAAAACTATACCCCTAAAATAATTTGAATAAAATATCACACTAGTTACCTAAACATTCATATCTATCAATATTAGTCATGGACAACATTCCGCGACCATCAATAATTAAAGGTTTTTTTTGTAATGATTTTATCAGAAGTGGTAAAGATTCAAACTCGGGCCAACTTGTAAGCAAAACAACTACTTCTGAGTTTTTTATAGAATCCTTTAAAGAATTTGAATAATTTACATTTTTACTTTCGAATACCTTTCTTGCTTGTGCTTCAGCAATTGGATCATAAGCACTTACTATAGCACCTAGGTCAATTATTTTATTAATTATTGGAATGGATGGGGATTGGCGCATATCATCAGTTCCGGGTTTAAAAGCTAAACCAAGGACTGTAATATTCATACCACTTATATCAGAATAGTGATTTAGTATTCGCTCAATAACCTTAATTGGCTGCTTTCTATTAACATCCATGACTGATTTAAGCAGAGTCATTGAACTATTCACACCTTCTCCATGTGAAATTAATGCTTCAACATCTTTAGGGAAACAACTGCCTCCAAATCCACATCCTGCTTTCAAGTAAGTAGTGATTTCTGGTAGAACCCTAGTTCCATCATCTAAAATTGGTGAAATCCTTTTATCAAGATGAACGCCCATCATAACCTCCTTAGAGTCAATTTCAGAAATTGCAGAACATAAATTACCGATTTCATTTGAAAAGGAAATCATCGTTGCTAATAATGAATTTGATGTGTATTTAATCATTTCAGCAGTCTTGTTATTTGTCAAAATAATATCCACTCCACCAAAAGGCTTATAAATATTTCCCATTATCTTGTGTGTTCTATCATCAATGCCCCCAAGCACAATTCGATCAGGACTCATAAAATCTGAGACTGCAACACCTTCTCTCAAAAACTCAGGGTTCATACCAAGACCAAATTCAACTCCTGCATTTTTATAAGAATATTTCTCTAATAAAGGCTTAACAACATTATCAGTAGTACCCGGTACAACAGTACTTTTAACAATGACAACATGAAAATTTTCCTTGAATTTTAAGCATAAACCAATTTGCTTTGAAACCTCTTTAACATATCTAAGGTCAATTTCATTTCCATCAAACGGCGTCCCAACAGCTATTATCGAAATATCTGATTTATTTATTGCAGATGATAGATCATCAGTCGCAATAAGATTTTTACCGATATGTTTTTTTAATAATTTATCTAACCCTTCCTCATGGATTGGACTAATTCCTTGATTAATATTTTGAATTTTGTCAAAATTATTATCAACACAAATTACATTATGGCCTTTTTCTGCCAGACATACTCCAGATACCAGTCCAACATAACCTGAACCAACTACACTGATTATCATAAGTCTTCACCTGAGGAATTGCTTTGATACCATAACAAACTTCTGAGTATGCCTTCATTCAAATCAATACTTGGATTAAATCCAAGGTCTTTTTTAGCTTTAGTAATTACTGGACATCTTCTATTAGGATTATCAGTTAAATAGTCGATATCATCACTAATTTTCATAATTAACTTGCCTTTATATTTAAAGAGATTCTGGGATATTTCTATAGTCTTTTTAGCTAATTCTAAGATTGAAATTTCAGGCCTGTCCATGCCAATATTATATGATTCGCCACCTTTACCCTTAATTAAAACTTTAAAATATCCAACTATAGCATCGGCAACGTAACAAAATGTCCTGGTTGGTGATCCGTCAGAATAAAGAACAATATCTTCATTATTCAAAATATTTCTAGCAAAATCTGGAAGCGCTCTTCGATCCGAAATTTTTAAACCTGGGCCATAGTTATTAAATGGTCTGGCGATTTTAATTGGCAAATTAAATTGTTGTGCAAAATTAACACACAATGTTTCACCATATCTCTTAGACTCATCATAGCAAGCTCTTGGTCCAGTGCATGAAACATTCCCACGATATGTTTCAGGTGTAGGTATATTTTCAGGAGTTGGATCACCGTATATCTCACTAGTTGAAAAAAATAAAAAACCCTCAACTGGTTTATTTTTCTGTCTTTGATTAATACAATAGTCTAAAAAATGTCTTAAGCCATTGATATTTGCATCCATTGTTTCAATCGGGTGTTTTCTGTAATAAGTAGGTGAAGCAATTGTTGCAGCATGAATAATAAATTGAAAATCTTCAATATTGTCTGGCAAATCATCTATAACATCGTGCTTAATAATCTTTAGAAATCGATTTTTACTGAGATTTTCAAGCCAAAGAGGTATTCCTCTCATAAAGTTATCATAAACTACTAAATTAATTTTAGATGCATCTGATTGATTATTATTCCAATGCAAAATAGTTTGAACCAAATAGTAACCTAAAAAACCTGCGCCTCCAGCAATTAAAAGACTTTTTCCAGACATTTCCCCAAGCTCATAATCTAGATTGTTACAAATATGTTTTAAGTCTTCTTCTAAGACATGTTTTTCGTTATTCATTTTTTTAAATTATGATGATACTATTACCAAATCTTCCATGGCGCACTATTAGAATCCCATAAATCATTTAGAAGATTTTTTTCTCTAAGAGTGTCCATTGACTGCCAAAAACCGTCATGTTTATAGGCGACTAATTCTGAATCATTTGCTAAACTATGTAACGGTTCAGCCTCCCAAATTGATTTGTCACTATCAATTCTAGTAATTACATTTTTGTTTAAAACAAAGAAGCCTCCATTTACCCAACTTCCATCTCCTCTTGGCTTTTCTTGAAACTTTTTTATATAATCTTTAGAGTCAATATCCAACGCCCCATATCTGCCAGGTGTTTGAACTGCTGTAAGAGTTGCGTCTTTACCATGGTTTTGGTGAAAACTTATTAAGTGGCTGATATTTAAATCAGTCAGGCCATCTCCATAAGTAAAACAAAATGGTTCATCATTATCGAGGTAGGTCTCAACTCGCTTCAGACGACCACCAGTCAAAGTCTCATCTCCTGTATTTACTAAAGTAACAGTCCAGGATTCAGATTTATTTTGATGTACTGTCATTTCATTATTACTCATATCAAATGTTACATCAGACATATGAAGAAAATAATTTGCAAAATATTCTTTAATCATATAGCCCTTATAGCCACAACAGATAATAAAATCATTAACTCCATAAAATGAATAAATCTTCATAATATGCCATAGTATTGGACGCCCTCCAATCTCAATCATTGGCTTTGGCTTGAGATCAGTCTCCTCCGAAATTCGCGTTCCAAATCCTCCTGCTAGAATTACAGCTTTCATTTTGCTACCTCTATAAATGATTTAATATTTCATTAAAGTAAAAAACTATTTAAATAGGGAAATAGTTTGATTAATACCACGTTTTAAATCCCCTTGAAAATTAAAACCCAAAGACATAAAACGATTGCAAGAAACCTCGTAAGACAATTGATTCATAATCTTACTATCTACATAATCAATACTAAGACTTGGGACAAATTCTTCAATAATCTCCACAACCTCTCTAACAGTTACATTAGTTGTGAGAACATTATATATTTTCCCATCAAAAATATCATTACTAATAGTGAAAGCAATTGCGTTAGAAGCATCTTGGAGATCCAAATATGGTCGCTTTTGATCATAAGCTGTTGTCCAGACTGTTATTGGCAAGCCTAAGGATGCTTGCCAACAAAACTTATTCACTGCTGTATGGAAACGCATTCCTGGAGACACACCAAAAATTGTACCAAATCTAAAAGTCACAGCTCTTAATTTTTCTTTAATACACATAGATGCAATCAAATTCTCTTCCTTTAATTTTGTACTTGCATATGGACTTTGAGGTTGTAGCTCTGACTCTAAACAATCTTCATCTACTATTTCATTTTGTGTGCCATATACGCTAGTTGAAGATAAAGTAATAAGCTTTGAACCGCTTTGAACGCAAGCATTTGCAACGTTCTCAGTAGAGATAAAATTGTTTTCTTCAACTTCTTTTGCCTTATCAAAACTTCCCACTGCATCAGTAATTGCAGCAAGATGTACTACAACATCAACCTGGTTGAAAAGAGGATCTAAGTCCATTTTTTGAACATCACCCTCGATAAATTTATAATTAGCAAGACTCGGAAGATTGAATAGGGAGGAGTATCTTTGTGTCATCATATTATCTACCATAACAATACTAGCCTCAGGAAAATGATTTCCAAGGTCTCGAATTAAATAAGAACCAATATGCCCAAGTGCTCCTGTAACTAAAATTTTCATTAATAATTTGCCCTCAAATAACCCCCTGGATGACACGAGAATAATAATTTTTCCTCTAAAACAGAATCTACAGAAAATCTACTATTTTCAGATAGAAATTCTTTAACAGCTGTTCCAGGATTATTTCCAGGACCCCAAGGTCTTGGACGATGAGTTTGTTCTGCGAGATGATCAATAATAGTATCACCACAAATCAAATAGTTTCCTTTTCCAACTAATGGAGAATACAATCTTAACTCATTTAAAACATGTTCATGGGTATGAAAAGAATCAAGAATAACTAGAGTATTTGATGAATTGCCAACGATTGATTTAACTTTATCTATAGTTCTATTTTTAGTACTTTCCCCCTCAATAAGTTCAATTTTATCTTTAATTTTTATGTTAGAGCTTAATCTATCCCGTAAGTTTTGAGGTATAAAAATATCAATACCAATAATCTTTTTTCCACCAATGAAGTCAAGCAACATTGCCTCAAATAAAATACTGCCGCCCCAGCATACTCCAATTTCAATAATATAATCAGGCTTTGTTTTCCATATAATTTCTTGAATTGCAAACATATCTTGTGGGAGGTTTAGTAATGGCTCTCCCAGCCAAGATGATTGATGAATCCATCTATATTTATCTGCACGCTCAAGTATATTCTTTGCGTCTTGAATAAGTTGCTTATCTTGTATCATTTCTGAACTAGCCTTTCTATTAAGCACAAGAAATTCATCTTTTGAGATAATTTCCTTACCTTGAATTTTTTTCTTATTTTTCATTTATTTTTTTTTCCTTAAATTCCTTTAACTCTTGAATAGAAAGAATGTAGTCACTTTCATCATATGGATAATCACATAACACTAGTAAGATACTATGATCTTTTTTGTAAATTTCCTCTGCCCAAATCCCAGGGGGCATCATCAAACCCAAGTTAGACCTATCCAATAAGAACCTCTTCTTTACAAAACCATCATTACAAATTATTTCAATAGATCCATATAAACAAACCATAAATTGACTGCACCTTTTATGAGCATGCTGACCGCGAACTGAATTCGCTAAAGCAGTTACTGTAAAAACTCTTGATATACTAAATGGGACGTGACTATTCTCCTGAAATACAGTCAAATCACCTCGAGAATCAATAAAATTTGGAACTTCAATTAAGTTAACTGAGTCAACCCCTCTTAATATATTATTAGGTTTCATAATCAGCTAATTGATAAAAGTTTATGGATTCCCTTACTGTAGACATCTAAATCACTATCAGTGAGATTAAGGGCACAAGGTAAATTTATCCCTCTTGATGAAATATCATACGCAACTGGATTTTTAACTTTTCCAAAATCTTCTTGATCAAAAGCGGGTAGAGAACTCAAAGGGTAAAAAAAGGGACGAACGGGTAAATTCATTTTTGCAATTTCTAAAAGAGCTTCATCACGAGAAATACCATGACTAGTTCCAAAAACAAGCGCAGGAGCCCATGCCCCATTAGTAATATGACTAGGTTCAGGATTTAATAGTAAATCTGGTATATTTTTTAAACGATCTTTAAATCCATTCAATATCCATCGCTTTTTTTCAACTAATTCATCTATTCTTTTGAATTGAGCATATCCTAGTGCGGCCTGAACATTAAATGGCATATATTTAAAAGTAATTTCTGTATTGAAATAAGATCCAGGAACTCTTCCATGATCTCTCAAAAATTTGCACCTTTCAAATAGAATTTCATTATCAAGTAAGAGCATTCCACCCTCGCCAGTAGTTAAAGTTTTTGTTCTATGGAAACTAAAAGTAGATCCAATGCCAAACTTTCCAGCTCTAATTCCTTTGTATTTAGACCCTAAAGATTCAGCAGCATCTTCTATCAAAAAAATATTATGCTTATCACAAACTTTTTTTATTGCATCATATTCTGGCATATTTCCATAAAGATTTACAGCAATTACAGCCTTTGTTTTTGAAGTAATAGAATTTTCAATACTCTTGGCAGTCAAACACCACGATTCACAGTCAATATCTACAAGAACTGTAGTAGCTCGCTGATACTTTATACATGCAACTGATCCTATCCATGTGCACTCTGGAGCAATTACCTCATCCCCCTCTCCTATTCCAAGCCCATCTAATAGAAGATGAAGCGCTGTAGTGCAGTTAGGAGTCATAAGTGCAAACTTACGGTCATGGTATTTTGCAAATTCTTTCTCAAAAGTCTCTACATAGTAATATATCTTATCTCCGTACCAACTACTTTTAAGGGAATCAACAACAATTTCAATATCTTCATCAGTCACGGAAGGGCCAGCCATAAATATTTCATTCATTATTGATCTCCTTAGTAACTTCTTTAATATCTAATCTCAAAGAAAAGAGTTTATTATCATTCAAAATCTTTAAATTGTAATCATCTCCATAATCATGAGCCATTATTCTAAGAAATAACTCTCTAGCATATTTATCTTTATTTAAATTGATTAAGTTATCTTCCAATAAATCTTTTCTTGAATAAACCTTATTAATAAATTCACTGCTATCAAGGAAATTAAAATTTTGTTCTGATCTTATTAACGGCCATTTCTCATTAAAAACTTTTAAGCATGTTTGGATTACCCTCGAATAAAGCCTTTCTCCAGAAATAGGAAAGTTATAATTCACTTTTTCTTGAAAATAAATTCCACCTTCATCTATATTTTCAGTAATTTGATGAAGAGTAACTCCAGCAGGTTGTTTATATCTAATTGCCCAAACCACTGAATCTCTTCCTCTGCCATACGGTAAGTATGATGGGTGAATGTTTAAACTTCGTTTTGCTCTTGAAATTAACTTTTCAGAAAATAAGTAACCTCCCCATAAATTTAATAGCCAGTCAAAATCATCCTTTCTTTGAGATTCAATCCAACTAATAGTTTCATCATTTAATAATTTATATTGATGGCCATGAATTTTTATTGATTCAATAATTGTTTCTGAATCTGGCTCTGACACTATGAATAAGTACTCATCATCATTAAATTTAGAAAATAAAGTGTCTAGCAAATTTAGACCAATCCACTTAGATGTAAAAACTAGTACTTTCATAATTTAAATGAATAAATCATAATCAACCAAGACTTTTCTTTAATAGACTAACTACTTTATTTACATCGTTTTTTGAAAGCTCAGGATACATCGGTAGCGAAAAAATTTTTTTTGTTATATCCTCAGTTATACGCAAACTTTTAGATGTTTTGATTTTGTCTTTATATGTTGGCTGAAGATGAACAGGAAAAGGATAATGAATCCCAAGCTGAATACCTTTGCTTGCTATATATTTTATTAACTCATCTCGATTCTCAGCTTGCACAACATAAAGATGAAAAACTGCTTCAGTGCTTTTACGAGTCACTGGAAGAATACAAGGCAAATCTTTTAAATTAGAATAATAGTATTCAGCTAAGTCTCGTCTTTTTGAATTATCAGTGTCTAAATGCTTTAACTTAACTCTTAAAATTGATGCCTGCAATTCGTCAAGCCTAGAATTTCTTCCTGGGTATTCACTTACACGATTTTTCCATCCATACTCTCTTAACATCTTAATTTTTATTGCTAAATTTCTGTCATTTGTTGTAACTAGACCTGCATCACCAATTGCACCAAGATTTTTTGTTGGATAGCAGCTAAAGCAACCAATAATTCCAATGCTTCCTAATCTTTGATCTTTGTATTTAGCTCCATGAGCTTGAGAAACATCCTCTACTAAAAAGATAGAATTTGCATCACAAAAACTTTTAATAAGATCCAAATCAACTGCTTGACCATACAAATGAACAGCAATTAGTGCTTTAGTCTTTTTTGACAAAACCTCTTCTAGTTGATTAGGATCAAGAGTATAAAATTTTGGCTCTATATCAACTAATACTGCCTCAGCACCAACAGCCTCAATAGCAGCTACTGTAGCAACTGCTGTATGAGAAACTGTAATCACCTCATCGCCAGGCCCAACATCTAATGCACGAAGTGCCAATTCAATTGCATCAGTTCCATTTGCAACTCCTACTGCATCAGATACTCCGATAAACTCAGCAAACTCTTTTTCAAGAGCTTCTACTTCTTTACCTAAAATATAGTTATTACCCCTAATTACATTCAGAACGGCTTTTTCAATTTCTGATTGATAACTTCTAAATTGAGCGGAAGGATTACTGAAGAAAATCATTTTTAAATGACTTTAACTTCAGGAACATAAATAATCCATTTTCTATGTTTCATAAACTCTTTTTCTTTTTCCATTATTTCAGTAGAGTGATTCCATGCAAAAAGCAAAACATAATCTGGATTACTATCCCTAAATTGATCATATGGTAATACAGGAATATGCATACCCGGTGATAATGTATTTTGTTTTATCGGCGTGTTGTCATATATACACTCTACAAGTTCAGTACTGATGCCAAAATAGTTAGTTACCGTAGTACTTTTAGATGTCGCCCCATAAGCAACTACATTCTTGCCCTCACTTTTTAACTTAATTAGCAAATCAATTAACTCGTCTTTAACCTTATTTATACTATCAATAAAACCAACATATGCATCATTTTTATTTAGTCCTAATTTCATTTCTTGATGAATTAAAGAAGAAACATTTTTTGAAACTGCTCGAGCTCCTTTGTGGGCTATTGTATAGCGCATTGAACCGCCATGTGTAATTTGAGGCTCAATGTTTATCAGCTCAAGATCATGCATGTTAGAAAGATAACTTACAGACAATGCAGAAAAGAGAAAAACATGCTCATCATAGATCTGATCAAAAGATGTCTTTTCAATAATCACACCAAGATACGGATCCTCAAATACAAAAATACCATTATCATTTAATAATTTTTTTACACCTCCAAATATTGAATGCATATACGGGATATGGCAAATAACATTTGCACTAAGAATAGCATCAGCCTTCTTATGAGTGTTAAGAATATTGTCAGCTAAAGTTTCATCAAAAAACCGATTAATGACTTCAATGCCTTTACCAGCTGCAACTTCTGCCACATTTCTTGAAGGCTCAATCCCAAGACAGGGAATACTATCTTTTATATAGTTTTCTAAAAGAATTCCATCATTGCAGCCTAACTCAATCACAAATGATGATTGGTTTAAATCTTGAAGAACAGATAT
>Ga0315330_10003463_pt1 | contig 10839 bp, 2 predicted proteins | sample M140m34915metaG_FD_203453 | JGI IMG/M metagenome (GOLD analysis project Ga0315330, IMG submission 203453) | Ammonia-oxidizing marine archaeal communities from Monterey Bay, California, United States - M1 40m 34915 | ecosystem: Environmental > Aquatic > Marine > Intertidal zone | place: USA... | reverse complement strand
TTAAAGGTTGTGTTTGGGAAACGCGAGCGCTCCTCTCCGAGGAAGAAAACCAAACGCAAATTGCCTCGTGTAAGAAATACGTCTCCGATTTGACGCAGATGAACATGAAACTGCCGTTAATACGTCGATACGTGGCCGGAGCGAAGAACGATTTGAAATTGTTGCAAAGCTTTCAAGATATGCTGGCGGAGAAGAGTTTGCAGGAGGAGAACGAAGACGAGGAGAAACGCAGGGAGAAAGTTTTGTTGATGCTGAACGATTTGAGGTTAGATAAAGCGGAAGAGGAACAATTTTGGTTAGAGCGAGGGGAGGACAGAGTGACGAGTTCGTTGACGGATAACGCGGTTGGATTGACTGAGGACGATAAGGTGGAAGTGAGTCGGATGTTGGCGACGGGGACGATGTTCGCCGTGCAAGGCGCGGTGTGGAACGCGATTTTGTTGTTGTTGACGGTGGCGGGTATTTTGTTGTTCGTGGGGAGAGGCGACGTGAACGTGGCGACGCCAGGGGCGACTGGTGCGATTGGATACTAAAGAAGGAGAGATTTTAATTGTTTTAATACTGTAGCACGCTAGTCCCTCAAGCTTCTATTTTACATTTTCTTCTTATACGAGCGCAAAAACGCTCGCCGCTTCTCGTCGGACGTCCGGCGATCGATCCTCCAAAGCGAGTTTGATCATCGATTCACACGATTCCTTGAGTTTACTCAAACTCGATTCCATTTTCGCTCGCGAAAGCAGTGCTCCAACTGCTTTGATTGTTTCAATTCTCAACGCCGCTGGCGCGCTGTTACCGACTTCGCTCAACGCTTCGCTCGAAATTCGCAAAAACTCGTCGTTATATTTTTCTCCTCCGACGTTTGATGATGATTTAGAGGAGGTGAACAGACCTCGGAACATTCGAAATGAGGAGACTCGGGTTTGCCACGGCTTGCCGAGCGCAGAATGTTCGATGGCGACGCGGTAAAGCGCGGAGTGCACGTCCGAGGAGGCAACGTCTTTGAGCTCACCGACGACGCTTAAACATTCCATGGCGCGTTCCGTGAACGCCGATTTCGATTTGTTCTTCTCGAAGCGTTCCATCTCTGCGTCGGGACCATCCATTTCCATTTCGTCGTTTTCCTCGTTATTTGTATCTCCCATTCCAGCATCACGACCATCAACGCCACTGCTCACGCGTGCAGTAAGACTCGAAACGAGCGCCTCGACGAAACTCTGAAACTTTGCATCCTTCACGAACGACGCCGGCGCGACGTTTTCCTCCTCACCTGGACCGCTCGCCACTAACTGTTCGAGGGAACTCTTCAGCGCCTGCACTCCAGCCGCGGCGAAACCGTCGTCTTTGCTCTCGACGCACTTTGTTAAACGATTCAAGGCTTCGAACGACGCGTCTTTATTACTTCCATTTTTTTCAACCATCGCCATGGAAATCATCGCTTTCAACACGTTCCCTAACGCAATTGCCAAATCATTCTTCCCTTTAAACGCGCGATTCGAGCGCAGCTCGTTAGAAAGCACTTCTAACATGTCGCGCATCATCTTTTCTTTGTTTGCATTCATCTCGTCCGTATTGTTTATCGACGCATCTTTGGTACTGAAACTCGTACTTTGCATCGCCGCCGATACCGTTCTCGCCGCTCGCGATTTGAGCGAATAGTTTGTACCTTCCAAGTGTGGCTTCAAGAAAGAATTCCAAAGATTTGGAAAATGTTTGCCGATGGCGGAACCTCCTCCGGCGGCGCCGGCACCACCGCCGCTCAACTCTTCCCAGGCGCTCTCCCAACACTTTGCGACGGATACGTTTTCATCGAACGTTCCAAAATATGCCAACGGAAGTAACTCATCCTCGAAGTCTTTCAAGCACTCGACGCCTCGAGAATCTTTGGCCATTTCAGAGATGATTTCAGCCGCTGCTTCGCGGTTCGAACAGTTGCTGCTGTCGTCGTTGGCGAGTTTCAAGACGTCTGCGATTGTTTTTTCTTGACGTTTAAGCGTAGCAAAACGTAAACACGTCGCGAATGTTTGGCAGTATTGACGGAAGACGATTTTTGAAGACGCGCCACCAGAGGACACGCCGTTCAGAACATCTGGCGACGCGAGTAACGCTTCACAAATCTTACCGGCAAAAAAGCCTTTCGCTGCATCTGGTCGTCTCGCGCATAAGCGAACGCAAAACCGACCCGCACCAACCTTTGTGTTCAAACCTAACCCTTTCTTGAAAATGTTCGTAAACACCGGAGCTAACAATTTCGTCTCTTCTAAATCGACGTGTTGAATGAACGCGTCCAGAGCATCCGAAATAATCGAGTTCGAGCTGGCTTGCACGCGCGCGTTTTGAAAGTTCTCAACGACAGAGTTATTTCCGTTAGCGTCGGTGTCATTTCCGAACATCGCGGTAACTCTTTGTTCGTAATAATTCAATCGCGTATCCTCAAACGTGGATAGAGCCTCTAATAGCGCTTCCACTGCGGTCACGCAGTGCGGTTTCAAAGCTTCCGCGGGAGCTTTCTTCAGGATTTCGCACGCGACGAATAACGAAAGCTCTCTCGCGACAGAGGAGTCCGATTTTAATCCTTTCTCGAAAAGTTGAGGAAGGATCAAAATGCACGCCTTCTTTGCGACGTTTCTCTTTTCGTCCCGCGTGGAGGAAGCTAACGATTCCCCTATTTGATTGGCATCAGTCAATCGTAACGATAACGACCGCAACGTCTTCACAAACATCATCCCTCGAATTCGAACGGTTTCTTTAATATCATCTGCAACTCTGAACGCAATCGTCCATGCCTCTGCGAGTTTTTTCTCTACGATATCAAACGTCTTGCCTGCACCGCCGCTCGAGAACAACTCTGCCAATGCTTCCGCGGCGGATTGACGCACGCGCCATTCGCGCGAAGAGCAATCGAGAAGGAGACGTTCGCAAATTTGATCGAACATTTTCACCGATAAATCAGAAGCGACAACCATTTTATTGTCATCATCACTTTTCTTCTCTTTCTCAGCCGCGACAAGGGTTTGCCACGCCGCCTCGGCGGTTTCTCGCATGTTTAAATTGACGTCCTTCCGTAACCGATATAATCGAGGTGCGAGTTGTTCGCTGTGCGCGGATAACGACATGCCCGCTTTCTTTGCAATTCTAGCGATACCAGCACCCGCAGAGGCGGCGCGATTAACTTTCTTCTGGTGGTTCGAAATCTCCATGAATTTATACAACAAGTCGGGTTGTCCGATATCAGACACGACCGAACAGAGTTCTTTGTACGTGCTCAACATAGAATCGCCTGCATTGCCACCACCACCACCACCACCACCACCATTGTCACTAGTCGATGTCTTCTTTTCTTTCGCTTTCGCTTTCAACGCGTCGTCGCCAGTCAAGTTTAAACCGTCTTGGAAAACAACCGTATCGTCCTCGACTTTCGACATCGCGCGTTTCTTGCCTTTATTGCTCGTTTCACCACTCAAAGCTTTGGTGAGATTTTCGAGCAAAGTCGCTTTGCTCGCTTCGTCTCCTCGATCGTATAACGCGGATAAACCAGTTGAGGCCATTTCTTGGGTGGTAGTATTCGTATCGCCGAGTGCCGCTAAGAGCGCTTCGTGCGCGTCATCGAAACGGGACTCGAGCAAAGGGATGGTGTTTATTTTCGTGCCTTTCTTCGCGTTCGAGTCCTCGTCGTTCGCATCAACCGCGTCGTCCGAAACTATGGATGCAGAGGAAATGGACGGATTCACAAGAGAACAGAGCACAGCCGTTGCGCCACACCGAATCTCTTCGCGTGAACTAAACAAGAACCCTACTTTGGACTCTCCTTCCTTACCGTCGTCGTCGAATAGATATTTTAATATTATTTCGCGAAGAGCGTTTCGGTTACCAACGGTAGCGTCTGTTGACTCTTCACCATTACCTATTTTCACAGAGGGTGTTGTCGCTTCAGTGCCAATATCCATAGAATCAGAATTTGGCTCTTTTGGCGATTCAAATAACTCATCAACCTCGCGGTCAATGTCGCGGACAAACGGCGTCAAACTCGCGTCGCCGCCATCCTCGCTCGCAATATCGGTGCTCAAAACGAGATCAGATTCGCCATAAAACCCGAACTTTATAGAATCCGCTACTGCAAATCGAACGTCGTCTTTCTTTACCGTGAGTAATGAGAAAACTTTCTCAACGAGTGGTTTCGCGGCATCGAGCGATGTTGCGATCGTGGCGCCGCGGCGAAGCGCACATCCGGCGGCAAAAGCGGCCGAGGCGGCAACTTTCGGTGCAGCCGCTGCGCGATCCATGGCTTGCGACAGCGCAGCAATATCATCGTGCGATATGACGAAGTTATTGTTCGAAGTGAACAATGTTCCCAAACACTCGCATCCTGAAATACCTAGCATGACTTCTTTCGAAGGCGCGTCTGTTCGGGGCACGTTGAGTACAGCCTTACGAAAAATGGACTTCGCTAACTCGTAGCGTTCTGGTGTAAACATGCTCGCAGACTTCATTTCTTTGGTTGCCGTAGCTATCAACGCACTCAAAGATCTCAAAGCACCGTCGGCAAGCTCCGCGCGTAAGTTAGAGGCTGCCGCCGCGTCGCTTTCGTTCAAAGCGACTGCTTTTGAAGCGGTCTCCAAGAAACCGGAAACGAGTGCCTCGACGTCGCTCTCTGTGAACGAGTTCAATTTTAACATAGCCCCTATTAGATTTGCAGATGCCTTTCGCGTGATCGCGTCGTCCGTAGCGGAGAAAAATTTTGCGGCGCGAAGGTAGTATTGATAATTATCCTTCTCGTTCGCCATAGAAGAAGAACCTTCCGCTTTGTGCGCCGAAAACAGAACATCGCGAAGTTCAATCAAGGCGAGCGAGGCGAGTCTCGGTCCACTCGTCCTAAGCAAACAGTGCTTCAAGAATCGTCGATAACTTGCGCTGGTGCTAGCATCGTCGGCACCTCTGTTCATATGAAATCGACGACTTTGTCGAAGAAACTTCAAGAGCGCAAACATCACCTTTTCCGGAAGCGGCGATTGGTCATCTTCTCTTTGCGGATCTTTCGCGAGGAGCGTATTCTTTGATTCCGCTCGATCGAGCATGCGCGCAACGGTTGAATATCCATCCATTTCCCCTTCCTTTCGTAAAATGAGCGCCGAGCGAGCGGCATCGCGAATGTCCAGCTCAGGACGCGCGCAGTTCAACGCGCACGCGAAACGCACGGCAACTGAATCGAATCGGAAACAATTTTCACTCCCGGCGAATCGGAGCGCGAGAAGTAACGCCGATTTCGCGCCCGGCGGCGTAGCTTTACCCTCACCAGTGGCATCCGAATAACTCGCATCTGATGATGCGAAAGTAGTAGAGGCATAACGTTCTAAAACTCCCGCGACGACGTATTCCATGGCTAATTTTTCACCCTCTTTGACGATGGAATCCTCTTCGCACGCGCGCAACAACGCGCGGCCACACTCAACGATAGAACTTCGAGTGTGTGAATCGTATTCGTTTTCAATCTCGGTAAGAACGCGCTTGAGGAACTCGACCGAGTCGATGCTGCTCTTTGAAGAAGCACTCTCTGCCATCATCATATCTTGCGAAGCCTTGATCAACTCTGGCGCGCGTTCGATGAGATGCCCGAGCGATTGAAAACAGAAACCTTTCAATTCCATGGCGCGGATTCGTTCCGATGTCGTCATAGTAGCCGGTGAGGACGTTTCTAAAGTATCGAGAGTTATCAAACACGTCTCGAGAAGTTTTGGTGCGGCTTTTTCAAGAATGTCTTTCTCGGCGTTCCGTAAAACCCACGCGGAAAATTCCATCCCCGACGCTCTCAATTGCTTCGAACGCGGATTATTCAAAGACGACGAAACAATCTCGACGTTTTGCGGGAACAAGTTCGCGCTGCGTTGCGAACGCGATAAAACGCGACGCAAAATATTGGACCGAATTTCATCGCTCGCCGGCTGCACTCGGATTTCTCTAGGAACATCCTCGCTATCGCCAAGAAACCATCGAAGTTGGTGCGTTATGAACGCTTCGTTATCGGCGTCTAAATCCGGATGCGCGCCGTCCACGCCGCACCGTTTCTTTAAAACCGTCTCGCCGTATGAACGACACGCCTCGGACGCGTCGCATGCCAACGCTAACGCGATCGGAAAGAGTTCTTCCGCAGATACGATATATTTCTTCACCGTCCTCAGTAATTCCACTTGCATGGCATTTTCATCCTCTTCTTCTCCTCCTCCGGTTGTTTCGTTTTCCTTTTTGTCTTCCTCGTACACGCACGCCTCGGCTAAAAATTCCAAAAGAGCTTTCTTTCGTTCCGCTAAAGACTTTAAATCGACACCCATGCGCCATCGACCGGCGCTAGAACTCGATGCAGACTCTCGCGCTTTCATTCGCGCCTCCTTATCGCTCACCGCGACGTCGCCTAAAATCTCCTTCATTAAACTTTCGCTCAATCCGGGTCCCGGTCTGTTTTCGTCTTCTTCGTCCGCCGGCGCCGCCGCACCGCCCGACGGAATCGCGTTCCCAGCCAACCTCGCTACGCCGCTCACAAACGCCTGCTCTCTCGCTCTTCGCATCTCCGCACTCGCCAACTCCACGTCCACACCACTCCCGCTCGTCGTCTTTGCCAAATTCGGTTGGTATTGCGCCGTCGCTAAAACGTGTCGCAAAAACCGTTTCCTCGTTCGCGCGTTGGACATCCACTTCGCGCTGTTCCCAATCGACCATCGTTCTTTCACGTTCTCTTCGCCGATGACATCCACCGCCACTCTCAGCACCTCTTGCACCGTCTTCTCGTCCTCTATCCCTCCATCCGCACTGAAAAGTGCCTCCAACAATCTCTCCGCCGACCGTCGTTTCGTCTCGTGCGACGCTTTGCTCCGTTCAAACGCTTTCTTCGCGTACATCATCCCGAACGTCCTCACCAAACTGTTCTCTCGACCGCTTTTCCCTAACACCACCTCAATCACCCCCTCTAACGGGAACTCAATCTCTTTCAAACCGTTCGTTCGTTTGTTCACGTGCGTCAACAACTCCACCGTTTTCGTTTTCGTCCTCGCGTGCGTCGAGGACAGTTGCGCGAGCACCATCGGCAAAAGTTTCGATAAAGTCTTCTCCAGTTTCGAGTCCTCGAGTAAAGAGAGTCTCGTTAACGCGACGTCGAGTTGCGCGCACTCGCGCTGCTCTTCTTCGTTCGTTGTTATTCCTCCGCTCATATTTTCCGTCTTCTGTCGTCGTCTCGACGAGGATGATGATGTTGAGAGGCAAAACAAAGGCACAACGCGGAGAAAAGAGCAATTTTTTATGAAGAAAAAAGGAGGAGAAAAAATATCTCGCGCAGCTGCATGAAAAAAAAGAAGAAAAAACGGCTGGATTTTCATTTTCGCTAAAAATATTATTATTTCTTTTTTCTTTCGTTTGACGTTGAACGCTTGAGAGTTGGTGCGCTCTTGAATAAAGAACGGGGCTCTCGCGCGCGAAGCGACGAGGAGAGAAGATATACACACACAATAATAATGGGGCAAAAGTGTTCGGCGTTGTTGAAAGAGAAAGAGGAGGAGGAGGAGGAAGAGGAAGAGGAGGAAGAGGAGGAGGAAAAGTCGTTCTCGGGGAAACCTTCTTCCTCGAACTCTTTTTTGGAGGTGAGAAAAGACTTTCTTTGGTTTTCGAAAGAAGGCGCGGTGGTCTCGAAGGACGACGACGACGAGGAGGAGGACGACAAGAACGCGCGAGAGGAGCGGGCGCCGTTTTTTTACCAGGACGAAGCGGAGGAGAAAAGAGGAGGAGACGAGAGCGCACCGCGCGTGGTCGGGAACGTATCCCTCGTCGTCCAAGAAGAAGAAGAAGAAAAGAAAAAGAGGCAAAGAGTGGGGAGTAAATCAAAGAGGTTTCGATGGACGGTAGGGGAGAAGGAGTTGCGAGAGGCGACGCAAAATGGCGACGGCGAGGTCATATCGACGATTTTTGTCGCAGATGCGCATCGCGAGTTTCGATTGGCGCTGAAAAATTCGGTCGAAGTAGAAGGCGGCGCGGCGAAGGCTTTGGTATCGGCGAGGCTGGAATGTTGCCCGCCGCCGTCCTCGAAAGCGGCGAACGCGGTGGACGTTGCGGCGACGATGCGCGTGTCTTTGGAGTTTTCGACGAAAAGAGGTGAAAACGGTATCAACGACGAGAGTAGAGCATCAATCATACTGCGCGAAGCGTACACGAGACAGGTGTTGAATCAAGGCGAATGTCTCGTTTTGCGCGATTTTTTCAAGAGCGACATCGCCGAGAGCAACGCGACGAAGCTCACTACCACGAAGAAAAAAGCAACGACGAGTACAAAAGATAGATTTCAACTCGTATGCGAGGTGGATTTTGACTCTCTCGATTCAGTCCCGAGCGAACGCGATGATGAAGACGATATCAACACCTTCAACTCTTCCGCAATCGTTGCGTATTGCGTCTCTCTTTCGCCTCTCCTTTTCGTCTTTGAAAACTTCCTTCACGAAAGCGAGTGCGAATTCTTGCGAACGCTCGCGGATAAAGATTTAAAACGATCGAGAGTGACCGATGGGAAACTTTCCAACGGGCGCACGAGCTCCTCGTGTTTTCTCATCGGTGCAAAGGGCAAAGAAGATGTAGTGAAAACGATCGAAAGACGCATGTTGGATGCGATTCGCAGTACGCCGGTGTTGACGACGAGACGGTTCGATACGCTGAAATTAAAAGGTTCGGAGCCAATGCAGATCGTCCGGTACGGTAAGAACGAAAAGTACACGAGTCATTTCGACAACAAAGCGGGATCATTTCGTCGAGTGGCAACGTTCATGTGCTATTTGAGCGACCAGTGCGAAGGTGGATGCACGAATTTCCCAAAGGCCGAACCGCTTTTCTTGGAACCGTCTTTCGATGAGCACGGGGCGTTCAAGCCTTTTGGAAGGAAGAAGAAAACCGTCGCATCTGAGCAACACGGAGTTAAAATTCACCCGAAACTCGGTCGCGCCATTTTATTTTTCTCCATCTCCGAGGAACCGTTCAGAGAAAATCCGCTCTCGCTGCACGAAGGGCAAACGGTAAGAAAAGGCGAGAAGTTCATCTGTACGAAATGGTTGACGAGAACCGAAGAGAGCGAAAACGAGGAGGACGATTTCGTGTCTTCAGACGAAGCGGACGCGGATTGATAGAGACGTTGTTTTCAGCGCGAAACCAGGAATAAGAGAGACAGAGAGACGCGTACATTTAAAGCAAAAGTTGTACTTTTAATTCCGATTAGTATTGAATTGTATATTTCCAAAATTAATTTTCTAAAGATCTTAGTAGACGCGCATCTTTCCTTCCACCATCGCTCATATTTGAGTACTGGTGTCGGCTGTGTCAGCCATCGAGCGCACCGTGTGTATATTATATTTTACAGGTACAAAACTTTCCCCTCCCTCTTTTCTACATCTTTTCTTTCTCTATGTAAAATGAAACGTGATTAGGAATCCTTGGACTTTTTACTTTTCTTCTCGTCGCTACTCGAGTTGTCTCGTTCTCTCTTGCTCTTCTTGTCCTTCTTCTCTTTCTTTTCTTTCTTGCTCTTCTTCTCTTTCTTATCTTCCACGACCACGTCTTTGTCTGGATTATACGCCTTCTTGGCGGCGATAACGGCGCCGTCGCGGTCTTTATCCAACTTTTTGTTCTCGTTGTTCATCTTCGTCACGCCGCTGGCGTCGCCCAAAGTTTTACCCTCCAACTGACGCAAGCGCGCTTCCACTGTCGCTCTGGCGTTAATACCAATCGTCGCTTCCGTCTCTTCCCCGAGCGCATCCACTCTCGTCGCCAACGAACACTTTGCCGCCAAAACTCTCGAAATCTTTCCTTTAAATTTCGGCGCAGCTTGCCCGATTAAACTCGCGTGGTAAATCAAACCGTATTTCGGCGTATCGTGTTTCGTTTTTAACGCTCTGAACAACGCCTTCTCCGCGCCTAGAATCTGCACCGTCGAGGCTGGCTGTTTCGCCAGGTTAATCAACGAACCAGCGTGTGAAATCAATCTCGCGCCAACCAATTCGCCAACCAACACCGTTAAATTCGGCGCGATGGCGTTCATTCTCGCCTTCAAATACTCCGACAACTGCGCCCGGTATTCGCTCAACGAAATCACTTGGTCCGCCAACTGACCAATGTTATCCAAGTCTGTCGGCGCGATTTCCGTTCCCATAGAAATTACTGACGCGTCTTTGATCTCATTCTCCACGTCTTCGTCGATGGTATCGATGCCGCTAAAATCAATATTCGCCGCGTTGGCGCGATCGCCCATCAATTTTGCAGCCTTTGCGTACGCGTAGTTATCCGAAATAATCTTCGTCAACTCCGGAAAGTGCCATCCGTACCACTCTCGCACTCGCATCGCGTACGTGTTCAATTCCTTATCCAACTCGTCCAACAACCCAATCGCTTGCACGACCATCGTGTCCACCTTCTCGGGAGAAAATTTCAGCTTATATCTCGACAAAGAGTGCGACAAACCCAACGCCATCGGCGCGATATCCGCGTCGGTTAAACCACCAATCAACTCATTCAATTGAGATCTCACCCCTCGCATCAACTCCATCACGTTGTTCGAATACACGCACTCGATCCCCAATTTTTCTTTAATAGCCACCCCGAGTTTAGAATCCGCAATCGCCAGCGTTTCATCCTTCACGTGCTTTTTCAAAAACGTCTTCAACGACTTCCCGACTTTAGACTCCACCATCGTCGCTGCTGCCGCTAACGCGTCCGTCGTGTTTTCAAACTTCCCGAACGCTTTCATCGAGACCACTTTCTTGGCCGATTCCGCGCTCGAAAATGATTTCGCCAATGCCTTTATTATTACGAACGCGTCGCAAA
>Ga0315330_10003459_pt1 | contig 10842 bp, 5 predicted proteins | sample M140m34915metaG_FD_203453 | JGI IMG/M metagenome (GOLD analysis project Ga0315330, IMG submission 203453) | Ammonia-oxidizing marine archaeal communities from Monterey Bay, California, United States - M1 40m 34915 | ecosystem: Environmental > Aquatic > Marine > Intertidal zone | place: USA... | reverse complement strand
GACTATCCTAGTTTACAAGAAGAAAGTCAAAATTCAAAATCCAAAGAATCAATAATGTATATACCGGATAAGCACCCTATTGGCTTACAAGATACTTCTGACCCATCTCATGGATGGTTTGACAAGGAGGTTGCGGGAGAGGCATGGTTGTTTTACAGAACAGCCCATTATGTGCCAATTGATTATTGGGAAGATGTAACTGATGAATCGATAGTTAATGGATGGCACGTCCTTGCTCATGAATATCCTGTGCCTTCTGATTGGAAAGAGCAACTGAAATCTATTGGAATTGATTGCTTTTCATACCTTCCTCCTCAAGGTTTCCACTGCAATGTCCCAAAGATGTCTCCAATGACTCTATCAGATTATGGCGTAATAGGAGCTTTCCGTCTAGATAACACTGACAAATTAGCTCCAGATATTATTCCAATACTTAATGGGGCTAATTTTGGTCAGTTGATGGACAAAGATAGATATCTAATTAATTTAGTACTATCAGGCGATGATGAAGGAAATAATTTACTTTCTGAGGGAATCGAAATAAATATGCTCTCGGGAGTATATTCCTCTGTTATTGTCGATGAGAAACAAATTGAATGGCTATCCGAACAACCCTTTGTAGAATGGATTGAACCAAAATATCCAGATGTAACTTATGATGACCAAGCTGCTGATATAGTACACTCTGATTTATTATGGGATCCAGGTTACATGGGAGGGTCTGTAAATACTTTAACTGGTGATGGCATTATAATAGCTGTAGCAGATGGGGGCTTGGATAATGCAAATGAATGTGATTCTATAGAGACTTGCAATGCTGCAAATCCAACAATAAATGCCGATTTTCAAGGCAGAATAAATGCCATTATTTCAGCTTCAACAGATAATAATAACAATTGTCCCGATGACGATCCTCATGATCCTACTGGACATGGCACTCATGTTGCAGGAACTGCTTTAGGATCGGGACATAACTCGGCAGGCCTATACAAAGGAATGGCATATGAGGCTGAACTGTGGTTTTATGCAATGAATAATGGAAATCCTTGTACAAGTGGCAGTCCACTTCGAACTCCTTTGGACATTGTCAACACACTTTTTGGTCCAGCATATGAGGCCGGCGCCAGAGTTCAGACTAATTCCTGGGGATCCGATCCAATGATTACTCCTACATATTATAGTGATGGTCAAGGAGGAGTGACTCTTTATGGTCCAAATTATTATACTTCATTCAGTAAACAAATAGATGAAGGAGCGTATCAATATGACGATCTTGTGATTCTTTTTGCTATGGGTAATGAAGGCAAAGATTCAAATTCAGATGGAGAAATTGATACTTCTTGGCTTCAAACCCAGACAACTACGAAAAATGCACTATCCATTGGTGCTTCTGAAAATTGGCGCCCCTCTCTGGGAATATATTGTGGCTTATATCCAGGAAATAAGTTTCCTGTAGAGCCAATTACGAGCGATTATGAGTCGAATAACCCAGAAGGCGTCTGGTGTAATTCAAACAGGGGACCTACACAAGATGGTAGAATAAAGCCTGATTTAGTTGCTCCTGGGACTCGAATAATTTCAGTTTACTCACAAGAAGACACTAATCCATCCAACATCCCTCTTGCTTCCAATGGAGATTATATTTACAAGTCTGGAACTTCAATGGCTACTCCCGTGGTAGCGGGAGCTTCAGCCCAATTGATACAATATCTGAATAACAACGGATACTCATCTCCCACTTCTGCTTTGATAAAGGGAATATTCTCTGCTACATCTGTAGATATGGCGGGACAATATGATCCCTCATCATCAGTCCCACTAAATGGAGCTGCTCAAGCAATACCGAACAATCATGAAGGATGGGGTAGAATAGATGTATCTCAAGCAATTAACAGCTCATTTATAGATCGTTTAGATATTGAAACATCTGAAACAAAATCTATGAGATTGACGATACCTATTGGTACTCCTGAATTTAGAGTGGTACTTTCATGGACGGACAGTCCAAATATTGCAGTCACGTCTTGTGCCACTCAGTGTTTGGTTAATGATTTAGATTTCGTACTTAAAGATCCTTCTGGAAACGTCTGGGGAGAAGAAAATGGCGACACAAATAACCTACTCGGTATGACAGTCACAAGTCCAGATGCAGGAGATTGGGAAATAATAGTTACAGGCACAAATGTCCCTGAAGGGCCTCAGAATTTTTCCATAGCGACTAGTGGCAATTATATGTTAACGGACATGAGTCAGCCAGTTTCTGGTAACTTAGAAGAGGCTGGCTTTCAAGAGGGTTCGATATTCACCGAGACTACAATTGCTGTCGGCTCAGATCATGTTTGTGCAATACTTGATGATTCTTCTATGAGCTGTTGGGGTGATAATTCCAAAGGGCAGTTGGGTGATGGGACAACTGTACAGCGCCAAACGATGACTGCAGTGGATTTAGGTATCGGTCGAACCGCTATTTCTATTTCTGCAGGGCAAGGACACACATGCGCAATTCTTGATGATGCTAGTTTGAAGTGTTGGGGAGATAATTCAGACGGACAATTAGGTGACGGCACTACATTCGACTCATCTACGCCGGTGGATGTAGATTTAGGTTCTGAAATACCTATTTCCGTATCTTTAGGGTTAAAACATACTTGTGTAGTTTTAGTTTCTGCCTCGATAAAGTGCTGGGGAGATAATTCTGAAGGGCAACTCGGGGATGGCTCTACTGCAGATTCTAACGATCCTTCGAGTGTAAATCTAGGTTCAAGTAAAGTATTAGCAATTTCTACTGGCGCATATCATACATGTGTAATAATCAATGATCCTCTCCTGAAGTGCTGGGGAGATAATTCTGAAGGGCAATTAGGTGATGGCACGAATATCGACCGATTAACTCCTGTTACAATATCGCTAAGTCCTAGTCCTGTTGCTATTTCTTCTGGAGATTCACATACATGTTCGATATTGTCTGACGCAAGTTTGAAATGCTGGGGAGATAATTCTGAAGGGCAATTAGGCGATGGAACAAATACTGATTCCAATTCTCCAGTATCAATAATTTCTGGTTCAAATTCAATCTCTTTGGGAAGTATGCATACTTGTTCTCTAGACAATTCTAATGTTTTAAATTGCTGGGGAGATAATTCTGAAGGTCAATTGGGCATAGGATCTACAGTGGATCAAACATCCCCAAATCAAGTTACCTTTGGGGGCGCACGTTTCCCAATTACTATCGCATCTGGCGAGAATTATACTTGCTCATCTATGAATAATGATCTTTTATCTTGTTGGGGAGGAGACTCAAGTAGTTCTATTTCAATGTCCTCATCTCCGACTAGTTTGTCTATATCTCGATGGTCCTACATTAATGCAGCAGAAAGAGATTTAGATGATGATTCCCAGTTGAATATCTTTGATACCCACATACCTGGAGACGGGGATGGTGATGGAGTTAGTTCGGGTCAAGATATAGATGATAACAATCCTGCGATAGCAGTATCCTGTGGTGTTGGAGAATATGGAAGATACTCTTGTCAGCCAGCAACTGTTGGATTTTATGTAGATACTCCAGGCAGTATAATCAAGATTCCTGCCAGTCCAGGACATTATGTCTCTAGTAATGGCGCTACATCACAAGAGCTTTGTGATATTGGAACATTTCAACCATTATCTGGCATGGATAAATGTGGCGATGCCAATCCTGGTTATTATGTAGATTCTCCAGGTTCAAGTTCTCAGACTGCTTGTTCAGGAGGGACATACAACCCAAGTACTGGCTCACAGAGCTCTTCGGCATGTATCGGCTCAGATGCAGGATTTAATGTTCCAATAATTAATTCAATAAATTCAGGCAATACTCATTCATGTTCAATACTTGATGATGGCTCGGTTCGCTGCTGGGGAGATAATGAACATGGCCAACTAGGAGATGGAACTAGGACAAATAGCCTCTCTCCTATTCTTGCATCTACTCCTTTGGGTAAATCTGCTGTTTCGATATCAATAGGTGCAGAACATACTTGCGCCATATTTGATGATGGCACTCTCAGATGCTGGGGCAGTAATTCCAATGGCCAGATAGGAGATGGTACTCTAATTGAGAGAACAACACCCACTCTTGTCAATTTGGGTGCGGGCAAATCTGCAAAAAGTATTTCATTGGGACAAACTCATTCATGCGCCATATTGAGTGACGACTCTGTAAAATGCTGGGGAAGTAATTCCAATGGCCAACTAGGAGATGGAACTACTATAGACAGCAATATACCAAAATCTGTTACGTTACAAGGAGGACAAACAGCAATCTCAATATCTTCCGGATCTTATCATACCTGCGTTATTTTAGAAAATCTTTCAGTAAGTTGCTGGGGCGATAATTGGCATGGCCAATTAGGAGATGGTACAAATATTAGAAACTTAGAGCCCGTTAGTGTTTTATTTGATTCTGAATATGAAACCAGATTTTTAGAAAGTGGTTCTTTCCACACTTGTGCTATATTAATTAATAATTCAATTTATTGCTGGGGTTTCAATTCAGGAGGGCAATTAGGTAATTCCGAATTATATAGTTCTAATACGCCTCTATTGATACAATTATCTGAATCAGATACACCTTCTTATGTAGGTTCAGGCTTCCATCATACTTGTTCTCTGCTCGATAGTGGCCATGTAATTTGTTGGGGGGATAACTCCAGAGGTCAACTTGGAGATTCTTCTTTAATAAGTAGAAGTAATCCTGCACCTGTCGATATACCTCCTGGAAGATTTGCTATATCATTATCAGTTGGTAATAGCCATTCTTGTGCAGTTCTTGATGATGCCACACTATATTGTTGGGGGATAAATTCAGATGGGCAACTCGGTAATGGCGGATCATCAGATAGTTCTTCTCCAGATTTAATTGATTTAAACCATGGTTCAGGGACTCAAACAGCCTGTGAGCCGGGCACCTATCAACCAGATTCTGGACAAACATCCTGCATCTCAGCAACCAAAGGATTCAGCGTACCCGAAGCTGCATCCCTAGAACAGACTTCCTGTACAGTTGGATATTATACAAATACAATAGGTCAAGCAAACTGTATTCCTGCAGAAAAGGGATTCTATGTTGACTCAGATCAGGCAACTGAACAAATAGCCTGCCCTGAATCAACTTCAACTATTGAACTCGCCTCTAATTCTTTCACAGATTGTATTTTAGATACAGATGGTGACTTTATGCCAGACTATGTCGATAATGATGATGATGGAGATGGAGTAGATGATGCGAATGATTATGACCCTCTCGACCCAGAAGTTTTTGCTGATACAGATGGAGATAATATACCTGATAACATAGATCCTGATGATGACAATGATGGAGTGAATGACACTTTCTTAGCACCTGTTCTTGATGATAGTGGAAACATCATATATGAGTTACGGCCATTAGATTTGTTCCCTCTGAACCAATTTGAATGGGCAGATACCGATTTGGACGGTCTTGGCGACAATACTGACAGCGACGACGACAATGATGGCCGTTCTGATAATTTCGATACATTTCCAAATAATAAATATGAATGGGCAGATTATGATGGCGATAAATTAGGAGATAATTTTGATGCCGATGACGATGGCGATGGAGTTTGTGATACTAATACGGGAACTTCATTCAAGGATAATTCTAATCTAAATTATGGTCAAAATCATGACATAGGTTCTATTATTATCACAAATCTCAACGGAGTTTCTGTGCCAATAAATCACCCTTCTGTATTGGCATATCTCCCTTCTTCTTATCCACTGATTTATCCTTCCGATCTAGTTAATCTCACTAATAGCCATCCAAGTTATGATATAGTATTGGACAATTGTAATTTATTGGGAGATGCATTCCCCTTAGATCCTTCTGAATATCTAGATACTGATGGGGATACATTAGGTAATAATTTAGATATAGATGATGATAATGATGGATATAATGATTCAATTGATGCATTTGAACTAGATCCATCTGAGTGGAACGATACAGATGGAGATAACATAGGGGACAATTTCGATTTATTTGATAATGACCCACTTGAGTGGGCGGATTCTGATGGCGATTCAGTCGGAAATAATGCCGATCAGTGCGTTTTTGTTCCAGGTTTAAATCCATCCGACGAAAATTTTGCACATCTCTTAGCAATTGGTAATTTACTTGGGTGTATTGCAGATCCTAATTTAGGAGCTGTAGAAGAACCAGAACCTGCTCTCCCAGTATACACGGATACTGACTTTTTAGATACTGATAATGATACAATCCTAAATTACAGAGATCTTGATGATGATGGAGACGGTGTTCTCGATACTGAAGATAAGTGGCCTTTAGATGAAAATAGGCCATTCCCACCTTCAGTTTATATTGTCAGTATATTGAGTATGGTATTCTTGAGTTTAATGGGGCTTAGATTAATAAATTGGCAGAAGTCAAAATTAGCCAAATTCCGTTCCAAGAGGATAAGATTAGAATAATTAATGGTGCAGGGGACAGGATTTGAACCTGCGAAGCACTACGCACTGGGACCTAAACCCAGCCCCTTTGACCACTCGGGTACCCCTGCTTATTTTATGCGCGAGCGTTCAATAGTCAAGAAGGCAACGCTTTACATGTTCATTTCCCATAGTATGATAACGTTGAGTTTACGCCATCGACATGACTAATATGGCCCGAATAGGTGTAGTGGGATTGGGCAATTGGGGGTCTGCTCTCGCCAAGATATGGTTAGATGATGGACATAATGTATCTGGCTGGACAATTGAACATGATGTGTATAAGTCATTAATGGAAGAAAGTATGAATCATAAATATCTCCCAGGTCATGATTTATCTGGTTTACACCCAACTATGGAAATTAATGATATTTTAGAAGAGTGTGAGTTAATTATTATGGCTCTTCCTAGTTCTGTAATAATTTCTGTTTTTGATGAAATGGTAGAAAAATTACGACCTTCACATGTAATTGTAGATTTAGCCAAGGGACTAGCTCCAGAAAATGAAGATTCTGAATTAATTTCAGAAGTCTTAGAAAAGAAATTATCTATTGCTGGAAAAAGTAATTCAGTAGTTGTAATGACGGGCCCAACAATAGCTCCTGAAGTAGCCCGGGGTGTCCTTACTAATGCTTTAGTCGCTTGCCATGACAAATCTGTTGCAGAACGCATTTCAGAGAGATTATCGACAGGGACATTGGTCCTCACTCCGGCTATAGATCCAATCGGAGCCGAATTATGGGGGGCATACAAAAATACTGTTGCATTAGCATGTGGTTTGGTTGATGGACTGAGAGATAGCATAGGAGGGGATAATCTGAAAGCGGCTTTAGTACTTGCAGGTTATAGTGAAGGCATATATCTTCTTGAAAAAATGGGGGCAGATGAAAGTACAGCTTTTGGTCCAGCAGGAATTGGTGATCTGTATGTGACTGCTACCAGCCCTCGTAGTCGTAATCGTTCATTGGGGGAGAAATTAGCTTCAGGAATGAGTCTAGATAGTGCATTGTCAGAAATGCACATGGTTGCAGAAGGCGTCCGTGCTACCAAATCATTCCTAGATTATTCAAAAAAGATAGATGTCCCAACTCCTTTCCTGTCTGCTCTGTGGTCATTACTAGAAGGAGAATTAGAAGTAGAGGATGCAGTAAGAAAAATGGTTGAGTCATACAGGAGTTAAGAAAATGCCTGCTTCAGATCTAACTGATTTTGAACAACGTCTATTAAAGTGGCTCTCATCATCTAATTTTGTTGAAGTACCATGGTCAACTAAGCGTGCCGCTGAAGCATTTAAAGTAACAGAAAAAGAAGTATATGAGGCATTGTCTGCATTAACTATCAAAGTAAAAGACAATATACAGATTTCATATAAAGATGGATCAATAAGAATAATCGCCTCTGATATTTGATCATTCCGGGTTCTTCAACATTGGCAATGGCAATACATCCCACCATGAGGGTTTAGATATATCTCCTTCTTCATTGAAATAAGACCTAGCACTAATTGATAAGAAATCAATTATCAGTACTACTATGAATATAATTATTAGGTATGAAATAACTTTATCATATTGAAGAAATTTGAGATATAAGTTGATGTAATAACCAATCCCACCGGCACCTACAATTCCAATCACAGTTCCATGCCTAACATTATACTCAAACATGAAAATCATCTGAGAAATCAAATTATTTGCCATCTCTGGTATCACTACTCCTGTAGCAATTTCTATTTTTGAAAGCCCCATCGATCTTGCCGACTCAAGTGGGATACTATTCATTCCTTCTATCGATTCATATTGAAGTTTACCTAGATATCCAACAGTATAGATTGTCATTGCCAGAACTCCAGAAAGAGGCCCAAAACCAACTAGGATAACAAAAAATATAGCCCAAATTATACTCGGTAAACTACGTGCAGCAGCTAATAAAATTCTTGCGAAATATGAGACTCCCAGAGAACTCAGATTCCTTGCAGCTAGGATTGAAATTGGTAAAGAAATAATTGAGCCAAAAATTGTTGAGACAAAAGCTATTTTGATAGTCTCACTCATTCCAATCCAAGCAGTAGAACAAGTAAAATCAAACAATGGATAAGTCGTACATACCGGATAAACTTGAGGTTCTATAACACTCCAGTTAGGGGGCCATAAAGATTCACTGAAGAAAATGACTAAGTTCGAGAAACCACCCGACAACCTTCCCCAATCATCTACCATCCCATTCAATATTGAGAAAGAAAATAGTATCAAAATAAAACAAATTGAAATTACTTTAGATTTCAGCGTAACCATTCTTTCACCTCTAACATAGTAACTTCAGTAATGAACGGATTCAGTCTACCATCATCAATCACTAACAACCTATCCGCCATAGACTTAGCTCTTGATACATCATGCTCTATGACAAGCAATGCAGCATTATTATTTCTGATATATTCTACAACGCCCCTCAATACCGTCCCCATAGTTTCCTCATCTAATTCACTAAGAAATTCATCTGCGAGGATCAAATCCGGCTCTTGCGCCAATGTCCTTGCTGTTGCTACTCTTCTTTGCTGCCCTCCTGATAATTTTCGAATAGGTTCTCTGATTTTATCAGTTAAACCCATTTTTTTGATCGCATTTATCGACTTATTCTTCGCTTCCCCAGAGGGAATTAATGGTAACATGGAATTACTAATCATCTGGATATATTTATTTTTATGAACAACTTCTTTTTTCTGACCAGCATTGGCACCTAGCATCACATTATGCATCACACTTGCATGACGAACTAGCCCTAACCTTTGAGGGATATATCCCAACCTTCCTCTTTTAGGCCTATGGGGAATCACCTTTCCACAAACTTCTACTTTTCCAGAAATAGATTTTACTAATCCTGCAATTGTTCTTAATAATGTAGTTTTACCCACACCAGATGGTCCAGCTATAGCTACAATCTCTCCTGGAAATATTTCCAGATTTGGAATTTTTACTAATGTTTCATTATTTCTATACCCTATTTCTACATCAATTAATTTCACTATCGGTTTTTCATTAACTCGAGTCGCCGTAATGCTGCCTTTCATGTAACAACCACCTAGGTTAGTAGAAAGTTTAGGCGAACCTAAACTCTTATTTGGTATTGTCGGGTTTTTATTCTATGTTTCTTCTTCGAAAATCTTAAAATATTCTATATAATATTCACTTATTCCGGGAATATTACTGACCAAATTAGAGAAATGACTAAGATGTTCCTGAGAAGTAACTCTTACAACACCAGAGGAATTAAACATATTTTTTAAAATTTCAGAACCACAAGCTTCCTTTTCGGACTCTTCATCAATAACATGAATGGAAATATCATAACACCCCGTGTGCGTTTTACCTGAAAAAGAATAATTTTCCAAATACATTTCAAAATTAAGAGACATGAAAGCATTTAGTATTGCAGTTCTACTTTGTACATCTAAGTTTTCAGGATTATAAATTACAGTACTTGTAGGGATTTTAATATCAAATGGAAGGGCAACATATTCACTAGAATTAAGACACCAATCTAAATTATCTCCTCCATCTTCATTTTCACAATAAGACTCTAAGTAACCCTCTTCAACAAACGCAATATCTCCAAAATCATCAGAAAGGCACTTTAAAGCACCTAAATTACCATAATAGGATTCACCCTTCTCTGGAATTGAAGAATTTGGATCAAAGAAGTTTAATATTATATCATTCAAATCTTCAATATTTTTGGAATTGTTGATATTTTTTATGTACTCCTCGTCAATCAAATATCCAATGGGTAAAACCATCCCTGCTAAACTCATCTTCTCTGAGTGACAGGAAATTTTTCCTTCCAATAGGGAATAAGGATTTGTATCAAGTTCATCATCCAGATATGCAGATGCTATGTTACTATCCATTTTCACGTAAGCAGCAGTATTGTAATGTGTACGCTCATCCATTCCTTGCATTGCAGCCATAGCAACTAATTCAAACTCTTTCCAAGCAATCCATGCAGCACTAGGGCTATCCAAAATTGCTAAATCTATGGTACCAAGTTTTAATGATTCAATAATCTCACCTTCAGAATTTATCTCATATGTAATAACTTCAACACCTAAAATACTATGTAAATAATCTGAAATTATTTGCGAATTGATGTCACTGCCTGTGTCATTTTTAATAGCAATTATGACCTTCTCCATTGAAGAAGAAAGAGTGCTGTTCAATGTATATTTGTCATTATAATATGATGAAATTCCAGGTATATTAGAAATCAATTTAGAATAACTACCTAAATGTGAAGTAGTATTGACTGCTTCAAAACCTGGGGTATTTAGTATAT
>Ga0315330_10003456_pt1 | contig 10847 bp, 6 predicted proteins | sample M140m34915metaG_FD_203453 | JGI IMG/M metagenome (GOLD analysis project Ga0315330, IMG submission 203453) | Ammonia-oxidizing marine archaeal communities from Monterey Bay, California, United States - M1 40m 34915 | ecosystem: Environmental > Aquatic > Marine > Intertidal zone | place: USA... | reverse complement strand
CCGCGCCTGTGCAGTCGGTCCAGCGGGTGCACAGCAGCGGGCCGTCCTCGAAGGTCTCGGTCTCCGCCCCACAGCCATTTGCCTGCCGCCAGAGCGCGAGGCTCTCGTCGATGTCGCCCTGGGTGGCAGGGCCGATGGGGCGCCCGGAGCGCGGCCAGGTCCCGTCCGTGTCGCCGTGGACGTGTCGGATCGGGGCCGGGGCGAGGCATGCCGTGGGCTGTGGGTCCCAGAAGGTGCCGGACATCGCGTAGGCCGCGGGCCAGTCCTCTGGGCGCGCGCAGGCGAGCAGGACGGCCACGCTCGTGCCTTGGGAGAAGCCGGTCGCCAGGCGCCGATCCGGGTCGAGGGGGAACCGCTCCGATGCGTCGGCGAGCACGTCGTCCATGAAGGCCAGCTCGTCCCGCTGGGTCGCGGAGAAACCCTCGATGCCCGTCACGTTCCAGGTGTTCGCCTCGCCCTCGGGCAGCAGCAGCAGCGCGCCAGCCGCGTTGGCGGCGTCTCGGAGTGGGTTCACGGACCCCCCATCCGGGGTGCCCCCGTGGCCGTGGAAGCGCACGATGACCGGCAGCGTGTCGCGCCCATTCCAGCCATCCGGCGCCCAGGCGAGGTAGTCGCCGTCGTCCACGCCGCAGCGCTCGTCTGCCCCGCATGGCAGGGTGTCGGTCGCGCAGCCCGCGAGGAGCGCCAGGAGCGCCAGGAGCATCTTCGCCTTCACCATGATCGCTCCGCGAATCCCACCATGGCGGGGATCCAGTCGTCAGGCCGCTGGTGGCCGCCGTCGTGTCGGCAGTCCTCGACGGCCTGGCCTGTGTCGCAGTCGGTCCAGCGCGTGCAGGTGAGGGGGCCCTCGTCGTAGACCTCGACGGCGTCCAAGGCGCAGCGGTTCACGCGGGTCCAGAGGCTCATCTCGTCTTCGACGCTTCCCTGCTGGGCCACCCCGAAGCTCCGGCCGGCCACGGGCCAGGTCTCGTCTGCGTCGCCGTGCACATGGCGGACAGGCCGGACGGGGCTCCCGCAGTCCGCGGGTTGTGGCTCCCAGAAGCTCCCGCCCGTCGGGTAGAAGACCGTCCATGCGTCTGGTGCTTCGCAGGCGAGCAGAAGGGACATGCTCGCGCCGATGCTGAACCCGGTGCTGATGGTGCGCTCCGGGTCGACGTCGAAGCGCTCGATGACATCGGCGCGCACCGCGGCCAGCCACGTCGCGTCGTCTCGCGAGTCGTCCCCGAAGCTGAAGCCGGGCACGACCTGCCAGCCTCCGTCGACGCCCTCGGGCGCGACCAGCAGCACGCCAGCGTCGTTCGCGGCCTGCACGTGGCGGTCGCTGGCGATGGACCCGGGATCGCTCCCTGCGCCGTGCATGGCGATGATGAGGGGCACCGGGCCATCCGTGTCCGGCGGCGGGAAGGCCAGGTAGTGCCCGCCGTCCACCGCGCATGTGACGTCGTCCCCACAGGTCGGGGCGCAGCCCATGAGGGCGAGGAAGATCAGAAGCATGGCCTCAAGGTGCCCCGGCTGGCGGCCCCGTCAAGCCCGGGGCGATAAGATGGGGCATCTGATCAGGAGCCCATGTGACGTTGCCGATGTCCCTCATCGAGGCCGCCCGGAAGAAGCGCCCCGTGTTCACCGTGTCGGCTGGACGCTCCGGCACGAAGTTCCTCGCCAAGCTCCTGGGACTCTTCCCGGACACCGCCGCTCACCACGAGCCCTCCCCGAGCTTCGTGCACGCCATGCGCCATGCGCAGTCCAACCCCGAGGCGGCGCTCGCGTTTGTCCGGGACCACAAGCTCGGCGCCATCGCGCGTACGCCAGAGGCCCGGTACGTCGAGACCTCGCATCTGTTCGGCAAGGGCTTCGCCGAGGCCTTCATCCGGCTCGGTGTGGTGCCTGACGTCGTCATCTTGCGGCGGCATCCCCGGGAGATCGCGCTGTCGCTGCTCCGCATGAACAGCGTCCCGGCGCGGACCGGCCTGGGTGTGCGCTACCTGCTGCAGCCCGACGACCCCGGCGTGCTGCCCTTCCCCGGCTGGACCCACGCCACGAACTACCAGCTGTGCTTCTGGTACGCGCTGGAGATGGAGCGTCGCCAGGACCACTACGCCGGCGTGTTCCGGACGCTCGGCACGAACGTGGTCGAGTCGCAGCTCGCGGATCTGCTCGACTTCGAGTCCTTCCGCACACTCGCGGGCGGGCTCGGCTTCCTGACGACCGCGGAGCGCGATCTGGACCGCCGGTACGCCGAGATCGCTGCGGTGAAGCACAACAGCACGGGCCGCGGCCCGGTCCAGGGCGCCGACCAGGATCTGGACGCCGCCGAGGCCTTCGTGTGGGACCGCACCTTCTTCTACGACGCGCTGCTCTTCGACCGGGTCATGCCCCGCTACCAGGACACTCCGCGGCTGCCGGACCTCGACGAGCCCACCTCCGAGGTCCCCCGCTAGACCCCAGTCGGGCTGGTGGGCCCGCTGCGCAGGAGCCCGACATGTCCGAGGCCACGGAGCAGACGGTCTACGAGCGGCTCGGCAGTGACGCGGGCGTCCGCGCGCTGACCGATCGCTTCTACGACATCATGGACACCATCCCGGAGGCCAAGCCGATCCGGGACATGCACCCCGAGGACCTGACGGAGTCCCGTCAGAAGCTCTACGAGTTCCTGTGCGGGTGGTTGGGGGGGCCCCAGCTCTACATGCAGCGCCGCGGACACCCCCGCCTGCGCGCTCGTCACGGGCCCTTCCCGGTCGACAAGAGCGCGGCGGACCAGTGGGTGATGTGCATGGACCAGGCGCTGATGGCGGAGGGGGTAGACCCACAGCTCCGGTTCAACCTGATGATGAGCATCGCCAAGCTCGCGAACCACATGCGGAACCGGCCGGGGTGAGCGCGAGGCGCGCACGTCGTGGGCTCCGTGGGCGGCCCACGCGGCCGCGGGCAGCGGGGCGCCTCGTTTTCGCGGCGTTGGTTGGGCTCGTGCTCGTGCTCGCCGACCGCTGGCTGATGCTGACCAGCATCGGCCACCTGATGTTCGACGTGAACCAGGCAGAGTATGGCTTCCTCGCGGCGGTCATCCCGTGGATACCGTTTCACCTGTGGGACATCATCACGGACCCGGGACTGCGGGCGCGGTTCTTCCACGATTGCGTGATGGTCGGCAACCAGGTGCACGGCACGCTGGGCATGGCGGGGCTCGCCACGCTCTGGGGGGCGCAGCTCTCCGGGGGCCCGCTGTCTACCAGCCTGATCCGCGGCATGGCGGTCCTGCAGTCGAGCCTGGCGCTGCTGCTCTGGTGCTGGGGGCTGGGGCGCTCCACGCGCTCGCCCCGGGTCGTGCTCGGGTTCAGCGTGCTCTGGGCGCTGGCCCCCACGGTCCCGCTCAAGATCAGCTTGCTGTGGTGGGGCACGCACGACACGGTCACCCTGGTCGTGTCGGCGTGGGTCGCGCTCCTCCTGCCTTGGCTCTCCCGGCCTGGCGAGGGCGCGGGTGCGGTGCTCCGCGGGGGGGCGCTCGGCGCCGCGGGTGCGCTCGTGGCCCTGGCGAACCACAGCCTGCTCATGCCCGTCGTGGCCGGCTTGCTCTTCTTTGTCTTCGTGCTCCTCCTGCGTGCGGTGGGGCGCAGGGACGCGCGGCAGGTCGGGCTGGCGCTGGCTGCGGCGGTGCTCGCCCTGCTCAGCCACCAGGCGGTCACCCGCGGTGTGCTCACCACCGGCTTCCTCGATGGCCTCGGCTACCCCGCCGCCGTGTCCTCCGAGCATCTGTTGGGGCTCACGGGGAAGCACGGGCGGTCATTCCTGCACGAGGCCGGAGAGGGTTGGCGGGACCTCGGGGTCTGGGAGGCCGAGGTCTGGCCCATCGCGGTGCGGCAGTCGCCGTCCGCGGCGTACGGACCGACCGGTGCCGTGGCCGAGGCCGTGGCCCGCCTCGGTGCGGTGGCGCTGGGGTTGGGGCTCGTGCTGCGGTACATCTGGGCCACGGTGCATCGGAGGGAGGGCGGCGCGGAGGGCGCCTTCGTCGGGCTGTACCTGCCGCTGGCCGCCATCGCGACAGGGCTCCTCGCCCTGCGTTTCACGCCTGATCTCGGCGGCCACGCCCAGCCACATCCCCGGTATTTCGCCCACCTCTACCCGTTCGCCATGGCGGCGGTGGCGCTCGCCGCCTGTGCCCCGGGCCGATGGCGGCTGCCTCGGCTCGCCCTGCTGATCTGGCCGGTCTGGCTCGGGGCCTTCGACCACGCCGCGCGGATCGATCCAGCCGTCATCCGGGACCGGCTGGGCGCCGCCCCCTATGAAGCCGCACCCCTGTACTTCCGCGCCCGTCCCGGCCGCCTGCCCCCGCAGGGCTGGGCCGCCTGGGAGGGCGTGGATCCCGCTTTCGTTGATGGCTACGCCCTCCTGGAGGACGCCCAGTTCCGCCAGTACTGGAGATGGCTCGAGCCCGGGGAGCTCGAGGACAGCCACACCCTGCAGCGGGAGCTCGGGCGGGTGCTGGGCCGAGAGAACGACGATCCGGTCTACTGGACCGGAGTGGGCGCGGCCCTCCGTATGCTCGTGCCCCTCGAGCGGGAGGCCCTGGTGCGGGGTTTGCCGATGGCCCCCGGGGCCCGGGCCCCGGTCATGGCGGGTTGGTCCGATCCCGCTGCCGCGCGCGCAGCAGCTACCGTGCCGTGAACGACGGCATCATGTCGGGACGCGGGCGAGCCCTGCTGAGCTGCCCGGTGGGCCACCGCTCGTCCAGTGCCCGTCAGGGCAGCGTTCGGGCCGGGTTGTCATCGAGCCGGTGGCAGCCGGGGCCTCGTCGCTCGGGGGCGTCCCCGTCTCTCGCCTCCTGATTCAGGGCGCGAAGTACCTGTGCCAGCCGATGCTTACGTCCATGAGGTCGGCCGGGCCGTTGTCGACCGCGAGCACCCGGGACGCGCCGATGTGGACGCCCATGTTGTCCGGCAGGTCCACGGTGGCCTTGAGGCTGCCTGCCCAGTGGGAGTACTGGAGCACGTTCCATCGGTCCTTGTCGCTGAAGAACCAGTCGCCGACCCAGTCCCCGTCGAGCGGGACTCCGCTGAGGCGCTGGACCGTGTGTGCGCCCAGCTCCACGGTGAACGGCGCGGGCGGCCTGGCCCGCAGCTCGATGCTGCCCCGAACCGTGTCGCCCGGGGCCCGGACCGTGATGGTGCCGTCTGCCGAGATCGCGTCGGGCGCGAAGCTCCTCGTGTAGCCCCCCAGCATCAGCCCGCTGAGCGTCCACGCACCGACGGGGAGATCGCCGCCGGCGATGAGGAAGGCCTCGGTGGTGGTCCGGCCACTGCCTGCCGAGTTGTACTGGCCGCGCCGCGCACGATTCCAGCGGTCGACGTCAATGGCGACACCGAGCGTCGCCTTCGCCTTCTTGCGCACGAGGCCGTAGCGCCCATCGAGGCGTGCCTGCCCGAGCGTGGCGTAGGACTCGCAGTAGCCCTCCCCAGGGAGCAGGTTGGGGCAGGGCAGGTTGTCTGGGTCGTCGGCGACGGTGCTGTAGATCACCGGCGCCGACAGGCTGAGCTGCATGGCATCCGTCAGGCCCAGCGACCCGTAGAGGTCGAGGCGGGTCCGCAGTCCGCGGTCGCGCTCGACCACGCCCGAGCCCTGGTCCAATGCGCTGAACGTGGTCAGGCCGAGGCCTGTGTAGACGACCTGGGAGCCCTCGGGCAGGGTGCCGGCGGACTCGGCCTGGGCGGCGCCCACCAACAGGAGCACGGACAGAATCGGCTCTCCTCGAGTGGGCAGCGGTGCGGGCGCGGGCGGGGAGGTGCAGGGAGCTGGGCTGCGCGGACGTCTGACGCGGTCTCAGCCGAAGCTGCCCCAGTCCACCGCGGAGGCTTGCCGGCGCTCCTGGATGTCGAAGACGGTGTCCTCGAGCGTCGCCTGGGGGTCGCGTGCGCGCCAGCCCAGCTCGTCCTCGGCGCGGGCGGCGCTGCAGGACCAGTGGTGTGAGGCCAGCTCGAGCTCCTCGCGGGAGAGGCGCGCCCCCCCCAGCCCGAGCTCGCTGTCCTTCCCGAGGTCAGGCAGCCATCGCAACATGCGGCGCGTGATCTTCGCTGGCAGGGGCGCCACGGGCTCGGCCTTGCCCGAGATGCGTGCGAGGCGAGCGAAGTAGTCCCGCCAGGTCACGTTCGCTGCGTTGAGCAGGTAGCGTCGTCCCGGCTGGCCGCGGTGCAGGCCCAGCGCGACCGCCTCTGCCACGTCCCGGACGTCGACGAAGGCCACGGTGCCGCCCGGGGGCACGGGCACGCCGTCGTCGAGGAGCATGCGCACCGAGCGCGTCGCGCCCCCGTCCAGCGCATCACCCGGGCCGAGCAGCAGGGAGGGGTTGAGCACGATGACGTCGATGTCGTCCACCGACAGCGCGGCCTCCTCCGAGATGTACTTGGCCCGGTAGTAGGGCCAGGTCTTCACGAAGGAGAGGGGGTCGGGGCTGGTCTCCGTGCCCACGAAGTCCTCGTCGTTGGACACCGCGATGGTGCCCGACGAGGAGATGTGCACGATGCGCTTCACGCCAGCCTGCCGCGCTGCAGTGAGCACGTTCTCGGTGCCGAGCACATGGACGTCCCACATCTCGCGGGCGTCCGCGGACTCATGCGAGACCCGTCCAGCGGAGTGCACGACGACGTCGCAGCCGTCGAATGCGGGGCCGAGCGTCGCGGCGTCGGTGACGTCAGCGGACTGGCCAGTGGCCCCAGCGACGTCTCCGCCGCGGCGTGAGAGGGGGACGATCTCGTGGCCCGCCGCGACCAGTCGGGTCGCGATGGCGGTGCCGAGGAAGCCGGTTGCGCCGGTGATTGCGACCTTCATCAGACACTGACCTCGCTGAGCGCGAACACCCGGCTGAACTCAATGAGCAGCGGGATGTCGTTGGTCTTGATCGTCCCGCTGATGAACTCGGCGGGCTCGGGCACGTAGGCGTCCTGGACGAGGCGGGAGAAGATGTCCTCGCTCGTCTTGACGACGCAGTCGGCGCCGCCATCCGGCCGCCCCGGCTTCACCTTTACGGCGGCCTCGTCGACGCTGACGGTCCAGCGCGGGCCGTCCTTGGCGCCGAGTGAGAAGTACCAGGTGATGGGCTTCTCGACGCGGCTGGGGTCGAAGCGTCCGCTGAGCGAGCGTGCCGCCTGCTCCACGCGCTCGGCCGGCGTGACCACCTTGGTCTCGATGGCCTGGGCGGCGTCCGCCTCGAGCTCACGGAGGTCGAGGACCTCTCCCTTGCCGAGCTTCTCGACCGCGAGCCGGGCGAGGTTGGCGGTGTGGCGGGCTGCCCTGCCTCCCTTCATTCCGTCGGTCAGCCGCTTGAGCTCTTGGATCTCGAGCGGCGGTCCGATCCTGACGGTGATGCCTCGCCGGGTCGGAAGGATGCGCCCCTTGGGCATCGCGTCGTAGCAGCCGTCCAGGTACAGCGGGAGGATGTCCGTCTCGGTGTCGAGCGCGAGCTTGCCGACCATGGGCTTGAACTCGGCGAGCTGGCCCGACGTCTGCCGGGTGCCCTCCGGGAAGAGCAGCACGACGCGCCCAGCGTCGATGACCTCAGAGGCCTGGCGGAGGCTCGTGCGCAGGCCGGTCTTGCGGTCCAGCGGCTCGATATTGGTGAAGTTGCGTACCCAGGCGACCTTGTACTTGTTGCCCTCGAAGAAGTAGTCCTGCGCGGCCAGGGCGGCGATCTGCTCGCCGTAGCGGCCCAGCGCGTACTTCACGACACCCATGTCGAGGTGGCTCGTGTGGTTGCAGACCACGATGGTCGGGCGGTTCTGGGGGATGTTGGCGCGGCCGATCACCCGGGTCTTCAGGCCCTGGCCATTGAACCAGCGCTGCACATCCGCGAAGCGCGCCTTCATGGGGACGCGGAGGACCTCGGGGATCTCGATGTCCGCGTCCGGGGCGGGCTCCGGTTCGATCTCCGGTGCAGCGGCGCCCACGAGCACCGTGACGTCCGCCACGGTGGCACAGGCCGACAGGGCGTCGGCGTCCGGCTGGCCCGTGCCCACGCCCTCGAGGGCGGACGCGAGCTCGACGAACATCAGCGAGTCGTAGTGGAAGTCCGCCTGCAGGTCGCTGCCAGGCAGGACCTTGGCCGGGTCCACACCCGCGACCGATGCGATGGCTGCAGCGACGGGCCCGCCGTAGCCATCTCGCCGGGTGACCTTCTTGGGGGCGGCAGCCTCGATCTTCTCGAGGACCTCCCGGGCGCCCTTGCGCTGGATCTTGCGGGTGGCGGTTCGCGGCAGGTCTGCGTCGACGAGGTGCAGCACGGATGGGCGCTGCACGGCAGGGAGGGCCGCGATGGCCTCCTTGAGCGTCGTGCGGGCCTTGGCGTGCAGCTCCCGCCGGGACAGGTCGGGGTGCTCCTCGGCGTCTGGGACGGCGATCATGCCGAGCCGCTCGCCGCCGCGTGGGTCGGCGAGGCCGACGAGCGCGTACTCCTTGACGTAGCGGAGCAGGCCGAGCGTGGACTCGGTGTCGTCGAGGTAGATGTTCTCGCCCGAGGCCGTGACGACGACCTCCTTGGCGCGGCCGACCAGGGTGAGCCGACCCTTGTGGTCCAGCTTGCCCATGTCGCCGGTGCGCAGCCAGCCGTCGCCCGCCAGGCTCGCCTCGGTGGCGTCCCGGTTGCCGAAGTATCCGGCCATCACATTGGCGCCCCGGGCCCAGACCTCGCCCACTCCGGACTCGTTGGGCTCGTGCACCTTGATCTCGACGCCGGGCACGGCCTTGCCGACCGTGCCGGCCTTGGCATTGGGCCCCGGCATGTTCACCGTGAGCACCGGTGCGGCTTCGGTCAGGCCGTAGCCCTCGGCGAGCTGCAGGCCGAGCCCCTGGAACAGCGTCTGCGTGTCCTTGGGCAGGGCGGCACCGCCGCTGATGAGGATCCGGATGTTCCCGCCGAAGCGGCTGTGCACCGTGCCGAACATGAGCTTGCCGAGGTCGACCCCGGCCACCTTGCCCACGCTGCGGTTGAGCTTGAGGCCCTGATCGAACGCGAGCTCGAAGAGCTGGCCCTTCTCCTTGACCTGGGAGCGCACGCGGCGCTCCAGCAGCTGCCACAAGGCGGGCACGCCGACCATGCACGTGACCCTGCCCTCCTGCAGCCCGTAGGACAGTCGGTCGCCGTTGATCTCGTCGAGGTAGATGATGCGCGCGCCCATCGAGATGGGCAGGAGCAGGCCGCAGGTGAACTCGAAAGCGTGGTGCAGCGGCAGCACGCTGAGCAGGCGGTCTTCCGCGCGCAGCGGGAACAGCGCACCCAGGCTCGCGACCATGGCCGTGAAGTTCTCGTGCGTGAGCATCACGCCCTTGGGGTCGCCCGTCGTGCCGCTCGTGTAGAGCACGCTGGCGACGTCCGTGGGCTGGACCTCGACCACCGGGAGGATGCCCACGGCGCCAGAGGCGGGGGCCTCCAGGAGGTCGAGCACGGGCACGTCGATGACCTCGCCGAAGCCCTCTCGCGCCTTGGCATCGAGCACCGCTGCGCTGATGTCGGCGCTGGCCAGGATGTTCTTCACCTTGGCGGGCTCGAGGTTCGGGTCGAGGGGGACGGCGGCGGCGCCGGCGCGCAGGATCCCGAAGAAGGTCGCGGGCCAGGCCGGGTGGTTGAGCCCGCTCAGAACGACGCGGTCACCGGGCTTCACGCCGAGTGCCGCGAGCCGCATGGCGACGGCTTCGGTCCGGCCCCGCAGCGCCTTGTAGGAGATGCGGGTGAAGCCGTCCTCGTGGGTCTCGAGCAAGGCAGGGGCCAGATCATGGCGGTCCGCGGCCTCGTCGAGCATCGCCAGCAGGTCGTCGTGGCGGCGCAGGGGCTTCTTGGTCTTCTTGAGCTTGGCCTCGATCTCGGGGGCGACGTTCTCCATGATCCCGGGAGCGTGGACCTCGAGCAGGTAGTTCCGCCAGTCGATGTCCTCGGGGTTCCACAGCAGCTGTGCACGCTCCTCGGGGAGGAGGCGCGCGTAGGCTTCCCGCGTGTGGGCCGCACTGAACCGATAGTTGTGCGTCGCCATGAACGGGATGAACTGCTCCTCGATACGGTGCGCGATGTTCAGCGACCGGGAGAAGCCGTTGATCTGCTTGACTGCGGGATCGAGTACGGGGGCCAAAGCGCCCACCGAGAAGCGCTTGAGGAATCCGGCGGCCTTGCTGAGGCGCTCGGAGTTCACGAGCGGGCCTTCGTTGTAGAAGGTGGGCACGTCCACGGCGAGCGGCTCGAGCCGCATCTTGAGCTCGCGCATCAGCGGGTTCGACTCCTTCTCGCGCGTCCACTTGCGCTTGAAGAGGCCGGTGAGCTCGATGAGCCGCGTGATCTTGAGGGGCTGGGTGTCTGAGCTTCCGAGCTGGTAGACGACCTTGTGCTCCCGACCGATGAGCTCACCCAGCGCCAGCAGCATCCCCGTGGCCACGAGGTCCACAGGGATGATGTCGAGCACCGTCTCGGGGGCACTGGGGAACTTCACGACGGACTGCATCGCGAGGTAGATCAGGGGCGACGAGGTGTTGATGCCCTCACACCAGCCGACCCGCGGGTACTCCACGGCCGACTCGATGACCGCGGGGCGGACGATGGTGTGCGGCACGCCACTGCGGCGGAGGATCTGCTCACCGATGGACTTCGTGTACGTGTAGACGTTGTGCCAGCCCCAGTACTTGGCGCGCTCCTGGCCCGCGTCGACCAGCAGCTTCTTCTCGTAGTCAGCCTTGACCTTCTTCACCTCGGCGGCGAGCGCGGAGCCCCGGGTCGGCTCGTTGCGCTTCGTCAGGCGCTTCTTGGCCTGGTCGAGGAAGGCGGACTGGCGGAAGGCGTCATTGGAGCGGTGGCGGACGTTGTCCACCATGTCCACGCACTC
>Ga0315330_10003450_pt1 | contig 10852 bp, 8 predicted proteins | sample M140m34915metaG_FD_203453 | JGI IMG/M metagenome (GOLD analysis project Ga0315330, IMG submission 203453) | Ammonia-oxidizing marine archaeal communities from Monterey Bay, California, United States - M1 40m 34915 | ecosystem: Environmental > Aquatic > Marine > Intertidal zone | place: USA... | reverse complement strand
CTTAATTATGCAGAGGTTGTCAAAGTGATCTGCGAGCTGCAGAGAATTGAGGAAGGGTTTGGTCAGTCAGACGAAAAACCAACTAAGGCTGGTTCTGGTGGAATTCGGAATTTACAAGTCCTCGTTGTTGAGGATAGCGTTGTGAACCAGAAGCTGGCAGTTGCAATGCTCCATAAACTGGGGCACGAGGTGGTGATCGCCAATCATGGGAAGGAAGCGTTAGCTGCGATCGAAGCGCATAAGTTTGATCTGGTGCTCATGGATATCCAGATGCCAGAAATGGACGGTTATGAGGCTGTCAGGAGATTGCGGCAAGTAGAGGTCGATGGCCGCTTGCCTGTGATTGCGTTGACTGCAAACGCGATGCGGGGTGACCGTGATGCGTGCCTCGAAGCTGGGATGGATGCGTACTTATCAAAGCCCATTCGCTTGCAACGGCTTGCTGATGTGATTCATAGCGTTTGTCACTCGGAGTGAACGTTAACGTGTTCTGCTGAGGGAACTTTAAACGCATTAGCGATGGCTTTGGATCGATGTTGAGCGTCGGCAACGTTGAGCGTCGGCACTGACTGTAATGCGCTTGTGATGGCGCATTTTTAATGCCTCTATGTAAGCCGCTGGCGATACAATGAAGTTCACTTTGAGGCCATTACTCATTCTTCAGGTTACCGATGCAAACGTTCCCGCTACTGGTTGTTGCATTTCTCGCTGCCGTCTTTGGGTCAATCTCGTTGTCTGGGAAAGCTGTCGGTCAGGTTGCTGAAGTTGTAGGTCGCCCTGCAGCGGCTGTCCCAGCACTTTACTTTCCTAGCCGACAGGGGCCGTGGCAAGGCGTGAAGGCAGAGGAGGCCGGTTGGAATCAAGAGCAACTTGACGCGTTGATGGAATGGGCGGGTGACCGAGGTTCGAGCAGTGTCTTGATTCTATGGCGAGGAAGAGTCCTCGCTGAAAAACACTGGGGCAAGGGAATCGGGGTGCCGAGTCCAAGGTATCAACGGATGTTCGTCCGCCTGAATGACAGCCAACAAGCGATTGAAGATGTTGCGTCGGTGCAAAAAAGTATTGTCTCGATGTTGGTTGGTGTTGCGGTTCATAAAAACTTACTACAGGTTGAAGATTTTGTATCAGAACACCTGACAGTGGGGTGGTCTAAGGCAACACCCAGCCAAGAAGCTAAAATTAAGGTGAAGCACCTTCTCTCGATGACGAGCGGACTGACCGATGATTTGCATTTTCGGGCGAAGCCGGGCACGCGATGGTCCTATAACACGGCTGCGTATGCGGTAGTACGTGATTGTCTGGTTGCGGCCTCGGGATTGTCGGTACACGAGCTCACTCGTAATTGGTTGATGGACCCAATCGGGATGAAAGAATCTGAGTGGATCCCACGTGCAAAGTCGATTACCGCATTGAATGCTTTCGGGTTTGCCTCAAGCGCCCGTGACTTGGCACGCGTTGGCTTGCTGATGCAGGCAGAGGGGAAATGGGCTGGGAAGAAAGTGTTGCCCGATGATCGATTTCGGCTTGCATCTCTGAAAGCATCGCAGCAACTGAGGCCCTACTATGGTTATCTGTGGTGGTTAAATGAACCTGTACGCTTGCAAGCCGCGCCCATTGATACCTATTCAGCCAATGGAGCACTTGGGCGGCGAATATTTGTATCGCCCTCCGAAGGCTTGGTCGTGGTGAGACTTGGCGACGAACCGAAGAAGGTGGGCGCGGCAGGGTTTGACCGCGAATTTTGGCGGCGGCTTATAGCCGCAAAGTTGTGATGCCGTACCTGACAAGTGACGACAACGCAGTGCTGGAGGGTGTCGTGTTTGGTGCCAAATGTCCTGCAGAGCGTTTCGCTTCGTTCTAGTTTGTTCACGTAGCGATGACGTATCTTGCTCATGTGGGTTTTGGGGCCAATTCTGCCGAAATCTGCTCTGAGATTCAGACACAGTTGAAATGGTGCTCCTGAGCGTCGATACTGTCACACACTTCAACGCCGCATCGTGCCTCTCTATGGTGCTCCGCGGCTTCCTGCCCTTGGTCACTTCCGCGAGTTCACCTGATGAAATTTTGTTCGCTTTTTGCTTCAGTCGTTTTGGGTTTCACCGTTTTGACGACAGGCCGAGCTGAAGACGCCCAATCGCCAGTTCGGACCGGCAGCGCGGAGATGAGCTTTGATACTGTTCCTGGATGGGGGCTTCGTCCGGACGGAAGTTCGGCCCTGGGACCAACTCATGGAGCCGTGGTGATTGATAAGGCTGGCAATATTTATACCAGTGCTGGGGCCGGGGTCTTCGCATTCTCGCCAGAGGGCAAGGTGGTGCAGTCGTATCTGGGAGCCAAGTATTCGAATCTGCACGATATGGAAATTCGTGAGGAGAATGGTGAGGAATACATCTATGGTGCAAGAAATGCAAACGCAGAAGGAATTAAATTCAACGCCCATAGTGGTGAGATTGTGTTGAAATTAGGCGTTCCAGAAGAAGCGGGCCTTGGGAAAATCAAGTTCAGCCCGACCGCCATTACCGTGGCCGCCAATGGCGATATCTTTCTTTCCAACGGATATGCGACTAACCATATTTTCAAGTACGACAAGAATGGGAAGTACCTGATGCACTTTGGCAAAAAAGGGAACGGCATGAAGGAGTTCAATACCGCACACGGGATGACCCTTGATACACGTTATCAGCCGGCTCGGCTCCTGATTTGTGATCGTAATCATCAGCCCAACGGAAGGCTTCTTCACTATGATCTTGATGGCAACTTCATTGGAGAAGTGATCACCGGGTTGGGCATGCCGACATCAGTTTCTATTCAGGGTGATTATGTGTCTGTTCCTGATTTGCACGGGCGTCTCGTCATTCTAGACAAAGGCAACAAAATCATTTCAGTGGTGGGTGAGAACCCCGATCCCAAAAAAGGGCGAAGCTATGGAATTCCTCAGGATCAGTGGGTGGAGGGAGCTTTCAGCGGCACACATGGCTCAGCCTGGGATGCGGATGGCAATCTCTATGTGCAGGACTGGAACGTCGCCGGTCGCCTCATGAAATTGGTGCGTGCTGAATAGCCGTTCATCGGTCAGGCCATTCTTGCATCACTCGCACGGATGCTTTGCCGAAGAGCTCAGTTTGTTTCAGAAAGGTAAGGAAGGGGGTCGGCGTGGTGGCCGATCATCTTCCACTTGCCTTTTTCTTTGCGAAAAGTGCTTGTAGCTCGAATGGCGACACGGATTGGTTTTCGGTCGCGGCCGATGTTCTCGCCGATCTCGTAGTTGCTCACAACAGCGATGTCTCGCCCGATGATGTACGTCAGCTTCTCAGGTTTGACTTTGCCGCCCAGTTTGAGCTTTGCCTGCTTGACCCAGTCCTTCCGGACCGCATTCCAACCTTGTTTGATACCACCCGTTGGACCGTGGTAAGTGACGTCATCTGAATGTGACCAGATGTTGTCCATGTCCTTCAATTCGCCAACAAAGACTTGGTTCAACGCAGTGTAAAAGTCCTCGATCGCGGCCTTTACCGTACCCTCATTGGTCTCTTCTTCCAACGCGTTCGCCTCAGAGCCATTAAAAAATACGGTTGCCAGCAGGATGCATGATGCATAGCGAATCGATGTCATTGCTCGAAATCCAATAGATATCAATGAAGCCATAGGGGTATGATTGGGGGAGAGGAGAACCCCACCTTATGGACTAGTATGACGCGATAATGCGTTAGTGCTACCGTAAGCTCGGGTTTCTGGTGTGTGTTCCGGTGAATAGCGCAGCTTGGGGCCGGAGGATTGGACCGGATGGCTGCTCTGTTGATGGATATCTATTCGGGTGCTCACGCTGGCTTCTGAAGGCAATGAAATTCAGGTGGCGGTATGGCAGACAAGGGTGTCAATGGAGGCGGGGAACCAAGCATGCAAGACACGAAGCTAGTGACCTGGCTCACTCGGTTTGCTTTTGTATTTGTGGGCCTATTGCTTTGGTATTTAACGCAATCGTGGATTGGCCAGCGAGAGTTGATGCCCGGCGCGATTGGCGATGGAGTGCACGATTGGCTAGCGGGGGCCAATGCCTATTTGCATCAGCATCCCAATCGCACCAATCAGCTTTTGATTGCTAGTTCAGCGGTCATTGACCTGCTCGGCTTTTTCCTGCTCTGGCGATCTATTTTTGGACCAAGCTTACGACCATTCATTGGTTTGTTGTTGCTATTTGGTATGCGACAAGTTTGTCAGTTGGTATGCGCACTGGAGCCTCCTGCTGGAATGTTGTGGCATGACCCAGGTTTTCCAAGTTTGCTAGTCACTTATGGTGTGACCACGGATTTCTTTTTTTCAGGGCACACTGGTTTGGCAGTGCTCGGGGCAGTAGAACTCGCTCGTATGGGGGGACGTCGTTGGATGATTCTGGGAGGAGCCATTATCCTTTTTGAAGTGATGACGGTGCTGGTTCTACAAGCTCACTACACAATGGATGTTTTTACTGGTGCAGTAGCAGCCAGGTACGCTACTTTGCTTGCTAGTAGGATCGCTCCCAGTTGTGATGATTTCCTGAGACGCCTCATCGGTCAGACGGCCACAAATCGAGCAGCAACACTGTCGGAAATGTTGCCGGAGCCGACAGAGCCCCGTTCGCTGGAAACAAACTCAGACGCTTCGAATTCACCAGAATAAGAAGTTCGCTCGACGAAAGATGTATTTGAGTGAGAAATATCCATTTGCCGCTGGCTGGTCGCCGTCGAGTGTGGGAGAGCGAACGGTTGTCACGCCTCGAACATCGCGCCCTTGCGTTCGGGTGACCGATTCTTCCAGACTTCACCGTCCGGATAGCGGTGTTGTTCAAGGAAGTCGGGTAGGAAATCGAGGCCCCAGCCTAGGGCCGTAGGTGTGACGTAGTGCCCGTCTTTGGTTGCTACCGGATGCGCGACCGAGTCTTGTAGGAAATCAATGTACTCAACCAGTTGTGTATTTGAGTGTCCCGAAACGGCGACTTGATCCCACATTCCATAGTGTTGGATCATGTTGCACAAAGCGATTCCGCCACCGTGTGGACAAACCGGCACATCGTATTTGGCTGCCATCAGGATGATCGCCATCACATCATTCACACCTGCCACTCGCACAGCATCGATTTGGCAGTATTTGATAGCCCCGCTTTTTAGCAGTTGTTTGAAAATGACGGGTGATGCAGCCTGTTCCCCACACGCAAAATCAAAGCTCGCAGTCGCAAACGTTTCAGCCAGTTCGACGTAGCCCAGCACATCATCACGAGCGATGGGTTCCTCGATCCACTTCAGGTCAAAAGGTCGAAAGGCTTCAAGATAACTCTTTGCTTCTTCTACGCCCAAGTATTGATTCGCATCAACCATCAAGTTGGATTCCATTCCAATCGCATCACGCATGAATTGAATTCGTGCGACGTCCTCCTCCTTATTTCGACCTACTTTGAGTTTGAATGAGTCAAAGCCTTGTTCTTGAAGTCGGTGGATCGTTGCGAGGATCTGGTCATCGGTCAGACCAAGCCACCCAGCAGTGCAGTAGGCTTTGGGACCTATCTCTGACATTTCTGATTGTCGACGTTCCACCGAATCTCGCCGCTGTGTCAGAATGTCAATTGCTTCTTCACGTGTTAACGCATCCTCGATATTTCGCCAGTCGATGCAGTCGGCAACGAAGACGGGATCGAGGTCAACAAGTAACTTCCACAGAGGTTTTTGTTGCTGCTTGGCCCATAGGTCCCACATCGCATTCAAAACAGCACCTGCCGCCATTCGGAAAACGCCATCGTGTAACCATCGAAGCTGGTGATGGTCTATCAGGCGTTGATAGAGTTTGAATGGTGCTTCGGAAAAGTCTTCTAGGTCCGTACCAACCACCAGCTGGCACAGGTCTTGGATGCCGTAGCAGATCCAGTCCGTTCCCGCGCCCACTGTAAAGACAACTGATATGCCTTGGAGATCTGTATCAGTTTTGAGCTGAAGGACAGCGGAAGAGTAGTCGGGCTCCTTGTGGAACGGGTCTGAGCCCAGCATCTGGTCTGAGGTCGGAACGCGGAGGTCGACTACTTCGAAGCCGGTGATTTTCATGATAGATAGCTTGCGTAACAAGACGTTGGAAGAAAGACGCTGTTACCAGCTGGTGAGCAATTAAATTGCGGCAATGTAGTACATCCAGGTTTTGATTCGCATGCCAACTTTGCTGATGATCTGGAAGGGTTTTCCAAATTCTGTGTAGATTGCGACGCTGCCACCTGTGCCCATCGGGAGACTGTTTGCGACGTCTGCATCATCAAGCCTGAAACGAACTGCGAGCTTCCCTTTGGAGCCAATGTCTGCGGCTGACATTAGCTTGCCAGTGGGGCTGAATTGCCCTTCGCCAGTCGCTTGCACAATCGTCTCCACCGTGCCAGTGAAAAATTCCCCTGGGCGAGTCTTGAAAGTGAGCTCCACGGGGTCGCCCGGTTGCACATTGCTCAGCAGGCTCTGGCTAAAGCTCGCAACAAGGACCACACGCGAAGTATCGATGAACGTGCCGACCGGAGCAAATGGCACTGATACGGCCATCGTTCCTTCACGGACAGTCCACGCGGTGACATATCCGTCAGCAGGAGCATAGATGACGCACTGCTCCAAATCGAATGCCGCGGCTGCAAGTTTGGCTTTCAGGCTGAGTGCATTGTCCTTCGCTGCAAGCAGAGCAAACTCGGTCTGCCTGTGCCCTGCTTCCGCCTGTTGCACACCTGCTTCTGCTGCTTTGAGTTGTTCTTGCAACTGCGTCACTTTGATTTTGCTGATAGCGCCCGGGCTTAGTTTCGCAGTTTCCATGGCCACCGTTAGTTCAGCGTCGGTGGCAGAAAGTGAGGCCTGCGATTTGATGATTGCTGCCTGAGCAGACTCTACACCAGCGGCAGCTTGCTCGATTCCTTTTTCAGCAGCTTTGAGTCCAGACGCAGCTTGGTCATATTTGAATTGGTAACTATCACGCTCAACTTCAAAAAGCTTGTCAACGCCTTTCTTGAGAGGTGTATTAGGCTCCGCGTGAATGATTGATACAGGACCACTCACTTGTGGTACCAACTGTACCGAATAACGCCCCGAAACGAGATTGTCTGAAATTGGTGACGAGAACTTCCAAAGGATGACAATCGTTCCGATAGCAATCACGCCAGTCAACGCCGACCCGGCAATGTTAGAGGGGCGTGGTTTGATTTTTAACTGATGAAAAATGAACCAGATGATGGTGCAATAGAGAATAATGAAAATTGCGATCACGGTTGCGTTTCTGCTTTTCGTGGGGGCGTGTTGGTGCTGGTCGCAGCGTCGATGATCGCGTTGCTACCAAGTGTATTATGTGGTTGGGTTCTATTTTCAGAGCCAGCCCTATTTGGAGGCAGGCTTGTCTTCTACGTTTTTGGCTTTACTTTTTGTTTCAGATGCAGGGCTAGGACTGAGTGTGGAATCAGGGACCTTGTCGTGGCGATCTCCTGCGGCTGAGTGTGCTGCGTCTGAGTACCCCGCATTCCCAGACTTGGTATATGCCCATACGAGTGCAAATGGCCAGCCGATTCCTCCCAGAAAGAGTCCCAACCAACTGGCAGCATTGATTGCGGCAGCTTGGGGATGGTTGTGTTTGTCTGCGATCTTCTTGGGAAGCGACCCCAAGAAAACAAATAAAGCGGTAAGGATGACGAGTATTATCGCCATCACCGCCCATGCGAAATAGGTCAGGCCGTCAATCATTTCTTTGCCGATTAGGTGTCATCTTGAAAAGTCTTAGACGCTCAGTCGATCACTAGAATAACGAAAGTCGAGCAAATTTTAAATCGGTTGGGAGGTTGTCCTTGCGGAAACCCATTTGCAGATACAACAAAGTTACGTTGTCTTCGTCAAAACTATTAACCGTGAATACCTGCACACGGTGAGCCGCGGATTGAAAGTGGCTTCGCTGCCGAACTTTAATCGGGGAATTTGGCTCCGCGAATAAGCGGCTCGCCTCGGCAAAACATGCGGCATGTGCGTTTGCATGGCAGCACAAACGAAGCCAAATGCCTCGCAGTGGGGGTGTCTGTCAGCGGAATCAGGAAGATCGGCAACCGCACGGTTCAACTGTAGACGCGAGCGTCATGGCTCGCTCTGGACCGGTTTATTGGCCGATCCACTGTGTTTCAAGACGCCTAAATTTGACTGCTGCTTTTGAGCACTGGCACGATGAGGGCAAGTACAACCCCAAGAACCAGCAACGCCATGATCAGCAGCATGACTGGCTCGAGTAGACGTACAAATAGGTCGAGCCGACGAAAGGTCACTTTCTCCAGCGAGTCGGCAATCTCCGGCAGTACCGTATCGAGTGAGTTGCTTTCCTCGCCCACGCTGATCATCTCTACGACCGATGGTGGGAAGTGTCCGCTGGCTCGCAGTGGTGTGGCCAAGCTCTCTCCACTACGAATGTTCTCGGTGGCATCGCTGACAGATTCTTGTAACAAGCGGTTACCTGCCGCAGTCCCAGCAATATCAAGTGATTGCAAGATAGGAACGCCGTTATTCAACAGCGTGCCCAGGACCCTGCAGAAACGGGCAACGGCAAGATTCATCAGGATTTCCCCGAGCACAGGGATTTTCAGTTTGAATCGGTCAACGAGGTCCTTGCCGGATTCGGAGCGTATCTTGGCTCTTATGGCAAATGCAGCAATTACCATGAGGACCAAAACAACCCACCCGTAGTTTTGCAGGAAGGTGCTTGCGGCCAAAAGCGCCTCAGTTGCGCTCGGCATTTCGCCCTTCTTGCGAAGGCGATCAAACATCGGATCAAACTTTGGGACGAAAAAGACGAGCAGCGTTGTCAGTACCACGCTACCTACCGAGAAAAGGAAGATAGGATAAGCCATCGCGCTGAGCGTGCGGCCCTTCAGATCTTCTTGGAGCTCAGTAAATTTGCCCACTCGGTCCAGGGCATCCTCGAGGAATCCACCTTCAGTACCCGCGCGGACCATATTGCACCCCATCTCATTGAAGATTTTGGGATATCTTGCCATCGCGTCGCCAATGCTCTCGCCCTCTTCCACACGCGCTCGAATATCACCGATCACTTCATTCAAGGTGGCGTTGCTGGATTGATCTGCCATCACATTGAGTGATCGGATCATCGGTACGCCGGCTCTCAGAAGCGCAGCCAATTGCGAATAAAACATCGCCATTGTCTGAGCCTTGACTTTCTTGCGTCCTCCAAAGAGAGATTGCGGAGCGCCGGAACTCGCCTTCACTTCGACGGGGAACAATGACTTTTCAGACAGGATGCCAGCGACGTCGCGCTCGGCATTCGCCTCCACGGTTCCGGACACCTGCTTGCCCGACATGTCGCGGGCTGTGTATGCGAACATCGGCATGTTTAAAGAGCCTCACCTTTGGTCACACGAAGCACCTCATCGACAGAGGTGTCACCGGTCACGACCTTATCCCAAGCATCCATGCGAAGCGTTCGCATGCCCGCCTTTACCGATTCTTTTCTGATCTCCCAGCTGCTCTTACGATCCAAGGCCAGTTGGCGGATCTCATCGTTGGCAACAAGCAATTCATAGATACCCATTCGGCCTGTATAGCCAACATTGCGGCACTCCCGGCATCCCACACTTCGGTAGATCGGTTGGTCTCCTAGCTTATCCCACGGGAAGTCTTTGGGTGCATCTTGGTTTGTCGGGGTGAACGCCTCTTTGCAATTGGTGCATAAACGCCGGAGAAGACGTTGTGCCATGACGGCTTCGACCGTTCCCGCAACCAAGAACGGTTCGACGCCCATGTCGCTCATTCGAGTGAAGGCACCGGCCGCATCATTCGTGTGCAGTGTGCTGAAGACAAGGTGCCCCGTGAGTGATGCCTGAATTGCATTCTCAGCCGTCTCGAGGTCGCGAATTTCACCGACGAGCACGATGTCAGGGTCATGACGCAGAATACTTCGCAGCGATGCAGCGAACGTCAAACCAATCTTGGAGTGGACTTGGATTTGGTTGATCCCATCGAGTTGGTACTCGACCGGATCCTCCGTGGTGATGATTTTCGTCTTGGGGCTCTTGATCTGCAGCAGGCTGCTGTACAGCGTCGTCGTCTTACCTGAACCGGTTGGGCCAGTGACGAGGACGATACCGTGTGGGTATTTGATGATCTCGCTGAACGTATTGTAGATTTGCGAGTTCATGCCCAGTTGTCCCAGGTCGAAGACCATGGATGACTTGTCAAGAATACGCATGACCATCCCTTCCCCGTGGATCATTGGGATCACACTCAGGCGGATGTCTACCTCGCGGCCGTGGACACGTAGTTTGATGCGCCCATCCTGTGGCAATCGTTTTTCGGCGATGTTCAATCGCGCCATGATCTTCAAGCGACTAATGATCGCAGCCTGAAAACGGTTGATCTCGGGCGGTGTCGGTTGCAGGTGCAGGATGCCGTCGATGCGGTATCGGATGGACAGACCGGTGGACTGGGTCTCAATGTGAACGTCACTTGCACGCGTTTGGATTGCTTCCAGCAGGATCTCGTTCACAAGTCGAACCACGGAAGCCTCCTGAGCCATTTCGCTCAGTTCACTTCCATCAGTTTCGATACCTTCCAGGAGTTCGACTTCCTCCTCGCTTTTGGCAGCCATCAGTCCTTCGACTGTTTCGCTACCCACACCAAGATTCCGATTCATCAACCGCGCGATTTCGTCACGCTCGGCCACGACTGGAATGATGTTTTTTCCGGTCGCGGCGCTGGCTTCATCCAGTGGGTACAGATCTAACGGGTCTGAGGTGGCGACCACGATGGAGTCGTCCTCAAATCTCAGAGGAAACAGTGACTGGCGATAAATCAGCTTTTGCGGGAACCCCTCAAGGGCA
>Ga0315330_10003448_pt1 | contig 10855 bp, 10 predicted proteins | sample M140m34915metaG_FD_203453 | JGI IMG/M metagenome (GOLD analysis project Ga0315330, IMG submission 203453) | Ammonia-oxidizing marine archaeal communities from Monterey Bay, California, United States - M1 40m 34915 | ecosystem: Environmental > Aquatic > Marine > Intertidal zone | place: USA... | reverse complement strand
TACCAAAACCCAGTCGAGCCCGCATACCCGACGAATAAGTTTTAACGGGCTGATCAAAAAATTGTCCGAGCTCACAAAATGCCTCAATCCCGGGCAGGCATTCCTTGGCGGCCTTTTTCGAGTGGCCCTGCAACAAACACGAGAGCAAGGCGTTTTCGCGCCCCGTGAGATCAAACCGAAAGCCCAACCCCAGACTGAGTAACGACACGCTGGTATTTGGCGCCCAAACAACAACCCCACTCGTTGGTGCAAAAATCCGCGCCATCAGTCTCAGCAAAGTCGACTTCCCCACTCCATTACGGCCGACAATACCGACGCACTCGCCGGGATACAGCGCAAACTCCACGGCATCAAAGACTCGATACGAGCCATTAGGGCTGGACGAGAGCGGGTAACGCATTCCCACATTATTTAAGGTTAGTAAGGGATTCATTGCGTAATGGCCCGACTGGCCAGCCAATAATGCAAACGCCGGTATAAATAAAGCGCGCTCAACAGCAGCAGCACAGATTCAGTGCATACCCAAAGCAACGCCGAAACGTCGGGCGCCTGCCCCCAGAGTAAGACCTGCCGATAGCTATCGAGTAATACCACGAGAGGGTTGAGTACCTGCAACCAATAAGCGAGTTCTGGATCACTGATCGAGCGCACATCCCAAAATACGCCCGACATAAATAACAAGAACACCGTGCCAAGCTGAATCAACAACTGGAAGTCACGCCGCACACAGACAAGCAAGGCTGCGAGCAGCGAGCAGCCAATAATCAATACATATTGAATCACTGCAAGCGGCACCAACCACCACCATAGTGCAGTAGGCATAAACCCGGCCAAAGCAATAAAAAAAATAAGAAACGCAAACACAGCGAGTTGCCGATAAAGACCTTCATGCAATACCGTCATCGGGAACAAATGCTTGGGCAAATCAACCTGCGCAATCAGTCCGCGATTTTGAATCAGACTTATCCCCGCTTGATTGACGCTTTTGGAAAACCAAATAAAGGCCAGCTTGCCAACGGCTAAAAACACCAGGAAGTCGGGCTGCCGGTTATCCAGCAGCTTGACGAACACCAGATAAAAGACCGCCACATACAGCATGGGCTCTAACACCCACCAGAGATACCCCAGATAATAGCGCCGCGCATCCGCCTTGAGCTCAAACCGGGCCAGAGTGTCGAGTAGCGTAATGTAATGGCCAGGGGTCAAAGGCTGGAGCTCGCTCATGGGGCGCGGGGCCGGCACTGAATCTTTACGATCCTCACCCGGCCTGCGCGTTAGTTCGATATTATCACGATGCAGTCAAGACAGAGATGACCATGGGGCACACGCCGCGCAAGCGATTCGGGCAGAACTTTTTACGCGATGACAGCGTGATTCAGGAGATCGCGCGCGCGATCGCACCCACTGCCGATGACCATCTCGTAGAAATCGGCCCGGGTGAAGGTGCACTGACCGAGGCGCTGGCCACCAGCGGTTGCCAGCTGGATGCCATTGAGCTCGATCGCGATCTGCGAGTGCGCTTGCTCGCTAGCTTTAGCAGTTACCCCCGCTTTGCGCTGCACAGCGCTGACGCGCTGACGCTTGATTACCCCGCACTCATCGATGGGGATGAAAAACTCCGAGTCGTCGGCAATTTGCCGTACAACATCTCGACGCCGCTGATTTTCAGGTTGCTTGAGCACGCGCCCATCATTGCGGATATGCACTTTATGTTGCAACGTGAGGTTGTTGAGCGACTCGCCGCAGTACCGAATACCAAAGCTTGGGGCCGGTTGGGCGTCATGGCGCAATTTCAGTGCGAGGTAGAGCATTTATTCGACGTGCCCCCTGAAGCGTTTTATCCGCCGCCCAAAGTGCAGTCGGCTATTGTCAGGCTGACGCCACATACCAACAACCCCTGGCCCGACTGCGATCGCGGTTTGCTAGCCAAGGTAGTCACACAAGCTTTTGGGCAGCGACGCAAAACCTTGCGCAATAACTTTAAAGGCAGTGCAGGTGATGCCGCGCTCACTGCTGCGGGGCTGGACCCCGGCGCGAGGGCTGAATCACTGAGCATAGAACAATTTATTGCGCTGGCGCTGCGCATTGATAGCACCCAACTACTGAAAGCGCCTTAGCCACGCCAACGTCCTGCGGTTACACTGCCTCTTCTTTATTATTTAGATCGCTTGCCATGACGACCTACGTTGTCGGTGACATTCAAGGGTGCTTCGAGCCGTTTCAGCGCTTGCTAGAGCGCGTAAAATTTAATGTCGATTCCGATCGAATCTGGAGCGTGGGTGATGTGATAAACCGGGGGCCAGATAACCTGCGCACACTGCGCTGGTTCTACGCTCACCGCGACAACGTCACGATGGTGCTAGGCAACCACGAGCTGCACCTGATGGCGGTCTCCTCAGGAGTCCGCAAGCCCAGCCGCAAAGACAACTTCCATGACATTTTGGACGCTCCCGATCGAGAAAAACTGATGGAGTGGCTCCACTTTCAGCCCCTCGCCCACCATGAGAATGGCATCACCATGGTGCATGCGGGTATTCCACCAATCTGGACAGCGCAAGATACCCTCGACCGCGCAGGGGAAGTCGAAAATGCGATTCAAGGCGCCCGCTGTGTCGAGTTTTTTCGGGAGATGTATGGCAATGAGCCCATTGTCTGGGATGACAGCCTGAGCGGTATGACCCGACTCAGGGTCATTACCAACTACCTGACCCGTATGCGCTATTGCACCCGCAAGGGCAAGCTGGACCTGGTCAGCAAAGGCCCACAACCCACACCAAACGCCCTGGCAGGTAAAAAAGTGGCGCCCTGGTTTAGCCACAAAGATCGGCTAACTCGCCACGATACTATTGTCTTTGGACACTGGGCCTCACTTGAGGGCATGACTGACAACCCGAAAGTCATCGGCCTTGATACGGGTTGCGTGTGGGGCCAATCCCTCACCGCCTATGCACTTGAAAACGGAGAGCGCTTTACTTGCGACTGCGACGGCATCAGTAATTCTGCCGCTGGCTAGTCCACCAAAAAACACAGTACAGTCACCCCATGAAAACCTATCGAGTCGGCGGCGCTGTGCGCGACACCCTGCTGGGTTACCCCCATACAGAAACCGACTGGGTAGTGGTGGGCAGCACCCCAGAGCGCATGGTGTCAGAAGGCTTCACTCAGGTAGGCCGCGATTTCCCGGTCTTTCTGCACCCTGATACCAAAGAGGAACACGCGCTGGCGCGCACCGAGCGCAAATCCGGTCCCGGTTACCACGGCTTTGTGGTCCACGCCGATCCATCAGTCACGCTCGAAGAAGACCTGGAGCGGCGCGACCTCACCATCAACGCGATGGCGATGCATGAGGCCGGCGACATCATTGACCCCTATGGTGGCCAGAGAGACCTCGAAGCCAAACTCCTAAGACATGTCTCTCCGCACTTTGTAGAAGACCCCCTGCGCGTCCTGCGTGTGGCGCGCTTTGCGGCGCGCTACCACCACCTTGGGTTCACCGTTGCCCCTGAAACCTCTTCGCTCATGGCAGACATTGTTGCAGCGGATGAACTGCCCCACCTTTCTGTAGAGCGGGTGTGGGTGGAGACCGAGAAGGCACTCAAGGAACAGCACCCCGAGATCTTCTGGCAGGTGTTGGCAAATTGTGGGGCGCTCCCAATACTCCTGCCCGAGTTGGTGATCTCAGACGGAATCGCTGCGCTCACCCGAGCGGCGCCCCATACCCAACGCGCGGACTGCCGTTGGGCCGCCCTGTTGTCAGACCTTCCGGAAGCGCGCGCTCAATCTGCCAGCGAACGGCTTAAGGCGCCTAATGCCTTCACACTGCTCGCCGCGCGAGTCAGTGCCTGGCGTCCGCAAATGAAAGCGGCGCTGACCGACGCCACGGAATGTATGGCACTCATCAAAGCGCTCGATGCACTGCGTCGTGATGAACCTTTTGAGGGCTTTTGTGACAGCCTCAGTGCGCTGGAACAACAGACGCCTGAAGCAACGGCGGCCATCACACTGCTCAGCAACGCGCGCGACGCCGCGCAAAGGATCAAAGCGGCTGACTTTGCTAAAGAGGGGATCACCGGGCCCGCCTTGGGTGCCGCGATTCAGGCGGCCCAGATCGAGCAGATTTCGGTAGTACTGGCGGGTGTTAAGGGCGCTCTATAACCACGCCCACTGTCTCTGCCTCGGATACTGCTCCGGGCTTGTTGATGGTCAGGCGCAAGCCGCTGATCGCGAACTCCGCCAGCAGCAAGCTGGCAAGATGCTCAGAGAGCGCCTCAAGCAGTTGAAAACGCGATGCCTCACAGACCGAGATAATGCGCTCAGAGATCGCGGCATAGTCCAGCGCATCCTCCAAAGCATCGGTATCGGCGGCACGGCTGAAATCAGCCTTTAACTCGAGATCAATCACCAGCGTTTGGCGGATATCCCGCTCCCAGTCGTAACAACCGATAACCGAGGCCGCCTTAAGGCCCTTGATAAAGACCGTATCCACGGTTACGCAGCCGCCATCGGCGCAGTTAACTCGGTCATCGGCCAGCGCGCTCGCACCTCGGCGTCGAGCCCGTCGACCTCACCCGCCAAGAGCCTGAGCGCACCGGCATAGGCAATCATGGCGCCGTTGTCGGTACACAGCTTGGGCGCGGGATAAAACACCTCGTTACCGTCTTTGCCTAGCTTGTCCTCCAGCGCAGCGCGCAATCGCACATTGGCGCTCACACCGCCCGCCATGACCAGCCGGGTTAAATGCTCTTGCTTGAGTGCACGACGACACTTAATCACCAGGGTATCCACAACGGCGGTTTCAAACGCCCGCGCAATATCGGCTTTGTCGGTATCGCTGAGTGTGCCATCCGCCTCACAGGCCCGCACCGTAGTTTGGGTATGGGTCTTGAGGCCAGAAAAACTAAAGTCCAGCCCGCCCTGCTTCACCATGGGCCGGGGAAATTCAAAACGCCCTGGATCACCGTGCTCTGCCAAGCGCGCTACGTGGGGGCCACCGGGGTAAGGCAAACCGAGCATCTTGGCGGTTTTATCAAACGCCTCACCGGCGGCATCATCGAGGGATTCACCCAGCAGCGCGTACTCGCCTAAACCATCAACGCGAACGAGCTGGGTATGACCACCCGACACCAGCAGCGCCACGAAAGGGTACTCGGGTACTGGCTCGCCCTGCCCTTTGCCCAGCATGGGCGCCAATAGGTGACCCTCCATGTGGTGCACCCCCAGACTCGGCACACCCAGCCCTGCAGCAATGGCGCGCCCTAAGGTCGCGCCCACCATCAACGCACCCACCAGTCCCGGGCCCGCGGTATACGCCACACCGTCGATATCGCCGCGTGCCACACCGCCTTCGCTCAGCACCTGATCGATCAGCGGCAAGGTCTTGCGCACATGGTCTCGGCTGGCAAGCTCGGGCACCACACCACCGTATTCAGCGTGAATAGCGACTTGCGAGTACAAAGCGTCCGCCACCAGACCCCGATCGGTGTCATAAAGCGCCACCCCAGTCTCGTCGCAGCTGGTTTCTATGCCTAATACACGCATTGTTCTCTCATCATCTGAATCGCCACCCAAAGTACCCTCTGGCGCGACCCATTATCGCGAAATTGGCCACCTACTGCGCCAAAAAGGGGCAAAAACTAACATGTCCCGGCGCTTTGCAAAATAAGGGTTTCGCGCCTATACTGCGCGCCCTCAAACGGGTCCGGGCCATTTTGCGCGGGTTTGAAGATCACAGGAAAGATGAATGCCCTTTATTAAGGTTAAAGAAAACGAGCCCTTTGACGTCGCCTTGCGTCGCTTCAAGCGCTCTTGCGAAAAAGCCGGCCTCATTGCTGAAGTCCGAAAGCGTGAGCACTACGAGAAGCCCACCACCATCCGCAAGCGCGCAGCAGCGGCCGCGGTGAAGCGTCACGCAAAGAAGGTGTCGCGCGAGAACCGCAAGCGCCAGCGTCTTTATTGATTGCGCGGGTGACCTCCGGTCAAACCCCCAATGAGTGAGCATCCCTCTCTGGTAGCACAGGTCAAGGCGGCCATGAAGACCGCCATGAAAGCGCGAGAGAAGCAGACCCTCAATACCATTCGCCTGATTCAGGCTGAATTCAAACGCATCGAAGTCGACGAGCGCATCGAGATCGACGACGCGCGCGCACTCACCATCATGGACAAGATGGTGAAGCAGCGCCGGGACTCCGCCAGCCAGTTTCGCGACGCTGACCGCCCCGAACTGGCAGAGCAAGAAGACGCAGAAATCGCCATTATCCAGACCTTCCTCCCCGCTCAACTCTCCAGCGAAGAAATCGACGCGCTGATCGACGAAGCACTGGGCGGTATTGAGGCAGAGGGTATGGCCGCCATGGGCCCACTGATGGGTAAATTGAAACCCCAGCTTCAGGGTCGTGCCGACATGGGTGAGGTCTCACAGCGAGTCAAAGCCAAGCTCGGCGCCTGAAAAATCCGGCCCTTCCTCGGCTGGCGACCCTCCCCACCCTCTTCAACCCGTTCAACCCCTTCAACCCCTTCAACCCCTTCAACCTCAGCGTAGCGCTTGCCCTCCCCGAGTTGGCGGTTCACACTGTTTGCTCAAAACCATTGCACTCATCATTGCACTCACCAATTCACGATACGGGCTACCAACAAGGTAGCCCGCGAACGAGCGACCCTAACGACTAAACCGTGGCAAGACTTCCGCAAGCTTTTCTCGATGACCTTCTGGATCGCCTCGATATCGTTGAAGTGATTGATCGCCGTGTGAAGCTTAAAAAGGCGGGCAAGAACTACATGGCCTGCTGCCCCTTCCACGATGAAAAAACGCCTTCGTTCTCGGTGAATCCCGAGCGGCAGTTCTACTACTGCTTTGGCTGCGGCGCGGGGGGGAACGCGCTCGGCTTCGTGATGGACTACGAACGACTCGATTTCCGCGAGGCAGTGGAAGGTCTGGCTCACAGCGTGGGCCTGGAGGTGCCCAAGGATGACCCGCGCGGTGGTCAAGAACCGCCCAAAGACGACAATAAACCGCTCTATCAGGCGCTGGAACACGCGAGTAAGTTCTATGAACACGCGCTGCGCCAGCATCCCGAGCGACACAAAGTGGTGAATTACCTTAAGCGCCGTGGCCTTACCGGTGAGGTCGCCCGTGATTTTCGGGTCGGCTTTGCGCCCGCGGGTTGGGACAATCTCATGCAGGCCAGTGGTACCGACGAGGCCTCGCAGGAACGGCTCATGCGCTCGGGCATGCTGGTCAAAAATGATCAAGGCCGCACCTACGACCGCTTTCGCGATCGGGTGATGTTTCCGATTCAGGATCAGCGCGGCCGGGTCATTGCCTTTGGTGGCCGCGTGCTCGGCGACGACAAACCCAAATACCTGAACTCCCCGGAAACCCCGGTCTTTCAGAAGTCCCGCGAGCTCTACGGCTTATGGCAGGCACGTAAACATCCGCGCCGGCTGGAGCGCATTGTGGTCGTTGAAGGCTACATGGATGTGATCGCGCTGGCGCAACATGGCATCCCCTACGCAGTGGCCACACTCGGTACATCGACCAGCGAGACCCATCTGGAGCGGCTGTTTAGATTGGTACCGGAAGTGGTGTTTTGCTTCGATGGCGACGACGCGGGGCGGAAGGCGGCCTTTAGAGGGCTCGAGGCCACGCTCCCCGCGATGCAGGACGGACGACAGGCTAAATTTCTCTTTTTACCCGAGGGAGAAGACCCCGACACCTTGGTGCGCGCCAAGGGTCAGGCCTACCTCGAGAACCTGTTTGATCACGCGGACCCGCTGGAGACGTTTTTGTTCAAGCACGTCGCCGAAGGGCTGGATCTTGAAAGCATGGACGGCCGCGCCCGATTCTCAAAACTCGGCGCACCCCACCTTCACCGTCTGCCCGAAGGTGTGTTCAAGACCCTGATGTACCAGGCGCTGGCTGAGAAAACCGGCATCGATGTCGAGAGCTTGAAACGCTTGCAGCCTCCTCCGGCACCTCGACCCCAGCGCGTTGAGTCGGGTGCGCAGGCCCCCTCCGCCTCCGAAACAGCGCCGCCCATGGAACAAGACGCGCCACCCCCGGAAGACAGTGTGCCAATGGAGGAGCCGGCGCTGCAAAGCCTCTCGCCAAGCTCGCTCAATCCGATCCACCGACTCATTGGGCTGCTGGTGCTGAAACCTGCGCTGGTCGGTAATGTGCCTGACAACTTGCTGGTGACCGAGGGTAGCCGCGATGCCGTGTTGCTCTCCGAAATAGTGGCCCATATCCGCCAATATCCCGAGGTCACCACCGCAGCACTGCTCGGCTTTTGGTTTGGCACACCCGAAGGCGACTTTCTGAACGCCCTCGCAGGGCGAGAAACCATTGAGGAAGACGCAGGACTTGAAGCCCTGTGTATTGCGCTGATCGAAAAGCTCTGTCGGCATCCTGCGTTGAATGCAGCGCGACAACAATTCGAGGCGCTCAAGCGCAAACCCTACGGAGAGCTCACTCAAGAAGAGAAACAGGCGCTACTCAGCCTGACGCAAGAGATCCGCACGCTGTCTGGCAGAACCTGAAACCTGCCGTCCGGCAGCTCATTTTCAGGATAAAATCGCCCGCTTACTGAGCCCCTTCGTACCGTTTAGATTCAGGTCAGCGTAAAGCGAAACAGCCGGCATCCAAACGCCCGTTTTTCAAAGAAAAACCGTCGCCACAGCCTGATGGCGGAGCACGGCATTTTCCCGTCCTGCGCATTGGTGCTGAAGAGCCTAAGCCGTTATAATCGCCGGCTATTTTTTGCCACACCCATGAAGGCCCCGCATGACCGACCGAGTGCATCAGCAATCCCGACTTAAAGCCCTGATTGCAAAGGGAAAAGAGCAGGGATACCTGACCTACGCTGAAGTCAACGATCACCTCCCTCAGGACATCTCTGATCCCGATCAGGTCGAAGACATCATCCAGATGATCAACGACATGGGCATTCAGGTGTTTGAACAGGCGCCAGATGCTGATGAGCTGCTGATGTCTGAGGGTGACCGCTCGGCAGACGAAATCGCCGCGGCCGAGGCCGCTGCCGCATTAGCCGCCGTCGAGCAGGAAGCCGGACGCACCACCGACCCGGTGCGCATGTACATGCGCGAGATGGGTACGGTAGAGCTTTTGACACGTGAAGGCGAGATCATCATTGCCAAGCGGATTGAAGAGGGCATTCGCGAGCTGATGGCCGCGTTGGCTCACTACCCCGCAGTCGTGCGCCAGCTCTGCAACGAATACGATCTGGTGGCCAAGGAAGAACGCAAGCTGACCGACGTGATGATCGGCTACCTCGACCCCGCCGAACATGTGCCCTCGGCCTCCGAAATGGCCGCAGCCGCCGAGCAAAAAGCCGCCGAACGAAAAGGCGACGCCGCTGAAGAGGAAGAGGAGGGTCCTGTCGGCCCCGACCCGGTCGAGGCCAAGAAGCGTTTCGCGGCGCTGAAGCGTCAATGCACGAAGACGGAAAAGGCCATCGCTGCCAAAGGCCGTGACCATAAGGATGCCCTCACCGAGATGAACAAGCTCGGCGAGTTATTTAAGTTCTTTAAGCTCACGCCGAAGGTGTTTGATCCGCTCATTGATGAGCCTCGCATTGCACTGGCTGCAGTCCGTGAACCGGAACGCGAGATCATGCGCATTGTGGTGCGCGACTGCCGAATGGACCGCAAAGAATTCATTAAGAGCTTCCAGGGCTCCGAAAGTGACAGCCGCTGGGTTAGCCGTGTAACGCGCAAGAAAGACGTCGGCGCCAAGATCAATCAGCACAAAGAAGAGCTGCAGCGCCTGCAGCGGCAGATCGCGAATGTCGAAGAGGCCACGGGCCTCGGCATCGCCGAAATCAAGGAGATCAATCGCCGTATGAGCATGGGCGAAGCCCGTGCCCGGCGCGCCAAAAAAGAAATGGTAGAGGCTAACCTGCGTCTCGTGATTTCGATCGCCAAGAAGTACACCAACCGGGGGCTTCAGTTTCTCGATCTGATTCAGGAAGGCAACATTGGCCTGATGAAGGCGGTCGACAAGTTCGAGTATCGCCGCGGTTACAAGTTCTCGACCTATGCCACGTGGTGGATCCGGCAGGCCATCACGCGATCGATTGCGGATCAGGCGCGTACCATCCGTATTCCGGTGCACATGATTGAAACGATCAACAAGCTAAACCGCATCTCGCGCCAAATGTTGCAGGAGATGGGGCGTGAACCGACGCCTGAAGAGCTCGGCGAACGTATGGAGATGCCTGAAGATAAAGTGCGCAAGGTGCTCAAGATTGCCAAAGAACCCATCTCGATGGAGACACCCATCGGCGACGACGAAGACTCACATCTGGGCGACTTCATCGAAGACCTCACCATTGCCTCTCCGGTTGAATCGGCTACTGAAGAGGGCCTCACCGAGGCGACCCGAGAGGTCTTGGGCGGCTTAACGGCCCGCGAAGCCAAGGTGCTCCGAATGCGCTTTGGTATCGACATGAACACCGACCACACCCTCGAGGAAGTCGGCAAGCAATTTGATGTGACCCGAGAGCGGATCCGCCAGATCGAAGCCAAGGCCTTGCGCAAGTTGCGCCACCCCACTCGCTCCGATTACCTCCGCAGTTTCCTCGACGAGTAAGCATGCTCCGCCTCGCCACACTGCTGACCCTAATGGGGTGCTTGATCAGCTGTGGCGAGTCATCACCCGATGCAGCCCTGGATACCGCCATGACCATGTCGGTGGCGGGCTCACCCAGTGCTGATATCTGGAACGGCCAATGTTCGGCCTGCCATGGCCCGGCAGGTGAAGGAGTGCGTGCGCTCGGCGGCCCTGCCCTCACGCAGCTCTCTGCCGAATATCTCGCCCGACAGCTCACCCACTTTGTCA
>Ga0315330_10003447_pt1 | contig 10859 bp, 10 predicted proteins | sample M140m34915metaG_FD_203453 | JGI IMG/M metagenome (GOLD analysis project Ga0315330, IMG submission 203453) | Ammonia-oxidizing marine archaeal communities from Monterey Bay, California, United States - M1 40m 34915 | ecosystem: Environmental > Aquatic > Marine > Intertidal zone | place: USA... | reverse complement strand
AAGTAAAAGCATTCTTTAACATACTTCCACCATAATTCAGGATCTTGTTCAGCCCAATTTTTTTCTGGGGATTGTATCTTCATCTCTTTTTGAGGATATGTAACACTATCTATAGTTTCTCCATTAATAAGATTTACTAATGTCATTTTAATTGAGGAGCTACCAAGATCAATACCTATTGAATGTTTTTTTTCTGATAAATTCATATGACTAATTATAAAATTAAAAATATTATATTAGGATTATCTATGAGTAGTTCAAAAAATATCAAATTAAATTTAGGACAAGCTATTAGTCTTGTATTAGGAAATATGATTGGAGTTGGGATATTTATGCTACCCTCGTCATTGTCTCAATACGGATCAATAAGCATAATAGGATGGGTAATTTCAGGACTAATTGCACTTTTTATTGCTTCTATCTTTAGACGATTAAGTTCAAAATTTCCTGGGGAGAACGGTGCATTCTACTATACTGAAAAAAGTTTTGGAGAATTTATTGGATTTTTTATAATATGGGGTTACTGGGTATCCATTCTTCTAGTAAACGCTAGTATAGCTATAGCAGTAACTAGTTACTCTACAGTATTCTTTGATTTTCTTAATATTACAAATTTTGCAATGACTTTTACAATTTTGATTTTACTAGCTATTGCTTTTATTAATTACTTTGGAGTTAAAACTGCTGGCAATTTTCAACTTATAACTTCAATAATTAAAATAATACCATTACTAGTAACTATAATGATTGGTTTTTATGTTTTTGAAATAAATAATTTTTTTCCAATTAAATCATCTACTGAATCAAATTTTAATGTAATTAATATTACTACCACACTCACGTTTTTCGCTTTTCTTGGCATAGAATCAGCTACAATACCTGCTGATAAAATTGAGAATCCTAAAAAAAATATACCAAGAGCTACAATGATTGGTACTGTTTTATCAATTTTAATTTATTTACTGTCGATGATTGCCTTAATAGGAATAATCCCTACTGATCAGATAGCTAATTCAAATGCCCCATTTGCAGATGCAATTGGTACAGTATTAGGAGATAACATTAAAAAAGCAATTGCAATATTTGCCATAATATCTGGTCTAGGTTCATTAAATGGGTGGACGTTATTACAGATAGAAATACCAAAGTCTTTAGCAAAGAGAAAGCTCATGGGAAAAATATTTCAAAAAAAAAATAAAAACAATGTACCATATATAGGCTTAATAATATCGACTTTAATTGTCACTTCTTTAATTATTATGAATTTTTCAAAAAGCTTAACTGATATATTTACATACTTAATTTTAACTTCTACATTTTGCAGCCTTATGCTATATTTATTCATCTCCATTTCTGAAATTATGATTTTAGTAAAACAAAAAAAACCATTATCAGACCTCAAGTCATCATTATTTACAGGAATACCCTCATTTATATTTATTGTTTGGTTAATTTATGGAGTAGGATATGAATCAATAATATCTGGTTTATTTCTACTTTCCTTTTCTATTCCTATATATATTTATCAAAAAAAATATGCTTAATATAAATGAAATAAGAAGTCAATTCCCATCACTCTCTTTAAGAGACAATAATAAAAATCAAGTTGTTTATTTAGATGGCCCTGGTGGAACACAGGTCCCAAATATAGTAATAGAAGGGATATCTAATTACTATAAGAAATGTAATGCTAATACTCATGGTGAATTTAATACTAGTAAAGAAACTGATAAATTGATGGATTCTTTAAGAGACAAAGCTTCGATATTCTTAGGGGCAGAAAATAAAAAATGTATATCATTAGGTCACAATATGACTACCTTAAATTTTAGTTTAGCAAGAGGTCTGTCTAAGTTATTTAAGAAAGGAGATGAAGTGATAATTACCGATCTTGATCATGAAGCAAATAGAGGTCCCTGGAAAACACTTGTTGAAAAAGGAATTAAAATTATAAGAATTAATGTTTTAGAAAATGGAGTATTAGACTATGATGATTTTAATAATAAAATAAATGATAATACTGTTATGATAGCAATGGGTATGTCATCTAATGCAATTGGAACTGTTAATGATTTTTCTAAAATAAAAAAAATAATAGAAAATAAAGACATACTTTTTTTACTTGACGCTGTACATTTTGCTCCACATTTCCCTATTGATGTAAAAAAAATTGGTTGTGATATTCTATTGTGTTCAGCTTATAAATTTTATGGGCCTCATATTGGAGTATTATATTGTAAATTAAATTTATTAGATAAATTAGAGACCGATAGGCTTATTGTTCAAGAACAAAAGGCTCCATATAGAATTGAGACTGGAACATTAAACCATGCAGCATGCCATGGAGTTGAAAAGGCTATTGATTTTATTTCATCTCTAGGCTCAGGGAACACATTTAGAGATAAAATTGATGATGCCTATAAGAAACTTGGAAGTCATGAGAATAAATTAGCATCATATTTATATAATTCTCTATCAAGCATTAAAAATATTAAAGTTATAGGGCCTGACTTTTCTAATTTAAGAACACCAACAGTATCTTTTGTTCATAATAAAAAAACGGCAAATGAGGTATGTAAATTACTTAGTAAAAAAAATATTTGTGCTTGGGATGGACATTTTTATGCAATTAAAGCAATAAAAAAATTAGGATTAGAAGAACATGGAGGAGTTACAAGACTAGGAATTTCAGTCTATAATACTAAGGAAGAAATTAAAAACACTATAAAAGTTATTTCCCAGATTTAATTTTTCTTTTTGTTATAGTATTCCTTCATAACAAAATTAAGTGTCTTATAGGAATTTAATAAAATATCATCAATTGTATGTTTTTTCATCCATTCTACTTTCTCAATCTTTTCTTTTTTCTGAGGCTTCATCTTTGAGTCATCTAAGCTGTCCATTCTAAACCAGGTTGTCTTCTTTAAAACATATTTTTTATTCCTTGTATAGGTATGCCATGTTGAAGTTATTTTTTCTTTACAATTAACAGTTACCATAGTTTCTTCTTCAACTTCTCTTTTAGCACATTCTAATATTGTCTCTCCCTTATCAAGTTTACCTTTTGGAAGATCCCACTTCTTCATCCTATAGATAAAAAGGATTTCATCTAATTTATTTTTTACAACTCCTCCTCCTGCTTTAACAATCTTAAACATTTTTTTAACTTTTTTAAGTACTGACTTATAATCCTTAAGAGTTATTGTAATAGAGTATATTTTTTTAAAATTATGAGATGTCATTTTTTTAAGTAAATCAACTATAGTAGATATAGTACTATCATAAATTAAGACTCTAGAATATAATTTTTTAGGTACTATACCCGATGAACCATCAACATAAGTATCAAAGTCTTCTTTTTTTAATTTTAAGTTATTAAGAGGCTTAAAAAAGATAGGGATATCATTTACATATATTGTTTTCATATAATGATAAATTTGAATGAAATAATATTAAAATTAATCTTACTTTTGTTAAAATATGAAATCTCAAGAACTATTAAATAATTTAATAAAAATAAATTCAATAAAAATTAATCTTAAAAACCCATTTAATTGGGCTTCAGGATGGAAATCTCCTATATATTTTGATAATAGAATTTCGTTATCATATCCCAATATAAGAACTGAAATAACCGAAAGATTAATAAAAATAATTAATGAAAATTATGAAGGTGTCGATAGCATAGCAGGTGTAGCTACAGCAGGTATACCACAAGGAGCGCTTGTTTCAAGCAAATTAGGACTTCCCTTTTCTTACGTAAGATCCCAACCAAAATCTCATGGAATGAAAAACTTGATAGAGGGTAGATTAGAAAAAAATAGTAATATTATCCTTATTGAAGACTTAATATCAACTGGCGGAAGTTCAATAAAAGCCGTAGAAGCGATAAGGAATGCTGGATCAAATGTTCTAGCAGTCCTATCAATATTCAACTACGGTTTTAATGTATCAACGGAAAACTTCAAAAATATCAAGTGCAATGCTGAAAGCGTATTTTACTATAGCGACCTACTTGAAGTTGCTCTAGCTAATAACTATATCAGCGAGAATGAACTTGTTAAATTGAAATCTTGGAGAGAAAATCCTGGGGAATGGAAATAAATATCAATTAAGATATTCTTTTCACGTTTCCAGCTATTTTACCTTTTTTACCGTCAACTAATTCAAATTCTACTGAATCACCTTCGTTGATTTGATCAACTAATCCAGTTGAATGAACAAAATGTTCGGCCTCATTACCATCTTCGACAATGAATCCGTAACCTTTAGAAATGTTAAAAAATTTTACTTTACCTGTACTCATAATATTTAAAATTAGAGCGCAATATATCTCATATATTTTATAATATCTACTATTATTTTATTTCTTTTCAACATAAGTTAATTCTACAGGAATAACCTGGTCCTTTGCATTTAATTTTTCGAAAGCTACTGAAGATAATCTTATATCAATTTTATCATTATTTCCTGTTTTTGGCAGTTTACCAATAACTCTAACTATTACAATATCATCATTCATTTGATTTTTTACGAAAATTATAGTTCCTACCTCTGCTGTTTTATGTAATGCTAAATATTTATCATAATTTTTAGAATCAAAAATAGATGAAGCAAAACCTTCAACTCTATTTGTTTTTACTTTATTATTAGATTTAATTTTCTTCTCTTCCAATTTATTCATTCTTACCCTGATTTTTTGACCAACTGAAAGAGTATTACCTTCTGAATTATTTATTTTCTTAAGTTCTTCTATACTCATATTAAACTTTTTAGATATTGAGTAAAAAGTTTCTCCTTTTTCTACGATATGGTATTCTTTATCTTGTGAATAAGAGTTGTTATAGGAAATAAAGAAAAATATTAGAGCAATTTTTAATAACTTTATTGACATAATTTCAAATTAAAACTTGTTATGAAATCAAATATATTGAAGGTTTTATTATTTTCTGTTTTACCATTATTTTTTATTTATGCCAATGATAAAGAAACTAAGGTATTAGTTGGTGAAATTAAATCTAATATTGATCCAAGAACTAATAGGTATACAAAATTACTACTTGAAGAAGCTAGTGCTAATAAGTATGATATAATCATTATAGAGATGGATACATACGGAGGAGCTGTGAATGATGCTGACGACATTAGAACAAGAATTTTAGATTTTGAAAAACCTATATATGTATGGATAAATAAAGATGCTGCATCCGCAGGTGCTTTAATTTCAATAGCTTCAGATAGTATTTATATGAGTAGTGGAGCAAGTATAGGAGCAGCTACTGTAGTTACAGGAGATGGTACTCAAGCTCCTGACAAATACCAATCATATATGAGATCTATAATGAGATCTACTGCTGAAGCTAAAGGAAGAGACCCTAAAATCGCTGAAGCAATGGTCGATGAAGATATTGAAGTTGATAGTATTTCTACTGAAGGTAAAGTAATTACTTTTTCTACTCAAGAAGCTATAAAATTTGGTTTTTGTGATGCAGAATTGAATTCAATTGAAGAAATTTTAGAGAGACAAAATATTAAATCCTATAACATTACAAAATATGAATTAGGGTCTACCGAAGATATTATCTCTTTTTTTCTCAACCCTATAGTAAGCAGTGTTTTGATATTGTTAATACTTGGAGGTTTATACTTTGAAATGCAAACACCTGGGGTAGGTTTTCCTATAATAGCTTCTATAACTGCTCTAATTTTATATTTAGTTCCATACTATTTAAACGGAGTTGCAGAAAATTGGGAAATTTTATTATTTTTTATAGGTATAATTTTTATTGCTCTTGAGGTATTTGTAATACCTGGATTCGGTGTTTTCGGTGTTATTGGTCTTTTTACCTCATTAAGCTCTTTAATACTGATAATGTTAAATAACGATATGTTTGATTTTACTTTTGTGTTATCTAGAGATTTGATTGCATCAAGTCTTTCAGTTTTCATTTCAGTATTTAGTTTTGGGTTATTAGTTCTTTTTGGTGGCATAAAACTCACTGACTCTGAAGCATTCAAGAACATTGCTTTAAATGAAACTCAAGAAACAGAAAAAGGATATATTTCTAAAAAATATTCAGATACCCTTCTAAATATGAACGGTAAATCTTTTACTGTATTGAGACCTAGTGGAAAAGTTATAATTGATGAAAAAATTTACGATGCTTCAACAAGTGGTGAATATATTGAAAAAAACAAAAAAATAATCGTGACTAATAACGAAGGTTCATCTCTAAAAGTAAAGAAAGCCTAAATGAAAATTATAGGTATAATACCAGCAAGAATGGAATCATCAAGACTTCCTGGAAAGCCATTAATAAATATCGGAAATAAATCGATGATTAGAAGAGTATACGAATCTGCAATAAAATCAGATCAAATTGATGATTTATATGTAGCGACACCTAATAAAGAAATTTTTGATCATGTAAATGAATTTGGAAAAGTTATTAAAACATCTGATAACCCATTAAATGGTACTGAGAGAGTTCATGAAGCATATCAAAAATTAAATAAAAAATATGACTATATAATTAATATTCAAGGTGACGAACCATTTATAAAAAAAGAACAAATAGAAGACATCATCTCAATATGTAAGTCTCCAAATGATATATGTACTCTGATTAAAAAAGAGAAGTATTCAAATTTAATTGAGAGGGAATCTATTATGAAAGTAGTAAAAAACATCTCGGATGAAGCTATGTATTTCTCCAGATCATTAATACCTCATCAGAAAATAAAAAAAGATTATAATAGACATATTTGTATCTATGCTTACACACCAGCTGTACTAAAAAAAATAATTTCTTTAAAACCATCAATACTTGAATTAAGTGAATCATTAGAACAATTAAGATGGTTAGAAAATGGATATAAAATTAAATTAAATACTACAAAATTTGATAGTTTTAGTATTGATACAAAAGAAGATCTTATCTTCGCAAAAGAGTATCTTAATAAAAATAATTTAAAATGAATTTTCTAATTGATGTTTTCTTAAATGCTATAAAAGGAATTTTATCATTCTTTATTGGCATCATAATTATAATAATTTTCTTCAGTATTATAGGAGCTCTATTTACTCCAAATACAAAAGAAGAGGTAACAGTTTCTAAAAACAGTCTGTTACATATAAATAATTTAAATATTATTAGTGATAGAGATACTAAAGCAGATGAATTAGATTTAAATTTTGATATTCCCTTACCTCTTCCAATTATTGATAATAACATAACTGAAAAAATAAGTCTTTTAACATTTGAAAATATTATAAATAAGGCAGCTGATGATGATGATATAAAAGGAATATATCTCAATGTAGAGAATGTAGGAATTAGCTTCAATAAAGCCGAAAAGGTAAGAGATATACTTGAAGAGTTTAAAAAGAAAAAACCAATATATTCCCATGCTGACTTACAAACAAAAGGTGCATATTTTATTTCTTCAGTAGCAGACTTTATGGCAATATCTCCTCCTGGGTTTATATCAGTAAGTGGTTTTGGAGTAAGTTCGTTTTTTTATAAAAATATGCTTGATGAATTAGGTATTAATATTAATCTTTTTAGAGTTGGTGAATATAAAGGTGCAGCTGAAAATTATATAAGAACAGATTTTAGTAAAGAAAATGAAGAACAATACCTCAATTTACTGGACTACAGAATGTCAAATTATTTAGATAAAATTTCTATTTCACGATCAATAAGTAAAAATGATCTTTTTAATATGATAGAAAATTTTGAAACTGAACTTGCTAATGATGCATTAAATAATCAATTAGTTGATAGCTTAATTTATGAAGACGAAATGATAAATTATTTAAAAACTAAAGTAGATAGTTCTTATAAAAAAATTTCTATACTTAAATACAGAAAAACATTAGAAAAAAGTAAGTACAATAGAAATAAAATAGCAGTATTATATGCTTTAGGAAGTATTTTTCCAGGATCCGGAGATGATGGTATCTATTCAGAATCAATTATAAAAGAAATAAAAAGAATTAAGAAAAATAAAAATATAAAATCTGTAATTCTTTATGTGAACTCTGGAGGAGGTAGTGCATTTGCTTCTGATTTGATTGCTAGAGAACTTGAATTATTGAACGATGAAAAACCTTTAGTAGCATACATGTCAGATGTATGTGCTTCAGGAGGATACTACATTTCAATGCCAGCTGATACATTAATAGCTTCTAGAGGTTCTATTGTTGGATCTATTGGTGTTTTTGGAATATTTCCTGAAATGTCTGGTCTTTTAAATGATAAACTTAAAATAACAACAGATCAGATAAGAACAAATAAAAATATTGGAGAAATTGATCCATTTAGACCATTGGTAGAAGATGAAAAAAGACTAGTTCAAAGAGGGGTTAATCAAATTTATACTGACTTTTTGTCAATAGTTGCTGATGGAAGATCTATGAGTAAAAGTGAAGTAGATAAACTTGCTAGGGGAAGAGTTTACTATGGTGAGGAAGGCAAAGAATTAGATCTTATAGACATTATTGGAGAGTTCAATGATGCTATTAAATTAGCTGCTAAACTTGCAGATATAGAAGATTATCAAATAATTGAGTATCCAAAACAAAAAACAGAAATTGAAAAAATAATTTCTTCTCTTCAACAAACTAAGACTCTTTTAGATCCATTTATAAAAGATAATTGGCTAATTAAGAGTATAATGAAAAATGATTTTTATGATCCTTTCCAAATGAGATTGGAATTCAAAATTGATTAGCTAATTTAATTTCAAAATTTTTAACTTTTACTATAGGAACTTTCTGATTATCATTATTATTTAGATAATATGAATGAGTTGAAATATCTGATTTAATTTTATTCTCATTTCTTAACCCAAATTGAAAATATTTACCATAGCTACTAGTGATTTTTGTTATCATATTTATTAATTCAAAACCTACTAGAAAGTTTTCGGAAATTTTTCTTTTATAGTTTTGCTGAAAATAACTGTTAAGGTCCTTATAAGTTTCTGTTTCTTCATCAAAAAAATTAATATCAATTAGTGATATATCTAACTCCTCAAACTGATTTACTGAAATTACATTAAAATTTAACCAATCTGAAAACCCTAATACTGGAATTGTATCCTCTCTAATTTCAATTGCACTAATAATATTAGATGCAAAGAGTGAATTTTTTGATGAAACAAAAACATGACCAATACTATCATTTTCAATAAAAAACTTTTCAGTATACATATATGTTGTATCTAAATCTTCAATACCTCTACCCTCCTTTATTAAAATATCAGAAACATTTTTTAATGTATCAAACAAAGAATCACTTAATATGTACTCATAAGTACTTGCTAATGAGTCTAGAATAAGACGAGAATCCTCAAGACTAACAGATTTCTTATAAATGATATTAAATCCTTGAGACTCTAATTTATTATTATAAATTTCAGCAATTAATGAGTCTTGATAATTATTTTCATAAAAAATGATTGCATTCTTTTTTTCAGAAAAGTTATTAATTGAAAATTCGGAAACTTTATTTGCAACAGTTTTAATTGAAGGTTTAAATAAGAAACTATAATTATTATCATCTATTATCTCATTATTTGATGACAATGGATTAATCATTAATATCTTTTTCTCTAGACAAAATTGTTTTATAATACTTATAGGTTTATTATATAGAGGGCCAATAATTAAATCTACATTATCAAAACTACCATTATCAATAAGGCTTTTTATTCTATTTGGATCTCTTCTTGTATCAAATGTTACTATATCAATCATAGAACTTAAGGAATCATATTTCTTAATACCATGACTTATTCCTGAATACAAATCCATAACAAAATCATTATTTTGAATGAAATATGTATCTGCTAATCCAGAAAACATGAAAGGAAGAAGAACAGCAACTCTGAATTTTTTATCATCGATTACAAAAAGATCTTCCTTTTCAACAATTTCTAAAATATTATTAATCTCATTAATTACATCTTCAGTTAAATATTCTCTCAGAAGAGATCTTCCATAATACTTAGCAACAGACTTATTTTTAGGGTATAATTTATAAATTTCAGATAATCGACTGAATGAATTAATATTTTCAATTAAAGGGTCAATTAATGAATATAATCCATCTGAAATCGAAGAGTTCGATATCATAGAAAAAGAGATTAATGCCTCATCCAAATTATTATTTTCTGAGTTAATCTTTACTAACCAATAATAAACTTCATTTTTTTGTGACCAGTTCGGATAATCTTTAATTATTTTTTTGAGAATATCTAAAGCTTTTACTTTTGATTTTAATTTATATTCAGCAACTGAATTATAAAATAAGAGATAAGGGTAAAACTCACTGTTTTTTTTAATATCAATTTCTGATTTTATTAATTCTGAAAATTTTTCTTCAATAAATAACTTTTTGAGTTTAACAAATTTGGTGTATTCTGATTGCCCTAAAAGAGGATAAGAAAAAATAATCATAAAAAACAATAACATTAACCTCATATCATTCCCATTCTATTGTTGCGGGCGGTTTAGAAGAAACATCATAAACTACCCTATTTATTCCTTTAACCTTATTTATTATTTTATTAGAGACATCGGCTATAAAATCATTAGGTAATCTAGACCAATCTGCTGTCATTCCATCAAGACTTGTAACTGCTCTCAAAACTACAGTGAATTCATAGGTTCTTTCATCTCCCATTACTCCTACAGATTTAACAGGAAGTAGAATTGTTGCAGCTTGCCAAACATCATCATATAACTTTCTTTTAATTAAAGATGATATGAAAATATCATCTGCTTCCTGTAGTAATTCAACTTTTTCTTTTGTTACTTCTCCAAGAATTCTAATACCTAAACCAGGGCCTGG
>Ga0315330_10003438_pt1 | contig 10871 bp, 9 predicted proteins | sample M140m34915metaG_FD_203453 | JGI IMG/M metagenome (GOLD analysis project Ga0315330, IMG submission 203453) | Ammonia-oxidizing marine archaeal communities from Monterey Bay, California, United States - M1 40m 34915 | ecosystem: Environmental > Aquatic > Marine > Intertidal zone | place: USA... | reverse complement strand
ATGACTTTCGGAAATTTAGGTGAAAATAATGAGCTTACTGCAATTAAAAGTTCTGGTATATCTTTAATAAGAACATTATTCCCTTTGTTCATTATTTCAATATTAATATCATTATTTGCATTTTACTCTAATAATAATTTTGTCCCAAAAGCAAACTTAAAAGCTTTAAGTCTACTGTACGATATAAAAAGAAAAAAACCAACTATGGATTTAAAGGAGGGGCAGTTTTATAGTGGAATTCCTGGTTATACAATTAAGGCTAATCAAAAAATAAATGACGAGCTTTTAAAGGAAGTCATGATATATGATCATGTTACATATCAAGGTAATAATAGAGTAATTTTATCAGATTCAGCTTATATGTACTCTATATTAGATAATAGATATCTAGTTTTTGAATTATTTGATGGGAGTTCCTATACAGAAGTTCCTTCCGAAAGTTCTAGGATAAAATATATTAATCAGTTTTATAGAAATAATTTTTCTTTTATGAAGTTAATTTTTGATATGTCCTCTTTTGATTTAAAGAGAACCAAAGAAGAATTATTTGCTGGTGATTACCGTATGAAAAATACTAACGAATTAGCCAGTTCAATAGATTCATTAAGATTTAACCAATCTAAGCAAAAATATATTATGTTAAAAAACTCATCATCTTTCTATGATTATCATATGAAAGATAATTTTATTCTTCCAGCTGAAGTGAAAACTATTCGGTCTGAATTTCAAGAGGATAATCTAGTTAAAGACTATTTTACAAATACTAATTCTTTAATTAATCTATCCGATTCATTCCTGAATTTTACATCAAAATCATTTGAGTATGATAGAAGTACATATTCAAGGGCTTTAAATACAGCAAGAAATATTAAAACTAACTTAAGTATTAATTCAGCCAGAATTAAATCTCAAAATTTTGAAATTAATAAAAACGAAATTGAACTTATCAAGAAATATGCTCAAGCTTTTGCTTGTTTTTCGATGTTTTTAATTGGTGCTCCTTTAGGCTCATTAATTAAAAGGGGTGGAATAGGTGTTCCAGTTATAATATCTATTGCATTTTATATAATTTATTATGTTTTAAATATTTTAGGAATTAAGTGGGCTAGAGAAGACATCATTTCTGCTGAATTAGCAGCTTGGTTGTCTAATATTATTTTATTTCCCATTGGTTTATTTTTCCTATATCATTCAAGAAAAGACTCAAGAATTTTTGAATTAAATATAAAAGATTATTTAATATCAAAAATATCTAAAATTAAAAAAATCACTAAGAGTTTTTAATCAGTTAATATTTTCCTATTTTTGCATGAATTTTAACGAATAAAACAATTAAACTTTGACTAAGCATGTATTTAGATAAAGAAGAAAAACAAAAAATTTTCAAAGATCATGGTCGGTTAAAGAAAAACAATGATACAGGTTCAGCTGAATCTCAAATAGCCTTGTTTACTTATCGTATTAAACATCTTACAGATCATTTACAAACTAATAAGAATGATCACTCATCTAGAATGGGACTGTTAAGATTGGTTGGTAAAAGAAGAAAATTATTGAATTATCTTTCTTCAACACATATTGATAGGTATAGAGATATAATAGCAAAGCTTAATATTAGAAAGTAGTTCTTAATTATTTTCACATCGTTTTTCACGACTTATATCAATAAATTTTATATATATGATTAAACCTATAAACGTAAGTACAAAACTTCCTGATGGAAGAGAAATTTCAATTGAAACTGGAAAGTTAGCAAAACAAGCAGATGGATCTATAGTTCTCACTATGGGAAAGACTATGATATTAGCTTCAACTGTTTCTAAGAAAGATGCAAAGGATGATGTGGATTTTCTTCCATTATCTGTTGATTATCAAGAAAAATTTGCATCTGCTGGAAAGATCCCTGGTGGATTTTTGAAAAGAGAGGGAAGACTTTCAGATCACGAAGTTTTAATTTGTAGGCTTGTAGATAGGGTTTTAAGACCATTATTCCCTTCAGATTATCATGCTGATACTCAAGTTATTTTAAACCTTATTAGTGCTGACAAAGATGTATTACCAGATGCATTAGCTGCGCTAGCTGCATCTGCTGCTTTAACAGTATCTGATATACCATTTAACGGCCCAATATCAGAAGTTAGAGTTGTTAAATCCGATGGTGAATTTATTGTTAATCCAACACCTGAACAAATAGATAATTCCACTTTAAACCTTATGGTAGGAGCATCATACGAAAATATATCTATGGTAGAAGGTGAATCAAAAGAAGTATCTGAGGATGAAATTGTTGAAGCACTTAAGGTTGCTCATGATGCAATAAAATCTTTATGTGAACTTCAAAATGATTTACTTAAAAAAATAAAAAGTAATGGTAACAGAGATTATTCTCATGAAAATTCTGATGAAGATCTTAAAAAAGATATTCATGATAAAACATATGATGATCTTTATAAAATTGCTGCAAAGGGAATTTCTGATAGAAAGAAAAGAGGTGAAGCATTTAGTGAAGTCAGAGAAAAATATTTATCAAATATTGAAGAAAATGAAGATTTTGATGATTTTTTATTCAAAAAATATTTCCATGATGTTGAAAAAGACGCAATAAGAAATGCAGTTTTAGATAAAAAAATAAGGCTTGACGGTAGGAAATTAAATGAAATTAGACCAATATGGTCAGAAGTTGATTATTTACCAAATGCTCATGGTTCTGCAGTATTTACTAGAGGAGAGACCCAATCTTTGACATCTGTTACTTTAGGAACAAAACTTGATGAACAGATGATTGATGGTGCAATGAACTCTGGATATAATAAATTTATGCTTCATTATAATTTTCCAGGTTATTCAACTGGTGAAGTTAGACCAAATAGAGGAGCAGGTAGGAGAGAAATAGGTCACGGTAATCTTGCTCTTAGAGCTCTAAAAAATATGTTGCCAGCAGATGAAGATAATCCTTATACTATAAGAATTGTATCTGATATACTAGAATCTAATGGATCATCTTCAATGGCTACTGTTTGTGCTGGTAGTTTAGCCCTTATGGATGCCGGAGTAGAAATTAAAAAACCTGTTTCTGGAATAGCTATGGGTATGATTTCTGACCCTAAATCTGGAAAATATGCAATATTATCTGATATCTTGGGTGATGAAGATCACTTAGGAGATATGGATTTTAAGGTAACTGGAACTGAAGATGGTATAACAGCCTGTCAGATGGATATAAAAATTGATGGATTATCTTATGATATTCTTACTGAGGCATTGATACAAGCTAAGGAAGGTAGATTACATATATTGAAGGAGATGTCTAAGACAATGAAAAGTTCTAGATCTGACTTAAAAGCCCATACTCCTAGATCTTATAAAATGTCTATACCTAAGGATATGATTGGTGCTGTTATTGGTCCTGGTGGAAAAATAATACAGGAAATACAGAAAGAATCAGGTGCTACTGTTTTAGTCGAGGAGGTAGATGAACATGGAGTCGTTAATATTTTTTCTTCAAATCAAGATGATATGGATAATGCTGTTGAGAGGGTTAAGGCTATAATTGCTGTTCCTGAAGTTGGGGAGACCTATGTTGGTAAAGTTAAGACAATTAAAGACTTTGGTGCATTTATTGAGTTTATGCCTGGCAAAGATGGTCTTCTTCATATTTCTGAGATTAAATGGGAAAGAGTTGAAACAATGGATGGTGTATTAGAGGAAGGGGAGGAAGTAGAAGTTAAACTTATTGAAGTTGATAAAAGATCAGGTAAGTTCAGATTATCAAGAAAAGCGTTATTACCAAGACCTGATAAAGGTGATAAAAAATAATGAAGGAGATAAGTGTTGATGTCTTAATAATTGGATCAGGGCCTGCTGGTTACACAGCTGCAATTTATACCTCCAGAGCTGGTCTAAAAACTTTACTTTATAAAGGAGATCAACCGGGTGGTCAGCTAACGATTACTTCTGATGTTGAAAATTATCCTGGATATCCTTCAGGAATAATGGGTCCTGAGATGATGATAGATTTTGAAAAACAAGCTGGTAGGTTTGGTTCAGATATAAGGTCTGGAATGATATCTTCTGTTGATTTTTCTTCTGATTCACTTATTGCTTTTTCTGAAAATAATGAAAAAATTACTGCGAAATCTATTATTATTTCAACAGGAGCTTCAGCGAAATGGTTGAACCTTGAGTCAGAACAAAGATTGAATGGTAAAGGTGTATCAGCATGCGCAGTTTGTGATGGTTTTTTCTTTAGAGGTCAAGATGTTGCTGTAGTAGGGGGAGGAGATACAGCAGCTGAGGAAGCTTTATACTTATCTAAATTAACAAGTAAAGTTCATTTGATAGTTAGAAGAGATGAGATGAGAGCATCAGTTATAATGCAAAATAGAATTAAGGAAAACAAAAAAATTCAAATACACTGGAATTCTGAAATTAAAGAAATTATTGGTGATGAATCTGTAAATGGTATTGATATTATAAATAATGTTTCTAATAAATCTAAAAATATTAAATTAAGTGGTGTTTTTATTGCTATTGGTCATCAACCAAATACTGATATATTCAAAAAACATCTAAATTTAGATGATAGCGGTTATATAATTACTAAATCTGGATCGACACTTACAAATATTCCAGGTGTCTTTGCAACTGGCGATGCACAAGATAAAATATATCGTCAAGCTGTAACTGCAGCTGGTTCGGGATGTATGGGGGCTCTAGATGCTGAAAGATTTATTTCTAATAATTAATTTATGAGTTCATTTGATTTACTAATAATTATGGCTCATCCTGATGATGCTGAATTATGTTGCTCTGGAACAATCTTATCTTGTATTGATAAAGGCTTATCTGTTGGGATGATAGATTTAACTAGAGGTGAACTTGGAACAAGAGGCTCAGGAAAGATTCGAATTGAGGAGGCTAAAAATGCAGCAAAAGTATTAGGTGTTAAATTTAGATCTAATTTAGGATTAAGAGATGGGTTTGTTTCTGATGATGAAGATTCTGTATTAAAAGTTGTTAAAATTATTAGAGAATTCAAACCTAAAATTATAATAACAAATTCTAAAACAGATAGACATCCAGATCATGAGTCCGCAGCTATTTTAGTAAAAAAAGCTTGTTTTTTGTCCGGTTTGATAAAAGTTCATACTAAAAAAGATAATCTTGAGCAAGAATCATGGAGACCTAAATCTTTGTTTTATTCAATTCAGAATAATTATGTTGATCCTCATTTTGTAATTGATGTAACTAAGTATTTTGACACTAAAATTGATGCAATAAGTTGTTTTAAAAGTCAATTTTATGATCCGAATAGTAAAGAAACTGACTCATTTATATCAACAAAAGAATTTATGGATTTTATAAGATCAAGATCAATAGAAATGGGTCACTCTATTGGAGTTAAACATGGAGAAGGTTTTACATCTGAAAACAAATTAAAACTAACTTCTTTAGAAAACTTTATTTAAGGATAAAGTTTAGATATATCCCATTTGTTTTTTATTTTTTGATATATGATTCTGTCATGCATTCTAGATGATCTTCCTTGCCAAAATTCAATAGAATATGGTTCTATCTGATAACCACCCCAAAAATCTGGTAATGGAATTTCCTTATCTTTAAATTTATTATCATAAAAATTAAAACTATCAATTAAATCTTTTGAATTTTTAAGGTTGCTACTTTGTTTAGACGCCCATGCTGCTATTCTACTTTTCCTAGGCCTTGAATTAAAATATTTTTTAGAATCTTCAATATGAATTTTAGATGTATACCCTTTAATTATTATTTGTCTTTCTATTTTTTTCCATAGGAAAACTGCAGATACATTATTATTATGATTTAAGTCTTTACCTTTTCTGCTTTCATAATTAGTATAAAAAACAAATCCTTTCTCATATATGTTTTTTAATAAAACAGTTCTTGAATTAATTGTATTTTCTTTTGATATTGTTGATAATATCATAGCATTTGGTTCAATAATACTATTTGATTTTGCATCTTTAAACCATAATTTAAACTGATTTATAGGGTTTTTATCAAATTTTTTGATATCTATTATATCCCCAGAATAATCGACACGTAAATTTTGAATTTCTTTCATAAATGAATAATATTAATAATATGAAATTTGACTATTTTAATTTTAAATCTAATAACAAAGTTAAAAAAGGTAGTATAATTTTTTCTCAACCCCTAATGAAAGATCCAAACTTTCAGAGATCATTAATTTTTATTTGTGAACATAATAACGAGGGAAGTTTTGGATATGTTTTAAATGAAAAAATTAATCCTCAGAATTTAAATTTGGAATTAAATAATGAAATTATTAAAAATCTTTACTTAGGTGGTCCTGTTGAAAAATCATATTTAAATTTTATTCATAATATAGAAACTATTTCGAATTCAAATAAAATAATAAGTGATGTGTTTTTAGGAGGAGATATAGATGAATTAGTAAATAATAATGTTTACAATGAAAGTGAATTTAAATATAAATTTTTCTGTGGTTACTCTGGATGGTCTCCTAATCAATTAGAGGATGAAATAAATCAAAATTCTTGGATTGTTGTAAATGAATTTGATTCAAGTATACTTTTTAAGAATATTGACGAGAAATTTTGGTCGGTTTTTTTATCTGATTTTGGAGGAAAAAATAAAATATTTTCTAATTATCCTAAAGACCCTTCTTTGAATTAAAATATTATATAGATTTGCAACATGTCTACTTTAAAAAAGAAAAAAGAGGATAAAATAGATAACAAAAAATCTATTAAAAAAGATTTAAAAAATATAGATTCTATAACACCAAATGATCCAAAGCCTTTAATCAAGGCCACTAAAGAAGACATTGTAAAAGATACTGTTCAAATCAAGGAAACTGACACCAAAAATTCTTTAGAAGTTTCTAAATCTAAAATCTCAGAATCTAATATTGATAATGAAATTGAAAATCAAGATAATTCTGTTAAAGAGTCAAGCCCTTTTGTCTTGCTTAAAAAAAAGAAAGAAATCGTCAATGGTCTTAGGCTTCTAGTTAATGGTAATGAGGATAAAGACACTTTCAATAAAGTAAAAGATCTACAAAATAAATGGAAGGATATTGGTCAAATTAATAACTCTAAGGATAAGTCATTATGGACAACCTACAACGCACTCTTGGATAGATTTTATGATAATAGAAGTATTTACTTTGAATTAAAGGAATTAGACAGAAAGAAAAATTTAAAGATTAAATCTGAGATTTGTGATAAGGCTGAATCACTTATTAAAGATACTAATGTAATGAGATCTGTATCAAAATTGAATGAACTTCATACTGAGTTTAAACATATTGGGCCTGTTGAAAAAGAAAAGCAAAATGAGATTTGGGATAGATTAAAAAATGCTTCTGATGAGATCTATAAGAAGAAAAAAGATTTTGTTTCTAATATTAAACTTTCACTAGGTGAAAATTTAGAAAAAAAGATGAAATTATTAGATGAGATAAATAATATAAAATCTTTTAAATCTGAACATTTTAAGGAATGGGGTAATAAAACAAGAGAAATCTTGACTCTTAAAGATAAATGGAACGGAATAGGAGGTGTTCCGAAAAGTTCTGTAAGGAATATTAGCAAAGAATTTTGGAATTCTTTTAAAGAATTTTTTAATAATAAATCATTTTTTTTCAAAAAGATTGACGATTCTTATAAGGCTAATCTAAAATTAAAAAATGATCTAATTGAAAAGGTAAATACTTTAAAAGATAGTGATCTATGGGAAGAAACATCAAAAGAAATACAATCAATTCAAAAGGAATGGAAGAAAATAGGTAAAGTTCCTATAAAAGAAAAAGATAAAATTTATAAGGAATTTCAATCAGTTTGTGATTTCTTTTATGAGAGAATGAGGTTGGGTGATAAAGATACAATTAAAATGTATGAAGATAATTTAAATATTAAAATTAAAGCTTGTGATGATATTGAGAAATTATTAAAAAGTGACACTATAAATCAAGATGAATTCTTTAAGCTCCAAGTAAAATTTCTAGAGTCTGGTCATGTTCCAAAAGAAAGAATTGATGAGATTAGAGATAGATTTAAAGATGTTATAGATAAAGTTGTTGAAAAGACATCTTCACTAATGAACCAAGATGATTTTGATAAGTTTAAATTTATTATTGAATTAAATTCTTTATCTAAAACCCCTTATTCTAAAAATAAAATTATTAAAAAGAAATCTGATATAATCAAAAAAATAAATTCTATTCAATCAGAAATTAAAAATTTAAAAAATAATATATACTATCTTAAAGAATCTGTTGCTGCTGATAATTTAAAGAAAGAATATTTAGTTAAAATAAATAATTCTGACAAAGAGATAGAATCATTAAAATTGCAACTTAATCTTATTAATAAAGTTTGAATTTTCCAGTTATTGATCAATTTTATCTAGCATTAGATCGAATAAAGCCTTTTGTCAATAAGACTCCAATCATCACATCAAGTTCATTAAACAATAAGTTAGACTTAGATATTTATTTTAAACTTGAATTATTGCAAAAGACAGGATCATTTAAATCAAGGGGAGCTATTAACAAAATAATTCAGCTATCTGAAAATGAAAAAAAAAATGGAGTCATAGCAATTTCTGCTGGAAATCATGCTCAAGCTACATCTTGGGCCTGTTCCCAGTTTGGTATAAAGTCGAAAATTGTTATGCCTCATGGAGCATCAAAATCTAAAATTAATGCTACAATATCATATGGAGGTGAAGTTATTTTAACTAAAGAAAAAATGATGGATAAATGTCAAAGTTTAATAGAAAGTGAAAAACTTTTCTTTGTACATCCTTTTGATGATATAGATATTATTATAGGCCAAGGAACTACCTCTTTAGAAGTTATTAATGAAATTAAAGATTTGGATTATGCATTTATTAGTATTGGTGGAGGTGGTTTAGTTTCTGGAATGGCATGTGTTTTAAAAAAGCATAATCCTAAAATCAAAATAATTGGAGTAGAACCCATTAATTCTAATGTAATGACAAATAGTATTAAATCTAATAAACCAGAAACATACGATACTTTAAATAATAATACAATTGCCGATACATTAGCTGCTCCATTTGCAGGAGATATAACCTTTGAATTTGTTAAAGAATATGTTGATGAAATTATTAATGTATCAGAAGAAGAAATGATTGAGTCTTTAAGAATTATGATTGAAAGATTAAAAATTGTACCAGAACCTGCAGCATCTGCTTGTTTCGCACCAATTTTATTTAATAAAATTAAAATTAATCCAAAATCTAAATGTTTAGTAGTAGTATGTGGAGGTAATATTGATCTTAAAAAAATAAAGACAATTTTTTGAAAAAAACTTCCATTATTTTTTTTTTAATAATTATTATAAATAATAATCTATTTTCAATAGATACTATTAAAAGTAATATTAATAAAGGTTTTTATAAATTTTTATTAGTTGAAGGTGTAGTATTAACAGGCGCAATCTCATATTTAAAACATGAATGGTATTCTGATAAGAAAAGAGTTCCTTTTCATTTCTATAATGACTATAAGGGGTGGAATCAGATTGATAAATTTGGACATTTTTATGCTTCATATCTTGAAAGTAATGTAGGGTATTCTTTGATGAAAAAATTTAATTTCTCTGAAAAACATTCTTTAATATTTGGAGGATCTCAGGGTTTAATATTAGAAACCCCAATTGAATTTTTTGACGCATATTATGAAGGATGGGGTTTTTCTCTATCTGATATGGTTGCTAATGCATTAGGATCATCATTTTTTATTGTTCAGCAACGTTTTTTTGGAGAGCAATTAATAAGACCTAAATTATCATTTAGTAGATCTATTTATGCTAGAGATGCCAATGGGTATTTAGGTAAAAATAATTTTTTGTCTCAATTTGTTTATGATTATAATGGTTATACTTATTGGTTTTCTTTTTCACCGTCAAAAATTTTTAATATAAAAAAAATTCCTGAGTGGATTAATTTATCATTAGGATATGGTGCTAATGGTATGATTGGAGAATTTAGAAATATATTAACTTATAATGGAGTAAATATTCCATACCACGATAGATACCGCCAATATTACTTATCATTAGATATAGATTTCTCTAAAATTAAAACAAAATCTAAGTTGTTTAAAAAGGTATTTAATGTACTTAGTTATATCAAAATTCCACTTCCTACTATTGAAATATCAAATAAAAAATTAAAGGGATATTATTTTTATTTTTAAATTCAAGATTATAAAAATCTTAATTTAATTCAATATTAAAAATTTCATTTTAGTATAAGATTTTTTTCTTTTTAAATAGATATTATATTTGCCAAAAAAAAAAGAAAATTAGCCTCGTTAGCTCAGATGGTAGAGCAAGTGATTTGTAATCACTAGGTCGCTGGTTCGATCCCGGCACGAGGCTCTGATTTTCCTTAGGAGAACCAAGAATGTTTCCCAAATTTATTTCTTGGAACTGACTTCTTTTTTTTTAAGTACCAATCTATCCCTTTTATAACTGATTCTAGATAATTTGTAAGTTTAGGTTTTATATAAACCATGTACGGTATCTGAGAAATAATTTTTGGATATTCTCTCATAAAATATGGAAATACAGTAATTGACAAGAATATTTCTTTCTTTTTAATTGATATTTCCCATATTACTTTTGATTTATTTTTATTTTTCTCTCCAATAAATAAAGTATATCCCTTATTCTCTTTCCAATTTGTAAAATTTCTAATAAATGTTAAACCATTAAGATATATTAAAATATCACTCCTGTTATTGTCTTCCCAATTTATTACCTTATTTTCTTTACAAAATGGATGTGATAAATTAAGATAAGCAGGGGATGAGA
>Ga0315330_10003437_pt1 | contig 10871 bp, 11 predicted proteins | sample M140m34915metaG_FD_203453 | JGI IMG/M metagenome (GOLD analysis project Ga0315330, IMG submission 203453) | Ammonia-oxidizing marine archaeal communities from Monterey Bay, California, United States - M1 40m 34915 | ecosystem: Environmental > Aquatic > Marine > Intertidal zone | place: USA... | reverse complement strand
TCAAATACGCCTCCAGGGGCATCATATAGCGTTTGAGGGTTGTAGAGAACTTGGCCTTTTATGTTGTTAACGATCCCTAGTAATGCAACATAAAAAATAAATTGTTTGAATATCATTGTTTGAGCTCGTTGATTAATAAGTTGGTTTTAGATCCAATGCTGCGTATGGACGGTTTTTGTACTTTTTGTAGTACCAGTATGCTTGGTTTCTTTAGGTTCGAAAAGTAAATTTAATACTATTTCTCCATTTGTTCGAGGCCGGTGCTCAATACCTTTAGGAACAATTAATATTTCACCCGCTTTAACTTCTACCGTTTCTTGATGTTTAAAATCCATGAAAAGCGAACCTTTAAAAACCATAAATAGCTCGTCTTCATTTTCATGGCTGTGCCACACAAATTCACCTTGAAGTTTGCAGAGTTTCACATGTTGTTCGTTCAGCTCTCCAATGATATGTGGGGTCCAGGTTTTATCAAACGCATTAAACTTGTTACTGATGTTGATTGGTTTAATTTCAGACATATGCTAATAGGTGTTTTGATTTTTGAAAAGATAGATTGCATTGTCACAGCAGTCCGCATAGAAGAGCGTTAGTTCAAATTGGTTTTCCAATACATTATATGCAAGCGTATAAGCATCAGCGATGCCGATAACGAGGTCGATTGGCGCTAGTATATTTTCCTTTACTTCATCTTTTGTGGCCAGATAAAGTACATCATTAATTAATGTGGTATATGGACCTAGAGAATCGGGGACTCCCATAATATATGCTTCAGGTTTTTGTGAGAGCTCTATGCGCATGCCACCTGGGTTAAATGGAATGGAAATTATAGAGGTATCATTTACCATAACATCAACACTTAAATCTTTTTGAACAGAAATTTGCAAACTCTGTAAAACAGAGATATCCTCAGCATCTAGCTCTATATCAAATGGCTCTCTTCTAGCTTGATGAATCGAGGATCCTTCAGCAATCCAGGTGTCTCCTTTTTGTAGATAATCATACATTGTATTGGCTCCCGAAAAACCACTGATAGATGACAGGTGGTGTTTCCCTTGAAGGTCTATCAGGAGTGCTTGTTTCTCAAATATTTCTTCCTCTTGTTGATATTCAATTTTTCCGTTGGCGTTTATCGAAAAATCTTTTTTGGTATAAATAACCTTTGTATCGCATTCATCGATATCTAATGAAGCGAGTTCCTCATTTGTATTCAATACGATCACATCTCTTTGCTTGATATAAAAACGGGTGTCGTCAAGCCAGTGAATAGTTTTTCTTTCTGCACAACCTTCACAATCTGAGGGGCAATCACACCCAAGTAAAAGGGGTAAGGTTTGTATAATCTTACCATTTTTATTGAAGCTGCTAATTTGAAAGTTTTCACACGGCGCACTTCCGTATGAAAAGGATTCGACAATGACACCCGAAGGAACTATTTTCTTTTGTGTAATCTGAAGGTAATCATATTCAGATCTATTTTCCGGCATACGCCAGGGCTCTATAAAATCTTTATATGACTTGGTAGAAATTATTTGCGCTATTAAAATAGAATCCTTTGGAATATCCGTGATGAATATTGAATCTTTTTTCTGCTCACTTGAAATTTCTTGGGTCGCAGTTGCTTCTCGGGATGCATCATGTTCTTGATTTTCTTGACATCCCCAAAGTGATAGTATCACCATAAAACAGAGATACTTCATGATAACCTTACAATTATTTACCGAATTCATGATTCAGAAAAGGGTTAATATAAAAGATGTTTTTTACTGCTATTTTTCCAGCCAGCACGAGATGCATAATCCACAAAGAAAACTTTAAGGTCAGCCCGAGATTCATAATCTACAAAGAAAATTTTCTTGTCAGCCCTTGAAGCGTAATCTACAAAAAACCAGTTTCCGTCGTTGTCTCCAGCTCGAGATTCGTAATCTACTTTGTATACCAAAAGGTCTGCTCGAGATTCATAATCAACAACAAAAACCTTAACATCTGCCCGAGATTCATAATCAACAGAGAATATTTTTTGACTAAAGCTATTCAGAGATATTAAAACACTAACGCAGGCTATTATTAATTTCATTTTCGTTTTTTTAGTTGTCCATAAAGGTATACAATTGATACCAAACTCGAACCAAGCATGGCCAGCGCCATGTCTTTTTGAGCGTCCCAAATATCTCCTTGCTGTCCATTGTAATCGGTTGCAGCCTCTCCCGAAATCACAACAGTTAAAAGCCATTCAAAGACTTCGTAAATCATACTGAAAGTTTGAATGGAAAGCCAAGCAAGCAAGAGACAAAGCAAACTGTTTTTAATGCGATGTTTAAAGACCTCATAAACATAGGGAAGCATCAATACTCCAAATGAAAAATGAACAAAACGATCGTAGTGATTTCTTTGACCATTTAGTTTTAAAAGCTGATGAATATCGATCTCAAAAGCATTAAAAAAACTTTCGTATGGTACAAAAGAATAAATCCATCGCGCACCGATTATATGCAATAAAATAAATAGAAACACACCAATAAATGAAGTCAAGCTTAGGCGTTTTTTGACGAGGTCAAAAAGCAATATCGATGAAACAAACAAAGTTCCGAGGTGCTGAAGAAGCTGTTGCTCAGGAAATTCAGAGCTTAAACTAAAAAAAACACTTAAAAACAAAAGTAAGGATACAAGAAGAAATTTAATGTTGAAGCTTTTCAAACGCTTATAATTTTGGTGAATTAATGAATTACAAATCGTTTTTTAACGGCAAACCCAGGAACGGTTACAACATAGATCCCTTTTCCGATAGATGAAAGGTCGACATTTTCAACACTATTAATAAAACGTCCTTGGAAAACTTCAGCTCCTTTTGAATTGAGAATGATAAAGGGAACACCTTTAAGTTGTTCGTGTGCATTAAAGGAAATAATACCTTTAGATGGATTAGGATAAACCTCAAGTAAAGAGGAGTTATTTATACCACCGACATTTAAAGTTTGCTCTTCACAATCAAATAAGCCGTTTTGTACCCGAATAAATAAGTCATCGAAGTAAGAGTCATTGTCAGTTCCTGCATTTCTAGTGCCCATTAAAACCATACGAACAGTTCGACTGCCATTAGGGATAGGAATTGAATTCTGAATATAAGTCCAGCTTGGTGTTTGGCTTGAGTAGTTTTCCGATTCTGAAATTAAATTTCCTCCGCCATCAAAAAACACAAGTTTTAACTCAGGGATATCAGAACCGGCGTAATTACTTAAATAACCCCCAAAACTAACGGCGGCAGAATCATTATCTATACTCGATACAAAGTCCAGCAACGATACATCTTGATAACCTTCTCCATAGGCATTTGGCTCGCAAACCCCACCAACTGCAAACAAACTAGCTCCGGAGTAGGAATCATTACCTGCACATTCTCCGCTTGAAATAGATTCAAAAGAACCAGAAACCTCAGTCCAATTCATTGTGCTATTTTCCGCTCCACCATTCAATAATAGATTTTCTGACAGCGATGAGTTTGTAGTGCTAAACGAAATCTCAGCTGACCAGGAGCTCCAGCCTAAGTTTCTATCTCGGTACCGAAGTCGCCAAAAGTAGTTGGTGTTTTCAGCTAGCGCGGTTATTTTTTTCTCATTGAGGCTATTCCCGGCTTCTAGGTCTTCATCGAAATACCAATTTTCATGTTGAAACCAATCGTTGTATACGAGATTTTGAAAGTTATTATCACTGGCGATTTGCCAATGTGTCGCCCCATGAAACCCACCATTTTCATCGCTAAAATCAGAACCAAGAAACTTGATACAGTCCGGGGAAAGTGAAACCCCCTCATTCGGGAATAGACCTATAGGCTGGTTAGGAGGGATGTTGTTTTTCATCACCCTAAAGGTGTCTCTGACGTCAGCGTTTACTATCCCATTTTCAAAGCTGCCGTGACTTACACGCGACAAAAGAAATTGTGGGTTTTCTCCAGCCTCAACTTCAACGAGAACAAAGCCATAATCATCTGTGCTTTTAGAGTACTCTTTATAGTCTTGTTGTGCGTATTCTCCCCAATTATCTATTGCCCCACCAGAAGAGGCAACATTTATCATTAAATGTTGGTGGTCTCTACTTTGGCCTCTCGAATAGCCGTGTGTATGGCCAAAAAAATGTACACTAGGCTTGCTGCAGTTTGTTGAGAAGGATTCTAGAATTTCAATGATTTGACCCGTATAATCTGTATTTCCCGCAATCCATAATTCAGATTTGTGGGGGTGATGAAGTTGTGCAAAAACAAAGTCTATGTTTTCGTTTGCGCAAGCATCATCGAGCACTCCTTGTAACCAATCGAGCTGTTCTTGAATACGGTACCCACTATTCGTTTCTAGACCAACCAGCCTAACATTAGAGTAATCAGTATAATACCAATGTTCTAAGTAATCATTGTTATTTGTACCGTTTACGGGTAAGTTGAAATATCTAAAGTAATTCTCCGAATTTTGTTCGTGATTGCCCGCTACGGGATATACAGGCACATGGTTAAAAAGGGTTTGTGCGGGATCAAAAAATGTACTTTTCCAAGAGGGATAATTCCCTCCCGTTGTTACAAGATCTCCCGGGATAAAAACATATGCGACATCATTTGCGAGGTCGTTATTATTACCATAACGGTCATTGATGAAAGGAATGAGATCATTATTTACGATATCAGAAAAAACTTCAGGATGCGCCCCATCTTGTTGCATATCACTCATAGAAATAAGGTTGAAGCTTTTTTCACTTTCAGGTAGGGGAGGGCTAATAAAGTCATAAGTTTGACTTACAACTGCATCTGTGTGAATTCTATAGTAATAACGAGTATCAGGAGACAGCCCCGTTATTTTAACCGTATGTACTTTCGACAAGCCATTTCCAGAAACAAATGTTCCCAAAGCAGTATTTCCGAATGAAGATGTGCTCCCCCATTCGACGATACTTTCATCAATACTACTTGTCTCCCACATAACGGTCATTGAGGTTGGACTTGCATTTTGAAGATATGGGCCGACTCGTAACATTTGACTGAAACAAAAAGAGGCTCCGAAAAGAAACACATTAAATAAGAAAAAGACTAGTTTGTGCATCACAATTTTTTAAACAAGATACGCAATTGTCATGCATTAATAAAATTGTTCTAAAATACGCAAGCCTTTTTGTTCATCGACTAATAATAAGTCATAAATCGGCTTGCATGCTGATTATAAATATATAATGCACAATGGTTTAAGTATGTATACGTGGCTTCTTAGCTTTCTGTTAATTGGTCTTTCTTGTCAAAACAGGAGGTCAAAAGTTTATGCAATCAATTTTTCGAAATATCATTTGAATGAACATACGGATGGAGTCTTCTTCGATAAAGAAAGCGGAAAAAAAAAGATCTTGTACTAAATAAAAAAGCTGAAATTTTATCGAGCTACGACATGAAAGCAAGGCTGTCTTTTTTCAGTGATTGCCCAGCACCTTTTGTTTTCTTTTAATTCAAAGATAACCTGCGCTAATGTTTCTTTCAAACGATAAATATCATTGGCATTCAATCTTTTGTTGCCGTTTTCAAAGCGCGCATAGGTTATATCAAAACACCCCCCATACATATGTGCGCTTTTATCGCTTGCGTTGCCATTGTTTCTTCTTAAACGACGTACGTTCTCCTTAGTTCTTGTAAGTGAGGTAACAATAAATCTTGAATCGTGTAAATCTGTGGTCGAAAGTTTCTCTCCGAAATTAGTTTCGATAGCCTTCAGCAGCGCTTTACCTTTTTTTGATAGGTAAGCATGGCTGTAATCTAGGTGATCGATAGAGTAGTATGTACCGGATTCAATTTTGTATAAATTTCGTCGGGAGTTTATATCTTCTTCATTTCGACAAGGGGTAATTCCTGTACGCTCAACGGTACTAATGTAGGCGGACATTTTATCTTTTAACCTCGAGCTGTATGATCCTGAAACCTTTAGTTTGGTATAGTTAATTGTTTTTTTTAGGACTTTTTTTACAACTTCAGGTTTTGAAGAGAACAAATAAAACCCACCAAAAAGGCAAATAAGAATAAGGCCAGTGAAGAATTTTTGCTTTTTAAATTTCTTTCTACGCATTGCTAAAACGTTTTTAAATACAAGCGTTCTACTTTTTCTCGGGCCCATGGTGTGCGCCTTAAAAACTTTAGGCTGGATTTTATGGACGGGTCATAGTTAAAGCACCGAATGTCTATGCGATAACCGAGCTCCTCCCAACCATATTCAGTAACTAAAGCCTCTAAAATATCAGCAAGTTTTACGCCGTGTAGGGGGTTATTTTTTTGTTCGCCGCTCATCAATAGTTTCTATAATCATTCCATAAATACGAGCGTAGCCCAACCATAGGCAATAGGTTAAGCTCTTTAAACTCATCAGATTTTAAGAACTGTGTTTGAAGTTCCGCAAAGGCATGTATTCTGCCTTCTTTCATTACAGGATATGAGATTCGACTAGATGTAATGAAGAACGATTGTGTTTGTCCTTGTCCAATGTAGTTGCCGTAATCGTTAGGTCGGTTAATATAGCTTTCATATATGTCTGACCCGTAATTCATACCATCGAAATCTTTTCCAATTATTCCGAACGAAGCGAAGAATTTAAATCTCAATTTTGCATTCATTTTTTTTCGCCAATTGAATTCTGAAAGAATTTCTGCAAAATTACTACCATAAGGATGCGCCAGCGCAGCGCCACTGTGTCCATATACCTGTAAGGGAGTTAAATGTGAAAAAGTATAAGGGCGAACTAGGTTACCTTCAAGCCGATAATTGAGATTGTCAGAGATTTTTCCTTGGACACCTAATTGCAACCCAAACTTATTTGCCCACCAACCACTCCTGGCACGAATCTCTGATAGTAAGAATTCATCGAGAACAACTTGCGAATAAACCGTCGTGTTTTTAAATGATGCCTTTAAGGATAAGCCTATAACCACATTATCAGAGGACCCCATTGAATATTCCTGTGGGCGATAAAATACAAAAGGGTTAAGGTATTCTACATCATAGCCTCGATTGAGCAAAGTGTCTTTAGGTTGAAAAACCACTGCTTCAAAAATGCCTAAATTCAACCAAGGTAAAAGATCCCAGCTAAGGTGGTGACTTGTTACAAACTTTGACCTTCTTTGCCCTTCATACCTTTCAGATAGGAACTGATAATTTACGCTATATTCCATATGCCAAAACTGTGCTCGAATTTGTCCAAAAGGCATGGGTTTTCCATAATCACTTAAAAACAAGGAACGCCTTCCTGCTCCAATAAAATTTTTGTCATAACCCAGATGAAAAGAAAACACATCGTTTGGCGTATACGCCAAACGTGCCATTGGTAAGAACCAGAACTGTTGTCCTGATTCCTTTTTAGATAGATTGATACTTCCTGGATTTAGAGTAGTTGAATTTGAGATATCAAAGAGCCCACCGATACGCACATAGCTATTTTTAATGGGCTTGGATTCAAAAAGAAAACCCAAACCATTTCTGTGCTCAAGCCCATTGTTATATTGACCTCCAAAATTGACAATAGGAATGAGGTTGTTTTTTTGTTTTTTTAAGACCTCATATCCAATAGATGTATTCCGAAGCCGTATAGCTGGCCGCAAATCACTTCGAGCATAACTTTTTTGCGCGTGATTAGTGCTGTCTTGTATAGTATTATCGTGACGCCCCACACTTATAAATGCGCCGTTAAGGTAACCTACGTCAGTTTGACTCCACGACCCAGCGGCACAGAGCAAACATAAAAACAATATGCAGTGCTTAATAATCATTGTAGCTGTTGAAAAGGTTCGTACTCAAGCCAATGTGCAGTAATATTTGAGTTGGGTCATTATCAGAAATACGAAGTATGGTGCGTCCAAAAAAACAAAAATTGATTTTTGGATTGATGCGGTAGCCCAATTCGAATTGTTGGTGAATGATTCGGTCATCAATTGCATTGCTTTCATTGTCCATTGGAAGAAGATCACGTTCGTTATAATTTTTAAGCCAATAGCAAACTGTTTTGCTTTCTCCATAAACACGTTTGATCGAGACATTGGCACGAATAACCAGCTCATTAAAACCCTGTCCCTTTGGATGAGCCAGCGGAAGGTTGTAGTGGGTATAGCTCATATTAGGGGAGCCAGCCGCATATAATTCACCACCTACCTTATTGTATTCAAGCTGAAGCATGGAGTTTGGAAGTAAGTCATAAAAGCGTACTCCAAATTGAAATCCGATTTGATCTACGCTAAAGCCTGAAATTACAAACTGTTGGTAAAACCTGGTTTTACTTCCTACAATTTCTGATGCGTCAACCCCATAAATTGTATGATTTGTGGATTGGGATAATCCAAGAAAGGGAATCGGTGCATAATATAAGCCATTAGGACGAGTTGTCACGGTATCTCCCATAGACCAAAACGAATTTTCAGACAACCCAAGGGTGATTTTCGAATTGATATCAAAGTTTAAATAATGCCTAGACAAAGCTTTTGGTTGGTAATAGCCTTCCACTGTAGAAAAAGCGGTTTTTCGAATCAAATTTAACCCCCTCGCTTTTCGCACACCGTAGCTCCATTTTTTAAGAAAAGTGTATTTGATATCAATACTAGGCGCTTGATAACTATTATCCGATAGAATTAAAGAGCGGTAACCCGAACCTACAAATGTAGGGGCATTACCAGCCCTTATTTCGAGGTTTTTAATGGGCTTGTATAAAAATGACCCAATGGCGTAACCGTAATCATATCCCTCTTCTTTAAAGGGTTTTGTTCGCCCTCCGCCTGGGACCACACCGTTTTGTTGAACAGTTGACGCATTGGGGTAAAATTCTCCATGGTTGGATATAAAATAATTTTCGTAATCGCTAAATCGAGCCTGGTTCTCTACAAAAGCTGTAGAGAAAGAGAAGTTTCTAAGTAAGGTCCCTTTAACATAAATACCACGAGTATTTTGATACAGTGTTGAACCTTCATTGTCCAACCAATTTTGTCCAATTTGAAAATTTATGATAGGTGAAAAATATAAATGTACCCTTTCATCATGCACCTCAAATAGGTATTGATCGCAAAAATGCTTTTTGATGCGAGACCCTATTTTTGATTCGTTATCAGAGTTATCATTGACCGTAATTTTTGCAGTATTTTTTAGTACCACTTTTGGCATAAATGGTTGTGATGATAAGACTATAGGTTTAAGTGAAAAGTCACGAAAGTATGTATTTAGGGCAATTGAACTCGTCTGGGAGAACGTTGAAAAGGCAATCATGATAACTAGGAAGCCAATTAGTTTTTTCATGAAGACAGCGCTAATAAAGGTTTGGTCTTGGCTATAAAATAAGGATTGGTTAGGTTTTCTTTATTGTAGTATAAGGGCAACCCAGTTTCGGCATGAACAACCGAACCTCCGAGAGCTTCAAGTATTGCTTGCCCCGCTGCAATGTCCCATTCCATTGTAGGTGCAAAGCGCGGATAGGCATCGGCAGAACCAGTAGCCAGATCGAAAAATTTCAGAGAGGATCCTTTTTTAGCAAAAGATACCGTTGGGGAAATTTTTTTTAGGTCATTTATAAAATGAATAACCGGACCAGAGTGATGGCTTCTTGAGCATGTCATGACAATAGGGTCGTTGATTTCCGTTGGATCATTTAATTTTATCCATTCCGTATTTTTTTCAATAGCATCAAACTCAATTTTAAAAACGCCTGTTTCATTACCTCCCACATACATCAGTTTTTGTACCGGAGAAGCAATGAGTCCAAAAACAGGCTTTCCTTCTCTTAACAATGCAATATTTACCGCAAATTCTCCATTTCTATTGATAAATTCTTTTGTTCCATCTAAGGGGTCAATGCACCAACACTCGATCCAGTTTTTACGTTCAGAGAAAGGCATTTTGTCAGTTTCTTCTCCTGTGATAGGAATGCCAAGCGGCTCAAGGTGCTTATGGATGATTTTGGTAGATGCTAAATCTGCTTTGGTCAGTGGTGAGCCATCATCTTTGATTATAGTATCAAACTCATTTTCATAAATGTCCATGATCTTATGAGAAGCTTCAACGGCTGCTTTTATGGCAATGGTATATTTAGATGATAATTCTTGCATGAATTTAAAGTGACATTTCCGGAACCTCTCCATTAATAATTAAGTTTCCTTCTGTTTTGGATTTTATCTCTTCAACACTCACTCCGGGTGCTCTTTCAACTAAATGAAAAGCACCCTCCTTGATTTCAAGAACGGCAAGATCAGTCACGACCTTTTTCACACAAGCAACTCCGGTTAGTGGCAAGGAACAGTTTTTAAGAAGCTTGGATACACCCGCACGATTACTGTGCATCATTGCGACAATAATATTGTCAGCAGAAGCGACTAAATCCATAGCACCTCCCATTCCTTTTACCATTTTTCCTGGGATTTTCCAGTTGGCAATGTCACCATTTTCAGAAACCTCCATTGCCCCTAAAACGGTCAGCTGCACATGTTGCCCACGAATCATCGCAAAGGAAGTGGCAGAATCAAAAAAGGAAGCACCTTTCATTGTTGTTATGGTTTGTTTTCCTGCATTGATGAGGTCAGCGTCTTCTTCACCTTCAAATGGAAAAGGCCCCATGCCTAGCACACCATTTTCTGATTGAAATTCAACCTCAATCCCTTCTGGGATATAGTTTGCCACAAGTGTTGGAATACCAATTCCTAAATTAACGTACCAACCATCTCTGAGCTCTTGAGCAATTCTTTGAGCAATTCCATTTTTATCTAAAGCCATATTACCTCGTTCTTGTTGTTCTTTGTTCTATTCTTTTTTCAAACCGGGTTCCTTGAAATATGCGTTGAACGAATATACCCGGCGTGTGTATTTCATTTGGGTTGAGGGTTCCTGC
>Ga0315330_10003433_pt1 | contig 10879 bp, 10 predicted proteins | sample M140m34915metaG_FD_203453 | JGI IMG/M metagenome (GOLD analysis project Ga0315330, IMG submission 203453) | Ammonia-oxidizing marine archaeal communities from Monterey Bay, California, United States - M1 40m 34915 | ecosystem: Environmental > Aquatic > Marine > Intertidal zone | place: USA... | reverse complement strand
TGTTCGCCCATCTCAAAACTTTTTGTTAAAAATAATTGCATTCCAAGACAGATGCCTAGTATTGGTTTTTTTTCTTTTAATACATACTGTTTTAATGGCTCAATATAATTTTTTTGCTTAAGAAGATTCATTGCATTTTCGAAAGCTCCTACTCCAGGCAGAATAATAAAATTAGCTTTTTCTATCTCCTCTTTTTCAGAGATGATTTTTGAGTTATATCCAACTTCCTCTATTGCTCTTTTTATACTTAACAAATTTCCACATCCGTAATTTAAAATTGATATTGTTTTCATTGATTGAAATCTCTTAGATTTAAGCCTAGATCGAGGCCTTTTTTTCTTATTTGTCTTAAATTAATTTTATCGTAATGTATTGCGTCTGCTACTGCAATTGCATCAGCTTTTGAATCGATAAAACCTGCTTTAACATCTTTAAGATCTCCAAATCCACCGCTAGCAATCACAGGCACTGATGTATTTTTGGTTATAGTGCTAAGTAGTTCAGTGTCAAATCCCTTTCCTGTTCCCTCCTGATCAATTGACGTTAATAAAATCTCCCCACAACCTTGGTCTGTAGCTTCTTTTACCCAATTTTTAACGCTTAAGTTAGTTTGTTCTCTACCAGACTCGATATACACCTCCCAATCATTGATTTTCCTTTTTGCTTCAATAGAAACCACTACTGCTTGGGAACCAAACCTTTTTGCTAAAAAATTTATTAAACTTGGATTTTTTATTGCAGCTGTATTTATTGCTATTTTATCGGCGCCAGAGTCAAAAACTTTTAATGCATCGTCAATAGATCTAATTCCTCCGCCTACTGTGATAGGTATAAAAATATTGTTTGAAACTTTTTTAATTATATCATGAAGACTATTACGGTTGTATAAACTTGCCACTAGGTCCATAAAAATCAATTCATCCGCTCCATCTTTATAATATTTTTTTGCAAACGTATTTGGATCTCCTATAACTCTTAATCCTTCAAGATTTATACTTTTAATTAAATTAGAATTTTTGATATCAAGTCTTGCTATTATTCTCATAATAATTTTCCGCTTGTTTAAAATCTCTTATACGATCAATGTCTACCGATTTTTTTTTTGACATTTTAAAAAATATTTTTTTTTCATTAGAAAATTTTTTTTCTTTAAGGAATTTATCAATTTTATTTATATAAATTGCTCCGTTATATTTTTTATTTTCTTTGTTAATTGATACAAGAAAATTTTTTTTTTTACTTATTATTAAGTTAATTGATCTATCAATGTCAAAATTAGTTCTTAGTGGTGAAGTTGGTTGCAATAAAATAAAGTAATCAAATTTTTTATTTTTTCTTAAGACATCTAAGATTACTTCTTCTGAAGAAGTTTTATCCTTTGATATTTTTTTGTTTCTTAATAAGTTTGATCTATATCCATATTTTTTTGCGTAATTTAAAATTCGTTTACTTTCTGTTGAAATAAAAATTTTATCAATATACTTTGATTTTTTTGCTGCAATGTAGGACCATACAAAAAGTGGTCTGCCTTTAAATAATTTAATATTTTTATATTTGAGTCTTTTGCTTCCTAATCTTGCAGGAATAATTGCCAATATTGATTTGCTAGATATCATTAAAATAAATTAAATAGAGATATCTTTAAATTTTCCCCAATTTCCGAGATCATGCCATTCGGAATCTTGGATCGGGAAAACACCAACTTTATATTTTTTTTTTATACATCTTTCTATTAATGTATTCATTCCTAAATTTTCATTTTTTTTAATTAATTTAATTATAGAAGAATTTATTAAGTAGAATCCAGTATTAGCCAAGAATGTTGTTTTTGGTTTTTCGTTAATATTAATAAGGTTTCCTTTTTTATTTACTTCACACGAACCATAATTAAAAATTTCAGTTTTTTTAGTTACAACCACTGTTAAATCGTATTTATTTTCTAAATGATAATTTACTAAAGAATTATAATCACATCTTATTAACGAGTCACAATTTACAACAAAAAAATTATTACTTTTTTTAATATTTAATTTTTTCAATGATCCAGCCGTGCCTAAGGGTGTTTTTTCGTGAATAAATTTTATTTTTGTTTTTAACTTCTCACTTGAAAAATAGGCTTCCATTAATTTACTTTTATAATTTAACGTGAGTATAAATGAATTAAAAAAATAATTTTTAAATTGCTCAATAATATGCTCTATCATTGATTTTCCATTATATGGTATTAAAGGTTTAGGTATTATCGCAGTGTGTGGAAGCAATCTTTTTCCTTCTCCTCCAGCCATTATTACAACGGGTATTTCTTTATCAAAAATTTTTGATTTAAATTTAAAATCTTTACCTAGTTTATTTAAATTTTTTGAAAAAACATCGACTAATTGTTTTTTTCCATTAACGATTGGTATTATTTTATAATTTTTAAAAATATTTTTTGGTATATTTTTTTTAATTTTTTCACCTATCTTCTTTTTTATATAAAATGGTCTTTTATAGTAAATCTTTTTTATTGATTGTGAAAAATTAATACCATTTATCAATGATCTTCTTACATCTCCGTCAGTTAATGTGCCGAGTAATTTTCCTCTGGCACTTAATACAATTAAGCATTTATCTTGATTTTTATTCAATTTGTTTAGAGCTTTTTGAATATTTGAATCTTCGCCTATTACATAAGAATTAAATTTTTTATCAATCATTTATATGAACTTCTTTAATAATAATTTTTTTGTGTCGTACTTGCGAGTAATAAAATTACAAATTTTTTTTATATCTAAACTGCTTTCATAGGGATTTTTAAGTTTTTTCAAAGATAATTCAAATCTTTTCGAACATGCTTTGTTTAAAGCATTTAAAATATCTTTTTTTGAAAAGTTGGTATTAATGATGTTTTTTGGTTTAATTTTACCTTCTTGTCTTATTCCTAAATTTATTACAGGCAGTTTAAAACTTGCTGCTTCAACAATTCCGCTAGAAGAGTTCCCTATCATTGCACAGCAATATCTTAATAAATTTGAATATAATAATTTTGATGAAAATTTTACTAATTTAAACTTTTTATTGGTCGCACAAATTTTTTTAAACTTATCAATGATTTCTTGGTAGCCTAGATCTGAATTTGGATATGTAAATATAGCCTGTAAATTTGTTTTTTTTATTACCGCCAAAAGATTATCAATTTGATCGGTCAATTTAATTTTTTCTCTTGAAGTTGGATGTAATGTCACTAGTAAAGTTTTATGTTGGAAATTTAAGTTAATCATTTTACTTATGTCTTTTATTGATAATTTTTTTTGGTTTTTTAATATTCTTAAATCAGGCATTCCAATTGTTTTTACTCTCCATTCTTCCTCTCCCATTTTTTTAATTCTGTCCGAATAGGATTTATGAGCTGTGAGATGAAGGTGGGACATTTTAGTTATAGAATGTCTAATAAGTTCATCAATAGCTCCAATTGTAACTGCGCCGCCAAAGATATGAACAACAGGAACATTATTGGGTATTGAAGCAATAACTGGAGCCAACATTTCAAATCTATCACCTAAGACCAAAATGATATCTGGTTTCCTTAAAAGCAAGATTTTTGAAAAAAAATTCAATTCATCTGAGAATTTTTTTATCATAGAACTAGAATTATCTTTCAAAATTTTTAAATGCCCTCTTTTTTCAATTTTAAATTCTTTCGTAAAATTACGGTAAGTTTTTCCAAATAAGTCCATATAGTGTAAATGTGATGCAACTAATCTTAGCTCAATATTTTGTTGATTGTTGAGATATTTTAAAATTGGGCTATATCTATATAAGTCTGACCTGCCAACGGAATAAGCTAATATTTTTTTCATATTTATAAGTGTAAATTTGGGCTACTTGGTAAATTAAGTGTTCTTTCAAAAATATTTTTACTATTTGTAAGGTTATCAGATGGACAATCTTTAAATATCTTTAACGACTTTAGAGGTCTCCAAGTATATCTAAGTCCTATTTTCTTCTTTTTTAATTCTAATTTAAATTTTTCTTTTATTTTTTTATTTGCAAATAAAATAGTTATTAACCAGTAGTTTGTCTTAGAATTTTTTGGCTCTTTTATTACTTTTATGTCTTTAGTATTTTTAAAAATATTAAAATATGATCTAAAAATTTTTCTTTTTGCTATCAAAATTTTTCTTAAATTTTCAAGCTGTGCACAACCAACTGCTGCCGCTAAATTTATCATTCTATAGTTAAAACCTATTTTATCGTGGTAATGGTCAAATTTTATTTTAAGTTTTGCATGTGTTGATAAATGTTTAAGTTGATTTGCAGTATTTTTTTTCTTAACTAAAATCGCTCCACCACCACCAGTTGTGATGGTTTTATTTCCATTAAAACTTAAAATGCCAAAATCACTAAAAGTTCCTAAATGTTTTGTCATAAAAAACGAACCTACTGCTTCCGCAGCATCTTCTATAAGATGTATATTATATTTTGAACAAATCCTTTTAATCTCTAAAATTTTGCATGGAAAACCATATACATGTACTACAATTAGTGCTTTTATCTGTTTTTTTGTAAATTTATTAAATGTTTTGTTTTTTTTCTTTATCGAAATTTTTTTAAGATAATCTTCAAGTTTACTAGGGCAAACTCCTAATGACTCTGCTTCAATATCTAAAAAATTTGGGGTAGCATTGCAATATTTGATTGCGTTAGCTGTTGCAACATATGTATATCCTGGAAGCAAAACTTCATCATTTTTTCCTGTTTTAATGTAATTTAATATTAGGTGTAACGCAGCGGTTCCTGATGAAGTAGCTACCGCATATTTTGATTTAGTATAATAGCATATTTTTTTCTCGAACTTGTCTACAAATTTTCCCACATAAGAAACAAAACCTGTGTCTATACATTTTTTTAGGTATTTTATTTCATTACCAAAGAAGATTGGGTCATGAAGTCTTCCTCCTTTATTTTTTAAAAATTTTTGTAATTTTTTTATTGTTTCATTATAATTGTAGTTCATATTTAGTAAAAATCTGTTAGTTTTAATAAAATATCTTTCTTTATAAATTTTTTGCTTTTTCTATTAATTAATTTAGATGCTAATAACGGAGAAACACCATTTCCTGGCCTTTTGAAGCAGATATCTGCTTTTCTTAGAATATCTCCTTTTTGTATATCTCTAGAGGAGATACAACTTTTTCTAACAGCTTTTGAATTTGAAACCTCTTCTTTTGATAAAATCTTTTTATCTTTTCCAAGAGTAATTTCTGTATTTCTTATTAATTTAACCATTTCTTCAAATTCATTAATTGTTAATGATGATTTATGATCAGGTCCTTTTAAATTTTTGTTAAATGTTACGTGTTTTTCAATGACAGAGGCTCCAAGTGAAGTGGCAATTATAGGAGCAAGAAATCCTGGAGAGTGATCTGAAAGTCCTACATTGAGATTAAATAATTTTTTTAGTTTGACCATAAATCTCAAATTGATATCCTTTAATTTTGCTGGATAAGCGCTTACACAATGTAAAAGAGTTATATTTTTTCGTTTCAATAGTTTTAACGCTTCTTTAATTTCTTTAATACTTGCCATACCAGTTGATAAAATTACGTTGCTTTTTTTTTTAGATATAAATTTAATAATATCGACACTTTGTATCTCACCAGATGGAATTTTAATAAATGGAAACTTTGTATTTTTATATAGAAATTTAATACTCTTTAAGTCAAAGGCGGAACAAATGTAATCAACATTGTGTTTTTCGCATTCTTTATATAATTTAATGTGATCTTGTAGCTTTAAAAGTCTAGCATTTGCTTCTTCAATGATATTTAACTTTTTGTATTTAGATTTTTTTTGATAATTTGGTTTGTATGAATTTGAAGAATAATGTTCTTTTGCTATTCCAATTTGAAATTTAACAGCATCCACTCCAATTTTAGATAATTTTTTAATATACTTGCAAGCTAATTTTAAAGATCCTTGATGATTAGGTCCAACTTCAGCAATTATATAAATTTTTTTCATTTAAAATATGATTAATGTTTATGTATCGTAATACCTTTAGAAAAGGTAATTTTTTTGTCAGAAAATTTCTTAAATTTATTTAATTTCCTATTGTTTAACAAATTAAATATTTTTTCTATGTAATTGTAACCGTATTCATGTGTAAATGGGTAGCCTCCTCCAAATCTTGGGTTAAGATCTAGGACATATATTTTTTTCTTTAGTAATAAAAAGTCCACATCTAAGTTTCCAACGTGTCTTAAGTTTTTACTAATTTTTTTTGCCAAATTTTTGAATCTTTTGGGATTTACTACGATGGCTCTATCGGTATCACCTGCCCTCATTGCAATTTTTTTTTTTACTGTGAAGTGTAAGAAGTTGCCATTTAAATCATTCAAAATATCTACCCCATATTCTTGAGCATTATAAAATTTTTGATATATAAAATTTTTATCTTCTTTAACGGGTATAATATTTCTATCTTTTAATACTAATTGACTTACACTTCCGCTGCCGTTTTTTTTCTTCATTACAATAGGTAAGTTTTTTTTAACTTTTTTAAAATTAAATAATTTTGGTGAACTTATTTTTAAATGGTTGAGAAATTTGTAAGTATTTACTTTATTGCTACAAATTCTTATTATATTAAAGCCTGAGATTATAACCTCGACACCATTTTTTTTATAATAATTTTTTTCTAAAGAAAGAACCTCTTGCTCATATTCTGAAAAAGGAAAAATTACTTTAATTTTATTTTTTTTTACAAACTTTCTTAAAAACATCTTAAAAATTTTTTTATTTTTTAAGTCAGGGCAAATAAAGTTTTTAGTTTTTAAAGAAACTTTAAAACTTGGTATATTTTTATTTGGGTCAATAAGAAATATTTTTAAATTAAATTTTTTAGATAAATCTAGGAAGTATTTAACAAAATAATTTCTTCTTCCAGGATTTACTAAGAGTGTATTCATGCGTGGATACTAATTAAATAATTCTTTAAACAATATATTTTTTGCTAGAAAAAGAAATAACTTTTTTTTTATTTAGAAACCAATTAATTGTTTTGATCAATCCTTTATTTAATCCGGTAGATCCATGGTATTTAGGTTTCCAACTTAAGTCTTTCTTTGCAATTTTTATAGAAGCACAAAGATTTTGAACCTCGCTTGGTTTAGGTCTTATTCTTAATTTTGATTTCTTAAATTTAATTTTTTTATTCATTAATTTTGCAATTAATTTAGTTAAATTAATTATAGAGATTTGACTTCCTGAACCAATATTAATCACTTTACCAAAACTTTTTGATGAATTAATAAATTTAATGAATGCTTCACAAGTATCCTCGACATATGAAAAGTCTCTAGTAGGTGACAAATTTCCTAATTCTATATTGCCATCTTTACTGTTTATTATTTGATTAATTATAGTTGGAATTATTGCTCTTTGAGATTGTCTAGGGCCGTAAGTATTAAACGGCCTAATAATTGCGACTGGTAAATTAAAAGAATAAAAATATGAAAGAGCAAGATTGTCTGCTGATATTTTACTAGCTGAGTATGGTGATTGAGGTTGCAATGGATGTTTTTCATCTATTGGAATATATTTTGCTGAGCCATAAACTTCACTCGTAGAAGTAATAATAATTTTTTTTATTTTATTATTTTTACATGACTCTAACACATTATATGTGCCCTCAACGTTAGTTTTAAGATAAGCATTAGGAGATATGTATGAATAAGGAATTCCAATTAAAGCCGCTAAGTGAAAAACAATATCATTTTTATTAATTGCGTTATTAACTGAGTCGTAATCTCTGATATCACCAAAAATAAATTTAATTTTTTCTTTAAATGGTGAGCCTGCCAAGTTCCCAAGATTATAGTTCGGGTTATAACGATCAAAAACTGTAACTTTATAACCTTTTTTAATACATAATTCTGCTAAGTGAGAACCTATAAATCCCGTACCGCCTGTAATTAATATTTTTTTCATTAACTAATTTGTTTTATATACTTTTTTTCAACTTTTCTGAAATTTTTATTAAAATCAAAAAAGTAAACTTTTTGACAGAATTTAAGAATACTGTACCTATGCGCAATTACGATAATTGTTTTTTTATTTTTAAATTTTAGAAGAAAATTAATAAATTTTTTTTCAGTTTTATAGTCTAAAGCGCTTGTAGCTTCATCAAGTATCAGTATTTCGGGGTTAAAGTATAAAGCTCGTGCGATAGAGATTCTTTGTTTTTGACCTTCGGAAAGATTTCCACCTCTTTCTGTAATTTTTGATTTATATTTTTTAGGTAACGACATGACAAAATTATGTAGTTGGGCGTTTTTCGCAGAATTTATCAATCTTTTTCTATCTATAGAATTTTTTGAAATTCCAAAAGCAATATTTTTTTCTATTGTATCATCTATCAAAAAAGTTCCTTGGGGAACGTATCCAATTTTTCTACCCCAGTTTTTAATTTGATTTTTTTTTATTTTTTTTCCGTCAACAATCATATAGCCTTTATCTGGTTTAAGTAGGCCCATTAATATATCAATTAGAGTTGTTTTTCCTGAACCACTTGCGCCTGCGATTCCAATAATTTGTTTTCTTTTTACTTCTAAATTTAAATTTGTGAAAACACTTGTTTTAGTGTCAGGATATTTAAAGTTTATATCTTTTAAAATTAAGCTTTTCTTAAAATTTATGCTCGCTTCTTTCTGTTTTTTACTGTTTGCTAAATTTCCTTTTGAAAACTCGTTAAGTAGAATTTTGATTGACGGCATACTAGATTGTATAGATTGTAAAGAAGTAACAATTCTTACTATAGCTGGAAGAATTCTAAATGCTGCTGCTACAAATAACCCTAATAAAATTAATAATTCACCAAGCTGATTATTTATACTGAATAAGTAAAAAATTAAGACTGTAAGTGATACAACTGCTACTATCTCAAATGTATACCTAGGTACTTTTGCAATAAAAATTATATTTCGTACGGATTGAGTATACTTTTCCATATTTTTAAAAAAGTCATCATTGAAAATCTTATTTTTAAACAAAACTTTAATAATTTTATATAAACTAAAACTCATCTGTAATTTATTTATCGTGTAAGCTTCAAATTTTGATCTATTCTTTGCCCATACAGTTAATTTTTTTTTTGTTAAAATTAATAAAATTAAATATGAAAATGTTGCAATTATAGTTACAAAAATAAAGCTCTTAGGATCATAAATAAATAAGATAAGAGATATACTAATTAATACTAAAATTTCTAAAATTAAATTTGCATTCGTTATAATAACGTTCTGAGAAAATCTTTCTGTTTCTCGCATTACATTTCTTATTAAAGTTGCTGAATTATTTTTCATAAAAAAAAGATATGATTGATTTAAATATTTTTTAAAAAGTTTAGTAGATAAATTTAAACTTAATTGAGCAGAAAATTTACCTTGGTACCAATTAAAAAATATTAAATAAAAGTTTTTTAATAAGAAGAAAGTTAAAAAAATTATTACAAAAAAGTTAACTTTCTGTTTATTATCAAAATTATTAAAAAAAGATAAATTATTTAAAAAATTAAAATTAAAGTTTGCTTGATTGTCTGTGAGAAAGATTAGCAAAGGGATTATTGATCCCACACTTGCTGTCTCCAATACAAAAGCAAAAAAAGTAAGAAAAGATAAAGTATAAAACTTCTTTTTCTCTTTTTTTTCTAATAAGACAAATGATTTAAAAATTAATTTAATCATAGCTCCGCACTTTGTAAAAATTCGATTTTACAATAATTTTTTTCATTTTAAATTAGATAGGTTTAAACAAGTAATTTTTATTACTTATTGTTGTTTTAAAATTTCCTATCAATATTTTAATTTTATTTTTATTCAATTCTAATAATTCAAAAATGTATTTGTCTAAAATACCAGAAGAGAATTGATAATTAGTATTTTTTTTAAGTTTAAAGAAATCAAATGTAACAAATCCATTCTCGTCTTCATATTTCTTACAATTATTTATAAACTTTATAATACTGTCCTGACGCTTTTCAAAACCTGCTAAAAAATATTTTGTTCCATTTATATAATTTAATTTATTTAAAATATGCTTATTTTTAAATTTTTCACTAAAACAAAAAAGATAATCCCCTAAGAGATTTGCTTCTTTTTTTACAATTTTATCATGTTTTCTATTTAACACACCAACTCTTGGAATATAGATTTTAAATTTACTGTCTACTTTTTCACGTAGATCTTTTTTTAATAGTGTAATTCTTTTTTTATCAAATTTAATTACTGCCCACATTTTTATTCATTTTTTTTAAGACTGATATTCAGCCTATTGTTCAATAGTTGAACCTTATAGTTCATTTTTTGAACAGTCAAGCACATTCAAACCCTATGATTAATTGATTTTATTATATTCTAAAGGTGTTTTGTGACTTTAAAAACCGGCTTGTAATAGCTTTACCCTTTAATTTATCTTCTTTTCGAAATTGGTTATAAAATTTATAAATTAGTTTGCTTAAAATATAAAAAAGCCCGTAATTTCTTACGGGCTTTTTCAATTTTTATTGTAACAACGAAATCAATTATTTTTTTGCGTTTACTGAAAATTTTTTTCAGTGCATAAATCAAGCCAATTGAGCTATTAGTACCGGTCAGCTGCACGCGTTGCCACGCTTCCACACCCGGCCTATCAACGTAGTGGTCTACTACGGCTCTATAGGAAGAACTAGTTTTGAGGTAAGTTTCCCACTTAGATGCTTTCAGCGGTTATCTTTTCCATACTTAGCTACCCGACACTGCGGCTGGCGCCACAATCGGTCCACCAGTGGTATGTTCATCCCGGTCCTCTCGTACTAGGGACAAATCCTCTCAATTCTTCTACACCCATGGCAGATAGGGAC
>Ga0315330_10003431_pt1 | contig 10885 bp, 8 predicted proteins | sample M140m34915metaG_FD_203453 | JGI IMG/M metagenome (GOLD analysis project Ga0315330, IMG submission 203453) | Ammonia-oxidizing marine archaeal communities from Monterey Bay, California, United States - M1 40m 34915 | ecosystem: Environmental > Aquatic > Marine > Intertidal zone | place: USA... | reverse complement strand
TACGGGTTCAGAGGTTCAATCACCTGCTTATCTGAATGTAACGCGAGGAACAGTAATGGGATCACTAGTAAAAGATTTCGTTACCGGTGAAAATGTGCGTTATATATCCGGAAATGTTCTAACAGGTGACAGTAAAAATTTAACTGAATATTTAGGCCATTATCACAATCAAATCAGCGTCATTCCAGAAGGGAATGAATATAAATTCTTTTTAACGAGTGGATGGCTAGGACATGGGTTTGATAAATTTTCAAACTCTAGATTATTTCCAACATTTTTGTTACCGAAGAGCAAGAAGTTTCGATTAGATACAAATACAAACGGAGAAGAAAGGGCTTTTGTAGTTTCGGGCGAGCTTGAACGAGTATTTCCATTTGACATACTCCCAGTTCAGTTAACAAAAGCTGCAATTACCAATGATATCGATGGAATGGAAAATTTAGGGATTTACGAGGTAGCTCCTGAAGATTTTGCACTTTGTGAATACGTATGTACAACAAAAATTAATATTCAAGAAAAAATAAGACAAGGACTAGACTTAATTGCTAGTGAATGTATGTAAACTTAATACTTAAAGAGTGAAATTTTTAGAGAAATATTTACACAAAATGGAGCCCCACTTTATCAAAGGTGGTAAATACGAGAAATGGAATCCATTATTTGAGACACTGGCAACTTTTGCATTTACGCCAAAACTAGTTACAACAAAAGGAACACACATTCGCGATGGTGTTGACCTCAAACGTACGATGTTTACAGTTGTAATTGCTCTAATACCTTGTTTGATTTTCGGTATTTACAATACTGGGCATTGGGAAATGGCTGTTGCTGAAGGAGATAGAGATATACCCTATTTTGCAGAAATGGGAGCTAAGTTCTTAATGGGTCTCGCCGTTGTATTACCCGTAGTAGTGGTTTCCTACGGGGTCGGTTTAACAATAGAGTTTATTTTCGGAATGTTCAGAGGACATTCACTACATGAAGGCTTCTTGGTCTCTGGGATGCTTATTCCTTTAACGATGCCGGCAGATGTACCTTTATGGATGGTTGGCTTAGCTACAGCATTCGCAGTTATTATCGGTAAAGAGATTTTTGGAGGGACGGGAATGAACGTAGTGAATATAGCATTGACTGCTCGGGCCTTCTTATTTTTTGCCTACCCTACATCGATGTCTGGTGATAAAGTTTGGATGTCAGGTTTAGGTGATAAAATGGCAAGTAACCCAATTCCTTTTGTAGATGGTAAATCAGGTGCAACAGCCTTGGGTGATTTAGCCTCTTTTATGTCCGACAAAGCAACTGTAGCTGGTAAAGTAGTAGAGTCGAACGAGGCTGTTCAAAACTTCTCAAACGAATATGGCGTTTGGGAGGCCTTTATGGGAATGATTCCTGGATCTATTGGTGAAACCTCTACGATGGCTTGTCTGATTGGAGGACTTCTTCTTGTACTTACTGGTGTTGGATCGTTAAGGATAATATTATCCTTCTTTGCAGGTGGTTTTATTATGGGCTTACTACTAAACGCGATAGGAGGAAATCCATATTTAGATCTTCCAGCTTTTTATCATTTAATTATTGGTGGATTTGCTTTTGGAGCTGTATTTATGGCGACAGATCCTGTTACTGCTTCGCAAACTGCGACCGGTAAAATTATTTATGGGTTTTTTGGTGGATTTTTGGCCATTATGATTCGTGTGCTCAATCCGGCTTATCCTGAAGGTGTATTTTTAGCTATACTGTTCATGAATGTTATGGCACCAATCATTGACCACTACATTGTTCAGGCAAACATCAACAGAAGACTTAAAAGATTAAAAACAGCATAATTATGGCACTCAATAAAGAATCAAATGGGTTCACTTTTGGATTTGCGATTGTTCTAGTAGTAGTACTTGGCGTTATTCTTGCTTCGCTTGCAGAAGGACTAAAACCTAGAAAACTAGGTAATATACGTGTGAAAAAGCAAATCGATATTTTATCAGCAATGATGGATGTTGAAAAAGAAGGAATTGACCGAACCAATGCAGAAGCAGAATTTACAAAATATGTAGATTTAAACAAGGCGGTAATTCTAAACAATTTAGGGGAACAAGTTTCCATAGGAGAAGAGGCATTCGAGGTAGATATCAAAAAAGAATATCGAGATAAAAACCTTGCTGAAAATGACAAGAAGTTTCCTCTTTTTAAGGCGCAAGACAAATCAGGTGCATCACGATTCATTATTCCGGTTGTAGGAAAAGGCCTGTGGGGTCCCATTTGGGGTTACATATGTCTAGAGGAAGACATGAGAACGATTCTAGGCGTATCATTCGACCACAAAACAGAGACACCTGGATTAGGAGCTGAAATAAATAAACCATTCTTTATGGACCGTTGGAAATCGTCAATGATTAGCGACGATAACGGAGATTTTAAGAAGTATGAGGTCGTAAAAGACAATTCAGGTTCTACTAACCCTAGCAAAGTGGACGGAATTACAGGTGGAACGATTACGTCGAAAGGAGTAGAAGAAATGGTCAACCGAAGTCTCAAAATTTATTCGAACTATTTTAAGAATCTAAATTCAAAATAATATGAGTACTGATAAAAAAACATCTGAACCATTATTTTCGAAGAAAAATAAACAACTGATTACAGATCCGTTGACAGACAATAACCCTGTTACGATTCAGGTTTTAGGAATTTGTTCTGCACTCGCAATTACAGTTCAGGTGAACCAGGCGATTGTAATGTCATTGTCTGTCCTTTTTGTGATAATTATGGGTAACCTTATTGTTTCTTTGTTGAGAAATTTAATTCCTTCTAGGATTCGAATCATTGTTCAATTATTGATTGTGGCATCTCTTGTAATTATTGTAGATCAAGTTTTAGCGGCGTTTGAACCGGATTTATCTGCAAAACTTTCTGTATTTGTAGGATTAATCATAACCAACTGTATTATCATGGGTCGCCTCGAAGCATTTGCTATGGCAAACAAACCTTGGCCCTCCATACTTGATGGTTTAGGAAACGGATTGGGTTATGGTGCAATTTTAATACTTGTAGCAGTATTTAGAGAACTATTTGGCTCAGGTACCCTAATGGGCATTCCCATTTTCGGAAATTCTCTACCAGGAGAAGAGTCAGGGTTATATGCTATTGGTTACCAAAACAATAACTTAATGATATTGCCTCCTATGGCTTTGATTATCACTGGTATCATTATTTGGGTTCAGAGATCTAGAAACAAATCACTAATTGAAGAGCACTAAAAAGTAAATATTATGGAAAGCACATTAGATATATTCGTTAAAGCCATTTTTAGTGAGAACATGATTTTTGCATACTTCTTAGGTATGTGTTCTTACCTAGCTGTTTCAAAAACAGTAAAAACAGCAGCAGGACTAGGGGCAGCCGTTATTTTTGTACTAGCAGTTACTGTTCCTGTGAACTTTCTCCTTGAGAATTATGTTTTAAAAGAAGGAGCTTTATCTTGGTTAGGATCCGAATATGCAGAATTGGACCTGAGTTTCCTATCGTTCATCATGTATATTGCTGTTGTTGCATCGATAGTTCAGTTGGTTGAAATGCTTGTAGAAAAATTCGCACCTGCCTTGTATGGCGCATTGGGTATATTTTTACCCCTCATTGCTGTTAACTGCTCAATCCTCGGGGGAGCATTGTTTATGGCGGAAAGACAATACTCAACTATTTTGGATGCCACTGCGTTTTCGTTAGGATCTGGAATAGGATGGTTTATTGCCATTGTAGCGATTGCTGCGATTCGTGAAAAGTTACGCTATTCCAATGTGCCAGGTCCACTTAGAGGACTAGGAATTACATTTATTGTAACAGGACTCATGGGTATGGCTTTCATGAGCTTCATGGGCATAAAATATGGAAAAGAGGCTTCTTCCGAAGAGGCGGTTCCAATTACAACTATGATTGATAACAACGAAGAAAACAACATCAACTAATTATGGGAACGATTCTGATCACAACATTAATTGCATTTTTATCGGTCATTTTGTTATTGACCTCTATGCTATTATTTGTAAAAGCAAAAATATCTCCGAAAGGAAAATTGGTAATTGACATTAACGATGGAGAAAAGATACTAGAGGTGGACGGAGGTAGTACCTTATTGGGAACACTCGGTAGCAATGGAATCTTTCTACCTTCTGCATGTGGTGGTGGTGGTACATGTGTTCAATGTGTTTGTCAAGTGAACGAAGGTGGAGGAGAAATCCTACCGACAGAAGCTCCTCACTTCTCACGCAAGGAAATTGCGACAAATCACCGTCTTGGCTGCCAAGTCAAGGTGAAGGAGAATATGAAAATTCATATCGAAGAAGAAATATTAGGAATTAAAGAGTGGAAAGCAAAAGTTTCATCAAACTACAACGTTGCAACCTATATCAAGGAATTTATTGTTGAAATACCTGAGGACATGAATTACAAAGCGGGTGGGTATATTCAAATTAATATACCAGAAACGCAAGTTAAATTCGCAGACATGGATATTACAGCGCACCCTCAAGACCATCCTGGAGAACCAAATAAATTTGAAAAAGATTGGTCTGAAGGTAAGTTTGCCATGCGTGACCTGGTAATGAATAATTCAGAAGAGGTTGTTCGAGCTTATTCGATGGCATCTTACCCTGCTGAAGGCAGAAAAATCATGCTAAATGTTAGGGTTGCCGCTCCGCCATGGGATAGAGCAAATGATAAATGGGCTGATATTAATCCAGGAATAGCATCTTCTTACATTTTCGGTTTGAAAGAAGGAGATGAAGTAACGATATCAGGACCTTACGGAGAGTTCTTTATCAATGAATCTGATGCCGAAATGCTCTATATTGGAGGTGGAGCGGGAATGGCTCCGATGCGTTCCCATCTTTATGAGCTTTTCAAAACATTGAAAACGGGACGAAAAGTAACCTATTGGTATGGTGGACGATCTAGAGCTGAGCTATTCTACATTCACTATTTTAGAGACCTAGAAAAAGAATTTCCAAACTTTAAGTTTTATTTGGTATTGTCTGATGCTTTACCTGAAGACAACTGGGTGAATAAAGAAAATTGTGAAGACGAAAAAGGAGATGGTTTTTCAGGTTTTGTTCATCAAGTAGTAATGGATCAGTATTTGTCTAAGCATGAGGCTCCAGAAGATTTAGAGGTATATTTTTGTGGACCTCCGATGATGAATCAAGCCGTAATCAAAATGTGTGATGACTGGGGTATTCCTGATGAGAATGTAAGATTTGATGACTTCGGGGGGTAGCAATTAAAGAGCTATTACTAAAGACATCTAGCCAAAATCTCTATTTCATTTTTGGTATTGAAGGCATGTATACAAATCCTTAATCGAGATTTTCCCTCAGGGACTGTAGGGGGATAAATACCCTTGGTATATATCAAACTCTGTTTCATTCTATCAACGACTTCTTCAAGCTTATTGGGATTTTCATATTCTAAAACCTGAATAGGTGAGGTTGCATCAGATAAGAATCGTAGTAACTGGCACAATCCTCTGAAATAAGATATATTACTTTGTAAATTAGAACGCAAATCATCCAATTCTGTTTGTTTCACGAGCTGAGAAATATCTCTATAATTCGAAGGCGGCAAGGCCGTTGAATAAATAAATGATCGAGAGAAATTGACTAGATAATCTTTTAAAGATTCAGTACCTACAACTACCGCACCATGTGAACCATATGCTTTACCAAAGGTAATAATACGGGCAAAAATTTGCGGCAAAATTTTGTTGTTATAGCATAGGCCTTTTCCCATATCTCCGTAAACTCCACAAGCATGTGCTTCGTCAACAATCAAATATGCATTGTACTCAGCACATATTGATGCTATCGCCTTTAAAGGCGCCAAATCACCATCCATAGAATACAAAGATTCAACAAGCACATAATTATTTTGTGATGTACTTTGAGAAAGTTTATTTGAAAGATCTAAAACATCATTATGTTTAAATGAGAATGAATCTGCTAAGGCTAAACGCATACCATCTCTTGAGCTAGCATGTACGTATTGATCATAAAATACCACATCACCACGGTGTAATATGGCAGACAAAAGACCTAAATTAGCAACGTATCCAGAGCCATAAACCAATGCCGATTCGGCATCAAAATGAGTGGCCAATATTGATTCACATTCCTCTGCAATGCTGCTATTTCCAGAGAGTAATCGAGAACCTGTTGAACCATTGAACTCAAACTGAGAATTACTAGTAGGGACTTTTGAAAGTCCTAAATAATCATTTGAAAAAAAATCAATCCCTTGATCAGGTATTTGAAGTGCTCTGAAGGTTCCTAATTCCTTCCGCTTTAAAAGCTTGTCTAGCAGCCTGTCATTCATTCTAAAGTTTCAACTTGAGTAACCATTCTCGGCCGAAAAGCTTTACTTGATTTCTTTAACTTGGCTTCGGCATATGCGGCTTCTCTTTCGGCAGCTATTCTTTTCTTTTCAAGAATAATTGGATCTGGGTTGGATACAGGTTGTTCACCGTCGGCAAATGATTCTTTTGCAACCAAACCGAGGATAGAAAACATCTCCTTGTCCTCATTAAATTCAGGATTTGGTGTTGTAAGTAGTTTGTCTCCCGCAAAAATAGAGCCAGCACCTGCCATAAAACATAACGCTTGGGCCTCCATTGACATTTTTGTTCGTCCAGCAGAAAGGCGAACAACTGATTCAGGAAATGCGATTCTTGTAGTCGCAACCATACGAATGAGCTCCCATTGTTCAATAGGTTTCTGTTCCTCTAATGGCGTACCTTCTACTGCAACCAATGCATTGATTGGAATAGATTCGGGTGGATTCTCCATTTCCATATAACTCATTAAAAGACCCATTCGGTCTTCTTCAGTCTCTCCCATACCTATAATTCCTCCTGAACATACAGAAATTCCAGCATTTCTTGCATTTTCGATTGTGTCTAGTCTTTGATCATATTCGCGCGTAGAAATCACATCTTTATAAAATTCTTTTGAGCTATCTAAATTATGATTGTACGCAAATAAACCTGCATTCTTAAGCCGTTTCGCTTGATTTTCGTTCATCATTCCGAGTGTGCAGCAAACCTCCATACCCATATCATTTACACCCTGAACCATCTCAACAACTTTATCGAAGTCACGATTGTCCTTCACCTCTCTCCAAGCCGCACCCATACAAAGTCTTGATGACCCATTTATTTTTGCGTTCTTTGCCTGCTCCAATACGTCATCCACCTTCATAATCCCTTCTGCATCTACATCAGTATGGTATCGAGCAGCCTGGGGACAATAACCACAATCTTCAGGGCATCCACCGGTTTTAATACTCAACAAGGAAGACATTTGAACTTCTCTCGGGTTGTGGTGTTTACGGTGAATTGTTGCAGCTTCAAAAACAAGCTCCAATAATGGCTTTTGGTATAGTGCCAATAAAGTCTCTTTAGTAGAATATTCAGGATTAAATTTCATATTACAAATATAAATAAAGTGCGTTAGGTAAAACTAACAATTTATGAATACTGAAAGATAGAAAATTATCAAAGAAAAATGTAATTATTCTGCTGTTGCTCCTGCTTGATCAAGATACAGACGAACAGTAAATCGCAAAGTATTGGCCAATGGGCTCTGACGACCATTTAACGAAGCTAAATATGAAAAATCAATCGCAAACATATTGTACTTAAGACTTGCCCCAAGATTCATAAACTGTCGGTTTCCTTTATTTTTACTTTCAAAGAAAACACCACCACGAACTGCAAAAACATCATTATACCACCATTCTGTTCCAAATGCAACATTTATTTCAGACAACTCTTCCCTGAACCTAGTACCTTTAACTACTTCATAGTTTCCATCAGCATCTGCAACAGGAACGTCATCATCATCAACAACCACATTTCCTGGAGCATCGTAGAAAGATTGAATCATACCATTGATCACACCCACATCAGGATTCAGTCCAGAAGTCATGATATAATCTTGTCCATCAAAATAATAGCTCGGTGGCGTTGGAACCAATAGCTTTTGAAGATCTAAAGAAAATGTAACTTTATTGTAGGCATCAAAATTTGCCAAGAAACTATTTCCAATCTTTAAATTCATAGGAATGAAATCTCTCGTTGCCAACTCTGAATAGGCCACTTTATTCCCTATATTATTAATGGTCGTTGCAAAGGTATATACCCCATCAAGGTTTCCTATTTTAGCATCATCATTGTAATAACTGAATGACAAATCAGCAGCACCAACAACACCTGGTTTTGTATTCACACCACCTACAGTCAGTCCTCCAGTAAGATTAGAATAGGCAAATTTCCCATTGATACCAAGACTCAATTTATTTGAAAGCCGAAAGGCATAAGCACCTGTAATTTCAAACTCACTCGGTTTATCATCACGAATTACATTACCGGAAGCATCCGTAAAGGTTATCTCTCCTAAACTAAAATAGCGCAAAGCGCCGCCAATAGTATGAGACGAATTAATTTTATAGTATCCAGATAAGTATGATAAATGAATATCGTTGGTCAACTGACGCAACCACGGAGTATAAGATAAGCTAACCTCAGAAGTTTGATCAGAAAAACTTAAAATTGAAGTGTTCCAATAGACAGATGAGGAGTTAGGGCTTAATGCCGTTCCCGCATCTCCCATACCACCCGCTCTTGAATCAGGCGTAATAGACATGAAAGGTAGAGCAGTGGTGATTGTATTCAATTGTAAATCCTCGTCTGTAACCCCACTACCGCCTGTTGGCTGTGCGAAAGCTGGCAAAGAAAAGGAAACCAAAATAATGGCTAAAAATAGGTTCTTCATAAATTCTATAAAATCGGTAGTAAATATACGCAAAAGAGGAAGTTTTATTGTTGCGTTTATTTCAATATGACTAATTTTTCTGTTTTTTCTGCAGTTTGACCACTTGTGTCTTTTACTTTTACGCGGTAAATATAGACTCCTTTTGCCAATTGGTCACCATAATTGTCTTTTCCATCCCAAAATATTTGACTCACCCGGAAACCTTGAGTAGGAATAATCTCGTTCAGTGTTTGTACCAGTCGACCTGAAATAGTGAAAATCTGAATTTGGACCTCTAATTCATTGCATGCAAAAGAATGCTCAAACATAAACTCAGTGGAGCTTGTAAAAGGATTTGGATAGTTCAATACATTTTGAAGCACCAAATTCTCGTTATCAACAACAACAAAGTCTATTGTGCTTTTGGAGGAGTTATTGTTTACATCCCAAACTTTAAACTCTAGTGTATGCGGACCGGGTGTCAGGCCATCAAATTGGAAACGAATTTCACCGGATTGATAAGAATCAAGATCTGCCACATAAAAATCATTCAAAATAAATGGCTCGGAAGAATTTCCATCTAAAATTGCTGTGATATCATGCCCAATACCGTTCCCAACCGTATTAACACCGTTTTCATCAAAGATTTTTGCCAATAAAATGGGCTCGAAATCTGTTTGACCACCATCAACAAAATTTTCATCATTCATAAAAAGCGTAATCTCAGGACCAACAGCATCTGATATACCATTTGGATCAATTCCACCAATAACAACAGAGGTATCATAACCTCCAGCATCTATCTGATCTGCAAAACCATAATAGCTAATTTTACCATTACCATAATTCAATGAAATGTCCTTTGGGACAACAAAAGAAAACTCGAAAGCACCATTGGTAATAGAAACCTTTCCTTTGTAGATGACATTTCGTTGCAATTCATATTCAATCTCAGGTGAATAAAGGTCTTGGCCCAATGTAGTTTGTAGTTTTATTTTATCAAAAATTGAGGGCGTCAGAACACCGTTCAATCCTGAAATTGTGTTACCAAAATGATCCTCAATATGCCCCTTTATCACAACCTTACTCAAAGCCCGTATTGTGTCTATTGCTAGTTCTGGAGAAATCCCATTGATGCTATCAGTTACAACATTTAGGTCCGGCAATGCAATCTTCAGCGCAGGGTCTCCAATCAGCGTAAAACTTCTTTTGTTATCGCTCGAACCTGTTTCATTTTTGGTGCGCATTACAATATCACCAAATGCCAATGGAGTGCCATCAGAATTTCGGTCAAATACATTTTGAAAAAACTTATTACCGGTTGTTGTATTTACGCCAAAATATACAGAACGCGTAGTCGTCATTAATGCTATCGCTCCGCCATTTGGATTCAAAGAAACCCATTCTCCGGCAGAAATACGAGCAGGATCATCATATTTGGTGAATTCACACGTTGCAGATACAAAAAGCGTCAATGCATTGATATTGTTCCATGAATTAATCTGTGGAATAGTTACGACACGCTCTTCAGCAAGACCTACTTCCCCTCCATGACCCACATAATTAAAAACCAAAGCTCCTCGCTGGATTCGATCTGATATAGCAGAGACAATTTCAGGATACCTTTGACCACCAGCACTCGTCTGCTGTGGATAAGAATCAAGATAGAGCTTATCACAATTCATTTCATTATGATTTGCCTTGGTGTAAAGGTATTGAGGTTCGGTATCATTATTAATAAAGTAACCTGATTCCTCGTCGTCAGCAACCTGAACATATTTCTGACGCCAATCACCAAAGGTATTTAATGAATTGTCCTCCAAGCAACATGACGCACCTGCATTTGCAAATAAATCAGACCCATTATTCATATAGTGTTCGATTTTATCAACTTGTTGCTCAGCATGTGTAATTGTAGAAGCCAAAATACGGCCTATTCCTATGTCTAATAAATCCGCGCCTGTTATTGTTTCATTATCGTCTAACATACCATAGAAATCATCGGTAACCAATGCAGAAATATGATTTTCGCTACCTAAAACTTGATACGTCAAAACAAAATTATTATTGTCGGGAACTCTGTTTTTAGGATC
>Ga0315330_10003430_pt1 | contig 10885 bp, 9 predicted proteins | sample M140m34915metaG_FD_203453 | JGI IMG/M metagenome (GOLD analysis project Ga0315330, IMG submission 203453) | Ammonia-oxidizing marine archaeal communities from Monterey Bay, California, United States - M1 40m 34915 | ecosystem: Environmental > Aquatic > Marine > Intertidal zone | place: USA... | reverse complement strand
GAGCGTTTCAGTGGAGTTGTCGTGACAGATTGGCAGAAAACTCTTAAAAGCGATTGTTGGTAATCCGGTCTTCCGCTCGTTTGACGAGGCAACAATAGGAGCAAACTGGGGGATCTTTCTCTTATAAGAAGCCCAAAATTGAAATGAAATCGTTCAAAGCGGCGGTAAACTGGGGGCTTGGAACCAGTCTCAGGGGTGTTTGGCTACCTGATTAAGCTGGTAAAAATTAAACACTGGGGTTGGTTTCCAGTGAGAATGGGGTCGGGAAAGTCTTGATTTGCGGCTGAGAACACCTTGGAGGGGCTATTTCCGCCCTGAAAAATTGTATTTTCGAAAAAGTCGAATTTTGGCAGCGCATAATGCAAGGTGCGGTTGCCAAATCTCGTTCGCACCACAAAATAGAAGGTGTCGGCGGTAACCCGGCTCTTAGACGGATTTGAGAAGGCTCAATCGAAGGCGAAAAATGGCGATTAAAGTTCGATGTGGAAAATGCAGTGCTGGCTTTCAAGCGAAAGATGAATTGGCTGGAAGGCGAGTAAAATGCCCGAAATGCAAGGAACCGCTGGTAATACAACCGGCAGGTGAATTAGCCACGAGCCGCTCTCGGCAACCGGCAGCGGCATCTGCAGTACATAATCCGTTGCTGGACCTACTGGATGAACAAAACATTCGTTCGGTTGTGCGCGGGCCGATTTGTGAAAATTGTGCCTGTGAGCTATCCCCCAATGCAGTGGTCTGCGTTGAGTGCGGTTTCAACGTAGAAACTGGACAAATGCTACAAACGGAATCATACGACGATGATTTTGATGCTGCGAATTCGGACTCGACCATGTCAGATGCCGAACGCATCATGGCAAAAGCTGAAAGAGACATCGAAGACATGCCTGTCACCTCTGAGGGGCAAAACTTTGGTGATGGTTCGGAGTCGTATCTTATCGCTGCGGTAGGATTAATTGTCGCTGTAATTCTGATCAGTGCGGCAATGGTCGTTATTTTCATGATGGAATCGATTACGGAAATCTGGGCATCTTCAGCAGTCAGTTTTGCTGCTTCGCTCACCCTTTACTGCTCGATGGGGATTTGGATTTCCATTGTTGCATTTCGATCAAAAGCCGGTCATGGCGTCGCATGCGTCGCAACTGCGTTTTTATGGTGTATTGTGTTCGGCTTTCTGCAGGGTAAAGGACTGCTGGTCCCTGTTTTGGTTCTGATCGCGAGTCTGTTGATTGGAGCCGCGTCGGGAACCTGGTCCGCATTTTACGGATGGACGCCTAGCGCCCCTGCGTAGTGCGCCGTCTTTACCACACCAGGCTGCATTGACCGTGTAGTTTTGGGGAATATTGATATACACGTTCGCATTTGGCTTGTTTTGCGCTACGTTTGCGATTAAAGTGCGCTACGGTCGAACTTTTTTTGACCAATGGCGTAGGACATAAGTCGGCAGGTCTGCTTAGGCTTTGGACGTGAATTTTTTGAATTAGGTCAATAAGTTAGGGTTATGCGAAGATTGGTGCCTACAAGTTGGTGCTTCTTGATTTACTGGGTTTTCCTAGTGAACTTCGGACCCTCGTTTCACCATGCTGATCTTTTTGGCCTTCATTCACATCCCCACGGGGCGGCGAGCTGCGGCTCACATCACCATCACGTTGCGAAGTGCTGTGATCACGATCACGGAATGGACGGCGGCCATCGCCACGACACTCCACAGCCCCCCGAAACATTGGTTGTCTCCTTAGCATCAGATGTCGACTGTGTGTGCTGCAAGTTTTTCGAGCATTACAACGTCTGTTTCAGTCCTGTTGACCTGTTGGATAACCACGCTTTCGTCGTCCAACTTTTTTCTTTTACAGAAGGTCGCCCTTCTGACGGCGACTTCGAGGCCCTCGCTCGTGGCCCCCCTTCTTCTATCGCGCTGGTATAAGTTTCATCGGGAAGCGATTGCTTGATGCGCGTTCATGACAAGGCCGTTGACGGTCGGTGTCATGCGTACTGATTTTCATCCGTTTGCCATTCTTCTTGATGAATTGATACCGTCAGTTTTCTCTGGCATTGCCGCAGTTTGGCAGTGTCGTCCGAAACGGCCTAAGCGCGCTCATTTTGTTCGCTAATTACTCCTCGTTTTCAACGTCAATCGCGTCAGAAATTCGGGTCTAGTTTGGTCTCCCTTGTTTGCACATCCGCTGTCCATTGGTGTCGTGCAATAGGGTTCTTCAGAGTGGTTGAAATGAAACCTCAAAATAAACAAACAACAGTCGGGACGTTTAGATCCAAGATGCTTTCAGGTGTCAATTACGTGGCATCGGGATTGAACTATGATTTTTGTCCATCTTTCAATCGTTATCTCTACTGGCTCAAACAACCCATCGGTTGGCTAGTCTGTGCAATATTCGCTTCTTTTTTAGTGGGAATGTTTATTGGACCGCAGGGCTTCGTTTTGATGTGGTCATTTTTAGCACTGTTAGTTTTGGGAGCGGTCTGGCCATTGTTAAGCCTCAAGGCGATTTCTTGCCGACTTTCCTTTTCGAAGCAAAGGTCTGCTGAAGGCGAAGACACCGTCGCCGTATTGGAAATTACCAATCATTGGCCTGTCCCCTTTTTTGGTTTGATGATCGTTGGCGATTTCCTTCAGGATCAGGTTGTTGAGGGCGACGATGTTGCCATTGGACTCCAACGTATTCCTGGCGCTTCAATTTCAACTTTTAAGTGGACAGTAAAACCTGAAAATCGGGGTGTCCTGCCTCGCGAGAATCCAAAAATCAAAAATGGATTTCCATTCGGCATATATAACGCGGTGACGGATGTGGAAATTAAAGGGCGAACACTTGTTTGGCCAAAATCGATCGAACTAAAAGGGATGCCGGAAGTGTCGGGTACTCAGTTCAATATCTCAGGAATCCTGAGCGATCGAGCTGGTTTGGATGGCGATGTGATCGGGGTTCGAAATTATCGCCAGGGTGACTCAATGCGACATATTCATTGGGGGAAAACAGCTCAATTGAATCGCCTGATTGTTCAAGAACGGCAATCTTTTGCGGCGCGGCCCTTTGAAGTTTATTTGGATCTCACTCCCGAAGCGCATCTGGGAAAGGGAAGTCAAAGCAGTTACGAGTGGGCTATCCGAATCGCCGGTTCGGTTTGTCGACAGCTGCATGATTGTCAATCTCATGTCGGTTTGATTTGCATCGGATTACCGGCGGAACAGCTGTGCAAAGTTTCCAATACAAACGGGCTTAGTCAGCTGATGGATTTTCTTGCCAAATTGCCATCTTTCGAAGAGTTGCTGACGCTTGAGAGAAAAGAGAGCCGGCCATGCTTGAAGTTCGACGGTAACAGAAAGACATTCGTAATTTCAACCACTAAATCATATGACTTTCCGGAGAGTACCCAAGTTCAGAAGATCGTGATCGACCCTTCTCGTTTTGATGCATCCGACGTGTTGTTTGAGCCTCAACCAAGCGTCGTAGCTCCGAAGAAGAGTTCGGCTTCCAAGCGAAAGATTCTTGTGACGAATCCAGTCACTGTTGAAAGCGAGTTAAACGTCGGTTGGGGGAATGGAGTCGGCTGTGGCGTTTAGTGCACCTTCCCGAGTAAAGAAAACTGCGCTGTGGCCGCCGCTAGAGTCGCTCGTTCTTGCGATTCTGGCAGGTTTGGTAGTGCTCAGTCTTCGCTGGGATATGCACAAGTCGGCATTTCTAATCGTTGCTGAAACTGCGTTTTATTTTTCACTTCCTGTCGTATTGATGATATGGCTTCAACGACGGTTTGGATCTAATAGAAAAGTTTTTGAGCAGGTTCGTTTGGTTTTCGCCATTCAGGCAGGAGCGGTTCTATTCGCGTTATTACCAATTTTGTTTCAGGTGGTGACAAGGAGCTTTAGTTATGGAGACCCATTTGAGGTAACCTCGCTAACTGTTTTGATGAATGCAACTTGGTACCTCGCAGTCTTCTCCAGTGTGCGAAGATTCGGACGTGGGGCTTTCGTGATTGGAAGTTGCCTCGTTTTATTCGTTTGTTTCATGACTCAGAGTGCTCAGGTTTTTCTTTTTGCATTTTTGTATTTAGCCATCTCACTTTGGTGGCTTCTGGGGAATTATTGGGAGCGATTTGAATCAAAAGCGATTGACGGCGAGTCGAAATCGCTTCCGGTTCGCAGTTTGACGGTCGTGTTAACGTTTGTTTTCCTCATCTGTGTGGGGTCGCTGGCTCTCTTTTTGGGGCCTCTTCGTCAGGCAGTTGGTGCTACCGGTTTCATGCCGACCTCGGGTGGAAACTCGTGGTATGACGCTTACGCCCGTTCGGGAATCGGCGATGGAGATATGCTAACTGCCTCGGAGAACGCCACCTCCTCGGGTGCTGTCGATTCTGACCAACTTATTGAAGATGACCGTCCGTCGATGTATGACATCGTGTCAGAAATGTTCGACGGACCAGTCAAAAGAAAAAAGAGACGCAATCGCTCACAAGCACTTACAGCAGTTGCCAAAGAAATTGAAAAGGTAGTCCAAGCGGAACAAGCAGGTCGCTCGTTTCGAACTGTACGTGAGCCTTCTGAGAAAGAAGAAGAACGGAAATTAAAAGACAGAATCACCAATGCTCTGTTTTTTGTTGAGGGGGAAGTCCCGGCAAGATTTGGAGTCGATACCTTTTATCATTTTGATGGGTGGGATTGGACCAAGCCGGACTTGGGAGATTATCGACTCACCGATCCAGAGATAAGGGTTGAAGACAAATTCGGAAAGCCCTGGTTTGTTTTGCGAACCGAGAAGAGAGATTTTCTTACGGCAAACCAGGTGCATCGGGTGAAAATGATGCGACTGGATACGAAATCGCTTCCGGCTCCACCTTTTCTCAAGAGTTGGCATATTCAACAGGTTGATCAATTGGATTTGTTTGAATGGGATGCCCAAGGTTCATTGGTGATGGATGGCGAATTCATCCCCTCTCATACCGTAATTGATTTTGTGAGCGAGATCCCCAATCATCATATCCTTCGGGATGAAGTCAAATTGAGTCCCCAAAATCGTTCAGAGTCAAGTTGGGAGGCATTCGCAAATTGGTTCGATTGGCAATCCGGCAATCGAGTTAGTGCCGCTGCCTACCCTATCCTAGAAACTGATCCGGAATCTCCTTACCGACAAGTCCCAGAGAACTCCACCACGATTAGATTACAAGAGATTCTGAATAATGTGACGGAGAATGTTGATCCTGGTTGGAGCCAGGTTGACTCAATTGTCAACTATTTGAGAGCGAATTTCGAACTTGATTCCGCGCGGGTTGCGTCGCCAGATTGTGATGATTCGGTCGCCAGTTTTTTAGACCAAGCGGGCGGGCCGTCCTATTTGTTCGCCACAACCGCAACGCAAATGCTCCGGTTGGCCGGGTACCGAACAAGGTTGAGGAGTGGCTTTCTTGTCCAGCGAAAAGATTTCGATCGTGTTTCCCGTCAGTCGGTGGTCGATAAGAGTAATCTTCACATGTGGCCAGAAGTCTGCATCGATGGACGGAAGTGGATTCCCGTTGAACCTACACCAGGCTATCCCTTGCCTTGTAACGTGCAGACTTTTTGGCAGTGGGCGAAGGTGAAAGTCGTTGGCGGGGTCAACTGGTCATTAGCGCATCCACTTTTTTCGAGTTTAGCCTTGGGGTTTGCCTTTTGTTCGATCTGGTTTCGGAGGGAGCTGGTGGTAACGGGGTGTTGGCTATTGTGGCGGTTTGTCTTGATGGGGCCAACCAGTCTGCGGCTACGCTTCACTCGTCAATTGCTCGATTTGAGGTTCTGGGCAGCCGGGCTACCGCGACCTGCGTTTGTGCCGATTGGCCAGTGGTACTCTCGGGTTGAGCCAGAATCAGCGTCTGAGTTTATTCGCTGTTGGCATGAAGCCAACTTCAGTCAGGCTGGCTTAGATTCTGGCCCAAGCCAGTCATTGAATGTCTGTAAACAGGCCGTAGCGACCCTTACTTATCGTCGCATTCGAAATTTCATCAACGAAACTACTCTGTGAGTTAAAAGTGATTCAGACCACATCAAAAATTGACGCCTTACGCGAGCAACTAAACAAGTCTCTCGTGGGCAAGCAGGACGTCATCGAATTAGTAATTGCGTGCTTGATCGCCCGCGGTCATTTGCTTTTTGATGATCTTCCGGGCTTGGGTAAAACAACTTTGGCGAAAGCTTTGGCGAAGACCGTCGGGGGAATGTTTTCAAGGGTTCAGTGCACGCCTGATTTGCTTCCAAGTGATGTAATTGGATTCAATATATTTGACCAAAAAAATCATTCGTTTGATTTTCGAAAAGGACCGGTGTTTTCGGATCTTTTGCTGACGGACGAAATCAATCGTGCGACACCGCGGACGCAAAGTGCATTGTTTGAGGCAATGGCGGAGCGGCAGGTGACAGTCGATAACCAATCAAAACAATTGCCGCCGACGTTTATGGTAATCGCCACACAAAATCCGGTCGAAAGCCACGGTGCCTATCCTCTACCGGAAGCACAGTTGGATCGATTTGCGATGAAACTCAATATTGGCTATCCCAATTCAGAGGATGAAATTTCATTGCTTGGGCAATTTGTTGGCGAAGAATTCTCTAAGCAGGAGATTCAGCCTGTTTTAACCTTGGAAGAATTAGCGAAATTGCAATCAGAGGTAGCGCTGGTCGAAGTTTGCGAATCGGTTCGCCGTTACCTGGTGGAACTCGGTGCAGCGACTCGTAACCATACATCAATCGAACTGGGCTTGAGTCCCCGCGGCTTAATTACGTGGCAGCGAGTCGCACAGGCCTGGGCATTTTTACAGGGTCGCGACTTTGTAATTCCCGATGACATTCAGGCGGTCGCTAGTCCCGTTTTAAATTTGCGCATCTCGAATTCATCCGAAAATGCTGAATTAATTATTCGCGAGATTATTGAGTCGGTAGCCGTTCCCGTTGAAAAATCATAAATGCAAATACTTAAGTGAATTAAATAGTGAGAATCGTTATGCAAAGTAGACAGATCTTAAAACAGTTTTATTGTGGAGTTGCCGTGTTGTCAGCGGTAGTGACCCTGCTCGCTGGATGCAATCAGACAGGCGCTGAAAAATCGGGTGCCGAGTCGAAAACTGCACGAGTGAAGAAACTGCCCAAGATGAAATTTCATCGTCCGGATAGTTTTCCAACGGCCGTCGCCAGGTTAGGTGAACTCCATCAGGTAATTATTTCCGATAGCCCTTTGCCTGAGCCAAAAATGTTTCAGGTTGTTGAAGTGATCCACGGTTCAGGACCCGGTGCTCATTCGCACTATCATTTGGCCAGTGCGCCGGTCGACCATAGTCACGGTCACAGCGATGATCACGCAGACGAAGAGTCAAACGAAAAAAAACATGAAGTAAAAGTCGACGTGATTACCGAGATGGCTGACATTGTTAAATGGTTGCCAGATATCGCAGCAGATACTGATATGAACAAGGATTCTTGGAGTTCTGTCAAAACCGAGTCTGAGAGTCTCCATTCCAAGTTGGACGAAGCTTTGTCTAACGCAGCGGATCAGCAGGCGCAGCGAAAAGCGATTCAAGGAATGGAAAAAGAACTGTCCACTTTTACAGGTGCCATGGACGTTATCGCGAAGGAAGTCAGTAACTCTGATCAAAAAGATCAGGGATCACCGGAAGAATAAAATGTTCGAATATTATATTGCCGGTGCCGGGCTTCGGTTGTCGCAGGTCATTATCTACTCATCTTTATGGATTGTTAGCGGTTGCTTAATTGCTGCTGTTTTTCGGTGCATGGTTGGTGCGGAGAAGACACGGCGAATCTTTGCAAATGGATCGCGTTGGGGCGTTGCTGCAGGGTGGCTGATTGGAATGCTTCTCCCCGTTTGTTCACTTGGGGTAATTCCAATTGTCAGGGAATTACATCGGGCTGGTGTCAAACGAGGGACGATTGTTGCTTTTGGATTGACGGCACCTTTGTTTAATCCAATGTCAGTGCTGTACGGTCTCACGCTATCTGATCCTATTGCGATCTTATCTTTCTCGCTTTGTGCGTTAGTGATTGTCAGTGTTTTGGGGTTTTTCTGGGATCGATTCTCTCCGGTGTCCGAGGAAGACATTCCTGTGGATGAAAAGCTTCCTGTCCCCGGCATCAAGCGAACGCTTGCTGTGATTTACTCTGCTTCACGGGAGTTAGTCGGACCGACGATGGTCTACATTTTGATTGGGATCGCCGGTTCTGTGATGATGGCGGTTGTTTTGCCCAAGGGTTGTCTACAGAGTCAAGTCGAACGCGACAACATTTTAGCACCCATTATTATGGCGGTGATGGCAACGCCAATCTACTCCACTCCACTGCTGGCGATGAGCCAGATTGGTGGAATGTTTCAGCATGGGAATTCGATTGGCGCTGCGTTCACACTTCTGATTCTTGGTGCTGGTGCAAACATCGGTTTACTTTGCTGGTTTGCCAGGACATACGGCGTTCGAAAAGTTTTTGTCTTTTGTATGCTGCTGGTTACCATCACGGTTGCGCTTGCCTATGCCATTGATAAACCACTCTATCCGAAAGGAATTGAGCCAGCCGGTCATTCCCACGCGTTTGATGTTTATACACACCCATTCTTTACGCAGTCTCAAGATCTCGTGGAGGTCGCCATCAGGAAGGGACAAGATTTTTATGTTGCCAACGAAGTCGGAGCCACATTTATTCTTGTCGGAATGATCCTGCTTGGTTCGTTGCTGACCCTCGTTGGTCGCAAGGTAGATTTTGAATCCTGGTTTACCCGCGGTGTTACGACGGAGAGTCGATTCGACATCATAGTGCCTGGTTGGATTCTAGGCATCGTTTCAGTCGGGGCATTGGTGGCTGCAAGTATCGTTGGGTGCTATTTGTATTATCCTTCGCCCGACGATCTGTTGGCTGATTTTTTTAGCGTGCATGCGGAAACTGTTTTGACGTCTAAAACCCAGGAGTGGGAAGCCGCGGAAAAGTGGATATCGTACTCGGATGACCTGTCGAGACGGCTTGAAGTTGGCGTGTTCCTGCGGCAGGGAAGTATTGACGAGTTTATGTCGACCAAAGCAAAAGTCTATCGAGAAAAATTAGATGCGCTTCGGGAGTCAGTAGAGTCCAAAAATGTAGAGACGGTTGGGCCGAATGCGATGGCGGTTCAGGAAGCCTATCGTCGAATGAGTGCAGCGTTTCGTGAATAGTCGCGGTTAAACCAACGTTTATGGCGATGGACCAGGGGGGCTTTGATTTCCAATTGAAATCAGGGGCGTCGCTGGGTCGCGTTGCGTCGAGGTTGATGTTTTGTTGAGTGCAAGGTGTTTTGTTTTAGTTTCAAGTTTTCCAATTCTTGTTGTTTGAAAAAAATATTAGCGCTGAATCTATGCTTGACCAACCGAATCATTTGACTGAGGAAGTCGAAGTTCACCATGATTTCAAACGCTCAGTAGCGAGTTTGAGGGGGCAGGATCCGTACACATGTTCGCTTGTGGGAGAGTACGCGCGCATTCTGCTGCTGCTTGTATCGGTTCCACTTTTGGTTTGGTTATTTCAGTTAGTGACGCGAGAAAATGTTTCACCGATTCCGCTGGTTGCCGCCCTTGTACTGGTAACTTCTCTGTTGTCAAAGCGGGGAGGTAAGGCCCTGAGAGTGTGCCTGTTGGCGGCAATGACGCTTAATGTTTTTTCTTCAGTAATAAATCCGAATGCCTTTTTGCTTAAGCCGGACACTTATAATCCCCTAGCTACTCCAAATGTGATTTTGCTGATTTGTTTGGCCACCGCAAGCTTTTTCGAAATTGCTAGTGCGTGCAGAGATAGCCGGCGACCAACGATGATAAAGTTGATGTGTTGGGGGATCGTTTTCATTCCTGCATTTGTGTACGTCATAGGGATCCCAATAGTGACTCCGTGGTTGGAGTTGCTGGCGGAAAGAAATGCGCGCGCTAGAGATCCCAATTGGACAATGGCCAAGGAAATAGCTCTCCGGGCAGCTAAGTTCAGTGTGTTTCTACTGTTTACCTACTTGGGTGCTTGTGTTGGTAGTTTTCTCAATGTGGTAGCTTATTGCATTCCGCGTGGAGAGAGCGTTGGTTTGCGGAATTCTAGTTGTCCGATTTGCAAAAACAAAATATTGCGCAAAGACAATCTCCCAATTTTCAGCTACATCAATTTGTCGGCACGCTGTCGAAGTTGCCAGTCCTTGATTTCACCACGCTACTTGGTTGTTGAACTTTTGATAGCGTCCATTTTTGGTTCGCTCTTTTTGTTTGAGCTTGTCACAGGAGCCGCCAATGTTCCCGCAGTTAGTAGCATGTCCCATGCTGGAGTTCTGTGGGTCGTCTTGTTTCCGAAATGGAAGCTTATCGGAATTTATTTTTATCACTGTTTGTTCGCAAGTACGCTGGTCGTTTTATCTTTGATCGAATGGGACGGACAGAAGCTTAGTTACCGGCACTCCGTTACAATTGTCCTCGTGTTTTTAATTTCCGCGACCTTTTGTCAGCCTTTTCAACCCATCCCTGCTCCTGAATTTTTATTAGCGTGGTTAGGTTCGATTTCGGTGTTGGCTCAACTTGGCAAACTTGTGTTGGGAGGCCTGTGCGGCGCGGGTTTGGGTGGTTTGGTAGTGGCGTTCACCAAGCAAACGAATCGTTCAACGCTAATTCCTGCGATGGCCCTTTCAGGAATTGTGCTCGGTTGGCAACCTGTGGTGCATGTATTCCTGATTTTTATGGTGTTGCAGATTTTTGTTCGGTATTTACCGATGTTTAGAACGTTATTGTCTGCTCGCCCGACAGCTCTGCTGTTGTTAGCCGTTTTGATCCATCATCCAATGTGGAAGTATCTTTTACAGCAATTTTCAAGGTTAAATGGTGGATAGGGAAAGTGATTTTAACCCCGATG
>Ga0315330_10003428_pt1 | contig 10888 bp, 8 predicted proteins | sample M140m34915metaG_FD_203453 | JGI IMG/M metagenome (GOLD analysis project Ga0315330, IMG submission 203453) | Ammonia-oxidizing marine archaeal communities from Monterey Bay, California, United States - M1 40m 34915 | ecosystem: Environmental > Aquatic > Marine > Intertidal zone | place: USA... | reverse complement strand
TGGCGCTCTTGTCTCCACAAATCGGATCGACGAAACGTTTTGGTTGGGCAGCATTGCCGCGGAACTGCATCAAAGGAGCCCACTTCTCGCCCTCCATCAGTTGGGCCTGAGTTTCCAGAATGTAGTCATCACTCGAATCAGTGTTCAGTTCCAGCTCGATGGTATCGCCAAGCGGAGCAATACGGAGAGAGCCATTACTCTGAGCGCTCATCTCGTTGGAGGAGAGTAGCGAGGACACAAAAACTGATGTGAGCAGTAGCTTGAATTGGTTGAGAAACTTCATGTTTGATAATCTATAATCGACAAGGATAGGCCAATGTAGCCCGAAGCGCGAGGTTCTCAAGTGGAAAGTGAGGAGATGGAGGGAATAATTGAAGGCATTGATATTATCAAGGCACCAGATAACCCAAACATCTCATTCGGAAACATCTGTATTTTATTTAAACTCTATAAACCCGCTAAAAACATGCATGGATTTTGTGTTTTTTGCCTTGTCAATTGAGTTACTAGGCGAATTAGCGATTCATTCTTGGCAATCTTACAATAGAGAAAAGCAATTGAGGGAAAGAAGATGGTGGATTTTATGTTTACGATGCTTGAATGAGTGAAATCAAGAATGGAAATCAAACCTACTCCTGGCCAGATGATTGGGTCGTGGAGGTTCGCCGACGTTCTCCGAAAAGAAGGAAAACACATTCACGATTGAAATATCCCTGGTTACGCTATCGTGATGGCAAAACGATCGTCGTCGTGGAGGAAATTACCGATACCGATTAACCATTTTAAAAGGGAAGTGCTAGCATGACCTATCATTCGACATTTCGAAAGGGAGCAGTATGGAAAACTGGTGAAGATCGTCATCGCCTTTCAGGACCATGGGAATCACTCATGACTGAGTGTCAAATGGCTGGAAAATTACAGGCTCTCGTTCAAAATAAAGCCTCACAATTGACTTCTTATGGTTACCTCCTCACTAATGGATCCGGTCCAATCAATCAGCTTTCACATTTGCAATTGATACGACTGACTTTGGATTACGATCACTGGGATCAGGTATTTGGATCAGCTGCATCAGGTCAGGCGCGACTGACTGTTTTCAATAAAAGGAGGGTGAAAGATTTTTGTATTACTGATCTTGATGATGAGAAAACGAATAAACTTCGACAAATCTTCAGAAAATTCTGCAACAAAAAAATAAATCCTTACAACTATTCCAGCCCCTGGCCCGAAAAACTTACCAAATGGAAGGAGGAAACACTTGCGCGGCATAAACGATTGGCTCATTCAAACAAAGGCTTCGTGGCAGAAGGTGACGCTCTTTACAACCTGCTGGCTGGCGTCATCAAAAACCAAATACCACTTCGGATTTATGTCGCTGGTGACACGGCCTCCTTGGAAATAAAAGTCGACCTTTCTGAGGCTGGACATAAAAACAACATTGTCTGGTCATGCAACAGTAGCAGTATAATCAAACTGGATCTAAACGCATTAGGCAAAGGGTGGGTAGTTTCAAATACCTGTATTTGTTGCGGCAAAAACGTTTGTTCGCTGGAGTTTTACAGCTCAAGTGGTCAGGTTCAGCTGATAATTAAGAATACGGAGGAACATCTCGAGGGGGCATGGCAATCCTTGCTGGCATCGCTCTGCACAACTTGTGATGGAGGATCGTGACAATGGGAAAGAAAATCGCTTAATCCTCGCTCGGGCATTTTGAAAACCGACGATTCACATCGCGTGGACAACCCGTCATCACACCGAAACATAAAACGGACGCCATGCATGGTCGTGGTTGTTTTGATTTGTTTACTGGCTTGGGAAAAAGTTTAAATCTATCCCCTTCTTGGTCACCAAAGTATCAAGTTTACAAAATCGTCAAAGACGCTAGGATGAGGGGCAGTTAACCGGCTACCCCATATGAAAAAATCAACCTCTCAGGAGGCCTTCACCTTGATCGAGCTGCTTGTGGTCATCGCCATCATCGCCATCCTTGCAGGCATGCTGCTTCCCGCTCTGGGGAGGGCAAAAGACAAGGGTAAAACCATTGCCTGCAACAACAACCTGCGTCAACTCATACTGGCAGCTATCATGTATGATGAAGATAACGAGCGCCTACCGATAGGCTGGAGTCCACCTCATAATCTATGGTATCGGCAATTGCAACCTTACCTGGGGAAGGGAACCAATGTTTCCGGAAGGGGTGCTTTTATCTGCCCCTCAAGCCTCCAGAAGGACGAGCGAGGTGTCATGCGACCTGGGGGTTTCTGGGGGTTCCTCGCTTACGCACAAAACAGCCGTGTCAATCTGGGGCGCAGCGACATCGGAATGCGCAACGTTCAGGACCCCACGGGAACCCTTCTTTATGCAGACACCGATGGATGGGATTCATGCCTTTACGCTGACGAAGATGGCACCGCCAATGTGCTCTACCGACATAGCGGAGGTTCAGAATATAGCTCGGGCACAGGAAGATTGACTGCCCGCAGTAATCGCGAGGTTCTTTTCGGAAAGGCGAATGCGTGCTTCATGGATGGACACGTTGAAACCATTGACAAGGCTCCCAGAGAAATATTCACCTTGGAACTCGAAACACCCCGAGCACAGGAAGCCAACCGCTAAGTGTATACGATCCTTCTTACTCTCTGCCTCTTGCTTGGGCTGTGCGCCTGGTCCATCAGAGTAAAACGGCCCCGTGTAAGTCAAGTGGGCATGGCATTGAGCCTCGTCGGATGCCTGAGCCTGACGATCTGGCAGGCCACTCAATCACTGGGATCCGGAAATGTACAGCGATCGCACCGAGGTCAGGCATCCATTGCTTATGTGCTGGCCCACGAATTCCTGGCACAGACCACTCATCGCAATGGTGAGATTGTTCTGCTATTTCCACCTGAGTCTGAAGCACCAGTTGCCGCTTTGGACTCGTTTTATGAAGGTTTCGCGAGGGTCATGTCTCGATTTCGCAGCATTAAACTGCGTGAGGTAACCATACCCACAACCCGCAGGGATTGTGAAGAAGGTCGCCTGGACAGGGAAATCTTCGAGAAAAAACTCCCAGCGACATCCGATATTCTGGCCTTTGTTTCATGGGTCGGTTTTCCCGAAGAAGGCGAAGGCATGTCCCTTTTCAGCGGGGCCGAACCACCGCCTTTTTTCATTTATGATCCGTCAAATGCAGCACACTGGAAATCTGCCATGGACACAGGATTTATCGGAGCCGTGGCCCGATCAAAAACATCCAGCAAAAACGTTTCACCTCAGGCAGAGCCGGATACACCCAGGCAATTTTTTGACAACAGCTACCAATTGATCACGCAAACAGCGCATTTGGATCAGGGAGCTCAATGAACCAAGGGCGCAAGGAGTCCACCAGCGACGCATGGAGGAAGGAGTCTTCCAGTCAGTTTGATCGAACTGCAATTTCGTCCACTTTGGAGCAGCCTCAACCGATGATTCAAGTTCGTTCATTTGAAAACGGCATGGCCTATGCTCTTAGTCAAATATGAGAGGAATGAATCATGTGAGTATTGTTCAATGCAAGTATTCTGCGGATGGAATGCAGCGCCGATTTTATCAAAGCCTTTGCTGGATTCCTCTGGCCCTGATCATTTGCAGTATGTTTAAGTCCACACTGCAGGCAAGCCCATGGTCTGAGAGTTCGCCCATGGCTTGGAGTAATTTCGAAGGGAATCCCCCTCCGCTTTCTCCCAACCCCTCAGAAAACTACGATGCTTTTGTTTACACAGAAATCCAGTGGGATTTCACGTGGGATGTCTCTACCAGAACGCTCGAATACGAAGCTCAGGCTGTCTTCATTCATTCGGTTTCATGGGTTCGCCCCAGTATGGCTTCCCCTTTGTTACTGATACATGAGGCAGCTCACTTTGATTTTGCCGAAATCCACGCACGCAAGTTAAAGCGACGGGTTTCTGAGTCATTGGCTTTGAAGGAACTCCTTCGACGATGTGACGTATCTGAGTTTGAAATCGACACATTGCTGACTCAGTTTCATGCGGAGGAAATCAATGAGCTGAACTTCAATAATGAATTCTACGACTTCCAGACGGATCACGGCCAAAATATGACCGTGCAAAATACATTCACAAACGGTTCCATACCTGCTGAATTGTCAGGATTGAACGCTTTCTCCGATCCGAAAATCACGATCACTGTCGAAAACGAGGGAGCCAAACCCATTCCAGGCGATTACGAAGGTTCGTTGAGCTACACTTTGCAGGTAGGTTCTCCAGCGGCAGTTTTTGGAGGGTGGCAATGGACCCTTCAAGGGCAGTGGCAATTTTCTTTCACAGCGGATGAAACGAGCGGGATGGCCAGCTGGTCTCATCAGACGTCAAATCTTGATTATTCCGGACATTTACTGAATGTCACCATGCCAACTGTTCCTGCGTTTCCTTCCATCGATGTGTCGATCGAAGGCGATGCGTCGGGAGACCATTTCTGGATGAATTTTTCAGGCACTGCATCCGATTTGATTCCCAGTCATGAGTTGACGTTCAAGCCGGTTTCCATACCGTTTATTCCCATGCTCAACCCCGGGAATACAACGATCGATTTTGCCAACGGAGCTGCGATTGCACTTGGACACTGGATGAAGGAATATGGCAACACCAACCTCATGATGAAAGCCCCTGTGACTTGCCCTGACCAAACCATCCACTACGAATTCTCAATCGATGACGATCAACTTCTAACGATGGATTGGGTACTTACGCGTGTTGCTGACTCTCAGGGTGGAATGGGTGCAGGAGGGTCAGGGTCAGGTGGAATCGGAGCGGGGACATTGCCCATATCGGGCATAGAGCATCATCCAGACACAGGCATGGTAAGCCTCCTTTGGACTGCAGACGCAGCGGGAGAAAATTATTCAATCGAAGCCTCCGAGGATCTGCTCAACTGGACAGCGATAGGAGAAGTCAGCTCTGACTCTCCCGGCACCGTCATTTTTGAGTATGACACACACGCTTCATCGTCGGCGTTTCAGTTCTTCCGCATCTTGCCCGACACCCACTGAGGCCATGATGGCATGCGTCAGCAGCCGCCACCTCACCATGCACCAATCGATTGACTTCTCCCCAAGGAACATCCAGTCGGTCAAAATGCTTCATCAACTCGATGGACACCTCCCTGAGCCGTTCCAGAATTTGCGTCACCAATAAATTACCGCGAGAGGTATTGGAGTTAGGCCGAAATGTCAACAATCTCAGAGCGACATGAGTTTGGGGTAAAAGTGAAACAAGTGCTTGTGAACAGTGGCTACAGAGGGCACGTGGGCGAGGTGGAGATGGATATGCACGTAGACAAAAAGCGCAAAGTCAAGACACCCAAGCGGCTGTGAAAGTGGATGAAAAGACGAGCCGTGGTGGAATCAGGAATCCCCCACCTGAAACACCGGCATCGGATGAATCGCAACCGACTTGAGGGAACACAAAGAGATCTACTCAACACAGTGCCAGATGCAGCGGGAATGAAATTCAGGAAGTTGCTCATACAAGCGGGGAAGACTTGGCTCTGCATTCGGTGAATGCTCAACCCGGCAGAAATCCAACTTCACATCGTTTTCAATCCGAACACTGCCTTTTACTCTGTCTTACCCTGAGCCACTTGATTGAAAAACGAATTTTTCAGAATCCATTTATTGACAGTGGCTATTGAACACGGGTTGCATGATAAAGTGGTATCCTATGATTTCAATCAAATAGGAATCCATGAGTCAGCCAAAAGGTTCGATCTGGGAGGACCTGGTCAATTCAGATATTATCTGTTCCGAATGAGAACTTGCACGTTCGTACAGAAGCATGGATTCTATCCTCATCACCCACGGCCATGATCCTCTTGGAAAGAGGTCATCCTTGTTTTGAAAAAGCAACATCACGGTGATCTGGTGAAAAGGATTGATTGATCAGGATTCGGCTTCGAACACCTTTTTCGGTCTTTTGAAAAAGGTGTGATATCGAGCTTGTCTTGTGTCCTATGATATCTTAGACACGAAATATTATTATATTTTTTAATCCTGATGCAATTATGAAACACAGCTTGCACTTCCTACTCATGGCGACTCTTTCTGTTGTGGGTCTTGCAGGAGAACCGGACTTGATGGAACGCTTTGATCGGGATGTTCGCCCCTTCCTTAAAACCTATTGCCAGCCGTGTCATAACGCAGAGAAAATGAAATCTGGGGTACGTGTCGATCACCTGAATGGCATGTTGAAGGAAGCACAACTCAAGCTTTGGGAGCATATTCAGGAACTTGTCGATCAAGGGGATATGCCCCCAGAGGAATCCAAGCAACCGAGTGATCAAGAACGTGCCCTGATACAGGGTTGGATCGAAGAGGGTTTGCACCTTGCCCGTACCCGCGATGTTGCCACACATGGAACCGTTCGGCGACTGACTGTTCCCCAGTATCAGCATGCACTGAGAGATTTGCTTGGGATGGATGAGAACTTTACTCAACGACTACCACCGGATGCCGTGTCCGAGGATGGTTTTCGGAATCGTCAGGACACCATGCTGCTTTCCCCTCTCCTGCTTGAAACATATTTTGAGGTAGCTGAGATGATGCTGGATCGTTGCATCGTGAACGAGCACGAGAAACCGTTGATTCAGAATTTTCAAATGAAATTAGGAAAAGGGGTCAATCCAGACCCTCTCAAGGAAACCCTGATCCTTGGGGCCTCCAGTGTTCTCCTGGATAACTCTGATTTTGTTGTCACCGAACACGTGCCTCGCAAACCTTTTGATTTCGAACCCTTCCGCATGCAGAAGCAGTTCAGATTTGTAGAGGGGTACCAGGGAAATAATACCGTGCGTGGCTGGCGTGAATACAACAGTATCTATCATGCCGTATTTGCCTGCATGCGTGGTTCACAGGGATATCCCTCGGGCAGGGCCTTTGACTTGGTGCCGGAGGGTCTGCTGCTGCGACCAGCCATTCCCAGTGCGGAACTTTTCCAGGTGGAGAGCACCTATGGTCCCAAGGCTAATTTCAAGGTGTCTCTGCGTGAATTGCCGGATGATGGACGATTCAGGATCACGGTCTCTGCCGCCAAATACGACGATGGCATACTGCTTGGATTGGACACGCATGTGATTGGTTCTGGGATCGTGGTTTCGGATCTCTCGCACGGATCCAAAACGGTTCGCGTAGATGCGGCTGGTGTCTATCAGGTCGAGGTGCATCGATCACCCCCGGTGGAATCGCTCGTTCCCAAGGATGATACACGGCTGGATATTGCCCTTGCAGGGCATTGGGCCATGGATGATCAGGGAGGGGACTCTCCCTTCGGTCAGGCTCTTTCCCTGGATGGACCGGATAATACCCTCGTGATTCCTGCAAACGAGAATTTGCGCGTAGGACAGGGAAGTTTTACCGTCTCAGCCTGGATATTCCCGGAGAAGCTCCAGCAGGGTGGCATGGTGGCCATGGGGCGTTACGGTCGTCGTGGTTGGGTTTTTGATATGCCCAATGACCGAGGCGTGCTGCGTCTTGAAACCTTCAGGGATTATCAGAAACCCAGCGGTACTGTGCAGAGCAAGGCCGGCATCCTTCGTGCCGGGCAATGGCAGCATGTCGCTGCTGTCGTGGAACGGGGCGCTCAGGGAACACGCCTTTATGTCAATGGCTATGAGGTGGCTTCCGGAAATATTCAGGATGCTGACCTGGATGATCCGGCATCCGATCTCCATATCGGTCGAGTGCCGGAAGCAAATCTTTTTGATGGGGCAATCGATGAAGTGCGCCTTCATCGACGTGCGCTGGATGTTTCCGAAATCCAGGCATTGGTTGCTCCCGGAATGGCATGGATCCAGCCTCCAGAGGATGGAAGACACCCGATCGCACTGCGCCTTGGTGACCGCCACTTCACTGGAGTCCTGGACAAGCACCCTCTCATGGCTGTGCGTCTGGCGAAGGGCCCCTTGGAGGTGGAGGTGCAGTATGGGGGCACCTGGCCCGTGGATCGCATTACTCTGGCACCCGTAGATAATGTGAAGCCTTTCGAAAGGTTTGAGCGTCAAGCTCCCATGCTTGGAGTATACCTTGGGCTCAGACGGGACTGCGGGAGTACCCTTGATCCCGTTGGCGTTCCTCAGGCAGTGGTGGACTCTGAGCTCAGAAAGTTTATTTTTGAGGGTTCCATGGCCAACTTTCCCAATCCGGATGTGGAATGGAACAATGTCAATTATATCGCTGGATTGAGGGAGATTGGTGTGCGCAGTGAATACACAGACGGGAGACCTCGCTCACGTCTCCTGATTGAGTCAGTAGAATTTGAAGGTCCATTTTATGAAGATTGGCCCCCAAAGACGCATCAGCGGATTTTTCACAGTCAGGATCCGTCCGAGGTGATTCATCAATTTGCCGAACGAGCCTTTCGACGTCCTCTCAGCAATGCGGAAGGCATCTTTCTGATGGGAGTCTACGAGGATGCTTTCGGAAGGACCGGAGATTTTCAGGAAAGTGTCAGGGACACCTTGCTGGTCATTCTGACTTCACCTCAATTTCTTTTTATCATCGAGGAAAGTAAGGGACCTGAGGCAGAAGAGCTCACACCTCATGAACTGGCTGCCAAGCTATCTTTTTTTCTTTGGAACGCCCCGCCGGATGCTCGCCTTCTAGCACTCGCCAGCGAAGGACGAATCGCTGGAATGCTCGACAGTGAACTGGAACGCATGATCCGGGATGCACGCTTCCTTCAATGCATGCATCCTTTTGTTTCCCAATGGCTGCGGCTTGACAAACTTGACACGGTGGAAACGGATCGCAATCGTTTTCCATCTTTGACGCGTGATACCAAATCACAGCTTCGCGAAGAGCCCGTGCATTTCATGACACATCTTATCCGTCAGAATTTACCGCTGAGATACCTGGTTCATTCGGATTTTATCATGGCCAATGAGGTGGTGGCGCATTACTACGGACTTGGCCCCCAGGTGGAGAGTGGTTTTCAATACCGGCCAATCCAGCACCATGACTCTCATCTTGGTGGATTGTTGACTCAGGCCGGCATCCTCGCTGGGTTGTCCAATGGAAGAGATGCCAACCCCATCAAAAGAGGCGCATGGTTTGCTCGTGCCATCATTGCTGAACCTCCGGCGGATCCACCACCGAACGTTCCGGCATTGCCCGAGGATAACAAAGATTTACCATTGAGCGCGCAACTTGAGCGTCATCGCAACCAGGAAGGATGTGCCAAGTGTCATCGGGGGATTGACCCCTGGGGACTTCCTTTTGAGGGTTATGACGCGGGGGGGCGCTGGATACATCAACCTTCTGTCGATACCACTTCCACTTTGCCTGACCAGACCCTTGTCAGTGATCTTGGCGCCCTGAAGGGCTATCTGGTAGAAAATCGCATGGACCAGCTTGCTTTTGGTTTCCTGAAGCACCTCGCCACCTACGCAACGGGGCGCAGCCTTCGCTACAATGAGGTTGAATTTCTCCGTCAGTATGCGCTAAGTTTGGAACATACTGATTATCCCCTGCAAGATTTGTTGCGCTTTGTGGTGCATAGCGACATTTTTCTCAGGAAATAGAGAAGTTTAAACATGATGAACAGCCACAAACTCAGTCGTCGTGACGTACTCAAGGGAGTGACCGGAGTCAGCCTGGCGCTGCCCTTTTTGGAAATCATGGGAGTCGAGAAAGCCCGGCAGGTGCCTCGACGTTTCTGCGCTCTTTACACTGCCAATGGTATGGCGCTTCCCAGGCACGAACATGAGATCGACGACTGGAGTTGGTTTCCAAGGAAGCATGATGCGCATGGGAACTTCGAGTTTGGCCAATCCACGGCACCCTTGCGCCCCTTTCGGGAACATCTCAGTTTCATGGGAGGGCTTTACCACCCAAGTGGACCGAAAGCCGATCCCCACACCTGTTCCGACATGTGGTTGACGGGGGCTCCACTGCACAACCCGCGTCCAGGGGCCTACAACTCCGTGGGGCTTGACCAGCTGATCGCCCGGCATACAAAGCGCCACTGCCGCCAACCTTCCCTGGTGCTTTCCGTGGATGCGGGAACTGGTTTCAGTTCGCGTACGGGCACCATTTCCTACAATCTGGAAGGGCATCCCATACCTGCGGAAAATAATCCAAGACGTGTTTTCGATCGGCTTTTCCGAGGGGATCGAGCCTCCATGGAGCAACAGCGTGGAGATCTCAAGCGGCGTATCAAGCTCGTCGATGCCGTGCTCGAAAACACACGTGCGCTCAACCAAACTCTGGGGCGTCAGGATCGGCAGAAAATGGACCAGTATCTGACTTCCCTCAATGAGCTTGAATCTCGTCTGATCGCTTCTGAAAAGTGGGTTGATATTCCAGTGAAACAGCAGGATCGTTCGCATCTTGACCTGAACGCAAACAACGAGGGGGAGCCGGCGGATTATTACCGGAACATGCTCGACCTCATAGCTCTGGCTTTTGATGCGGATATTACCCGCAGTGTTACCTTCATGATGAACCGGGAAGATGGAATGGGTATCAGTGACACTTTCCCACTTAAACTTGGTCTCAGCCAAACGCACCACAGCCTATCGCATGCTGGTGACAAGTCTGGTCAGCTGAACTTTGGTAAGTACGATCTTTTCTTGAGTCACCAGTTGGCCTTCTTCCTGAAACGTCTGCAGGAGTTTCAGGATGCTGAAGGTTCCGTGCTGGACAATAGTATTATCCTATACGGTAGCGGAGCGAGTACGACCCACAACCCAAGGAATCTTCCCACCCTCCTGGCAGGTGGAAGAAACATGGGGCTTCGGCACGGTTTTTACTGGAAGGATGGCGAGACGCGTATGTCCAATCTCCACCTGAGTATTTTACATGCCATGGGAATCAGCGAGCAGACTTTTGCCGACAGTACGGGGACCTTGAAACATACTC